>Ga0209443_1001947_pt1 | contig 12510 bp, 2 predicted proteins | sample LauGreBMM110DCMD_2_FD_187571 | JGI IMG/M metagenome (GOLD analysis project Ga0209443, IMG submission 187571) | Freshwater lake microbial communities from Lake Michigan, USA - Su13.BD.MM110.DCMD (SPAdes) (version 2) | ecosystem: Environmental > Aquatic > Freshwater > Lake | place: Lake Michigan... | reverse complement strand
AAAGTTCCGGGTCCAATAGTATGATTAACTTCTTGAATCATATATGTACCACTAAACATTGGGACATGTCTCAAATTAAAATACATTGTTGGTTGAATCATAGCATTTCCCATCATTGATACCGTACAAGCGTAACTTCTATTTTTATATAAATTATATAATGAAACATTTTGAGTTCCCGCTACTTTACCTGACGATTGTTTAACTAACTCGTCTGTTTGTTGTAACGATTCAGCTGTTGCTTTACCCGCACTTTGGTCTATTTGGAATCCATGAAATATTGATTGATTTTGTGGTCCGACATCAACATTAAACCCAACAACTTTATTAGATTTATCCCAATCAGTTTTACCTATTTGGTCTTCAATTAATGGGTTATCACTCGCACGTCTTAAATCAAAAGAGTCACCTTTAAATCTTACATTAGAGTTGTTTTTAAAATCAAGTTGTTCACTCGGTTTACCCGCATAAAAACAAACCATTTTTGCCGAAGAATTTCTGTAATCAACATTTAAGAATGTCCCAAACATTGTGTTAGCAAATTCTAAAGACCCTTCCGGTTTTGGTACAGGGTTTTTAACCGCATCTTGTACATTATAAAAATTAACATATGATGGGATATTCATAACCACAAAATTATTTGTTACTAAAATATCTTGGACAAATACTAACATACTTGTTTTAGGATTTATATTTGTTAATGTTTTTTTCAATTTATTAACATCAACCAATACTTTATCACCAATGTTTCGATTAGCTCTATCCATTAATAAAACATCTTCAAATAGTGTTTTAGTTTTAAAGTCGTTACCCGCAATCCATTTATCGTTTAATGCTTTAAACGCCTCCCAATATTCTAATTTTGTTTGAGGACCTTCTAACGCAGTTTCAAGTGCGGCATCAGGTGTACTACCAACATCAGGTAATTGTTTACGTAATTTAGGCATTAATTTATTAATAATAATATTTTGAAAATTATCTGTACTAGTAATGTATTCATTCATTAAATTAACAAATTTAGTATAATTCAAAGTACTATCATTTAATTTTTGTGTCGCATAAATTTTAATAATTGGTGCAAATATTTTAATATTATCCACACTAAAATCTATATTACAATCAACAAAGAAATCGGTTATATATGAACCATTATTTGTATATTGTAATTGAGGTATTTCGGAAAAACCAACATATACTTGTAACGCTTTCCATTCATTTGGATAATTTGTTATAGATTGTGATAACGTTACCGTACCTCCTGATGTTGGTAATGGTGTTGGCGTTTGAAATGAATATTTACTCCATGTATATGGGTCAGCAAGTAATCTATTTGAAAAAGTGTAAAATAATCTTTTATCAAAGTTTGCCGGATTACCATATTTGAAAACAACATCGTAACTTAAAAATGATTGTAAAATATTTGTTAAAACAATTAACTGAGAATCTTGTACAGCTGAAACTAATTCAGTATTAATATTAGTTCCACCTACTTTTGGAATTCTCATTAAACTTCTCATCAACATTTGGAAATTTTTAAATGATTTGGTTGTTTCAGTATCGCTATTTGATATAAACTCATCATCAAAATCATATATGGATTTTGAAAAATTTAAAAATTCCGATTCAAAACTATCTAAAACTTCTTTTTCAAAAACTGAAAACATTTCACTAATTTCAGAATATTGGTCTTGTTTACCATTAATTGAAAAATTTTCTTGTTTAGTATCACCTGTAATGTTGAAAACTTGTTTTAAATATTTAATAGGTGTTGGTTTAACAACTTTATTAATATCAAAATAACCATAATTAGGTGCCACCCAAAACATTCTAACCGAACCATTATACATTGCAGTATTACCGGTAATTTCATATTTCAGTTGATTGGTTTCTTCAGTTATACACTCATTACTTGTCTGATTTATTAACGCACCTTGTGATGGTACAATATATGACGAAGTGTTATCTAATGTTGTTATGTAAACTGACCAAGGAATAACTCTCAAATCTCTTTTTGGATTATTTGGGTCAAACCCTTCAGGCATATTAATAATTGCTTCAGGTACATAATTTAATGTAACACCTGAACTAAATCCATTTTGAATGTCCGAGTCAGTATAACCTGAATATATTTGAAATCCTTGATAAAAAACATTAAAGTCATTAATTAATAATGGGTAAAAACCTGTATTAATTAATGAAGATGTTTCCGCTCCTAATGTTGTGTTTTTTTCCAACACAATATCCATTTGAGCACCATTGATTATCAAATTATAGTTTTTTGTTGGTGAATTTGTTACCGGGTCATAGTTACGAACATAACTAAATCCTGACCACGATGTGTCTAAAATATCTTTGCCGGTTTCGACAAAATTTTTATATCTATTCCAAACAGAACCAATTTTTAATATCCAAGCGTATGGTAACTTATGAACCGCACCAAATTTCTTAAGTGTAGCAAAAATATAATCTAAATCAGTTACTGAATTTGATGAATAAGTTTTATATTTTTCTCTAAGTGTAGATAACGGTAAACTATTTAAAAATAAATAAGCAGACGCAACAAATGGATATTCATCGTTATTTCTAAAATTTTTAACCCCTTCTTGGATTGAATTAACAAAATAGGGTGTGTTAAACATTGAAACGGTTTGATTACTTGTAACTAACCCTGAATAGTCATTATATCTTAAATTACCTTCTGTTGGTAATTGTGAGTCAAAACTTCTATTTTCATAAAATAATTTTAAATCAAAATAATAAATTGGTGATTTAACATTGTTAAATAAAAAATTAGTAAATGGTCTTCTATCGTCATCATTAGTAATATCTAAAAAATTAGATATAATTTTTTTATTAGTATTATATGTTAACACTTTTGTTGTGTTATATGATGATTTAATATCAGAAATTGAATTACCATTAGCCAATTCATTTTTAACCCAAGTAAAATTTGTAAATGGGTATGTATCCGTTAAATTAAAAATATTACTCGATGTTGAGTTTGATATAAAATTAACAACATTATTTTCCCCCGGTAACGAAACCAATGGTTGTGATTTATCCTCATTCAACAAGTTTTGACTTAAAAACTCATAACTAGAATTATTAACTTTGTTTTTAATGTAAGACGTATTAAAAATACCTCTAATAAAATTTTGCCAACTTTCACCTGTACCATCATTAGAAATATGTCTCATTAGTATCTCAAAATTTCCAGCATTAACCCCAAACTCTTTTATTTTTTTAATAATAAAAGGGTTATCATTAGATAAACTTTGAATAATATTAATACTTTCGGCCTCAGCAATAACATCCGTTACTTTATCTTGGTCTTGGGTGTTACCATTACTTCTCAATAAACCTGAATAATTTGATGTTAAAAATATTCTTTCAAATATTTCATAAAAATATTTAATTTCTTCCTTGTTATCATAAACCGCATTACTAATCGGGAATTCAATAGCGTCTAATGATACTCGTTGAATATCGGTTAATGGATTATCCGTAGTTAACGGGTCTGCTGGCGGTTTTACCGTTTGAGTTGTCGCTCTAATAAACTCTTCCACAAACTCTACTTCAGGCCATAAATCCGGTAGATACGCTTTAGTTTGATTTATAACATTTTTATCTCCCGGATAAGTTAATTCAAACATTTCACGACCATCTTTACCAGAAGTCGCTGTTAACATTTGAGGCCACGGATAAATAGGTAATGTTTCATTATCACCTGATGATACATTATCAACACACGCATTTGCCGTTTCAGGATTTAAAATTGAATTTCTTCGGGCTTTAATTTGAGAATCATTTAAATTCCAAGCTTGAACATGGACATCATCCATTAATCTTAAAAATGCCTCGCCATTAGCAAAAATAACCGCAAGGACATTTCGTATATTTGGAACAAATCCAATACCATTATCTTTTTTTTGTAATAAATTAGTTAAAGCTTCGGTTAATTCTTCTTGAATATTCTCTTTAACAGTTTTAACTAATTTACCCATTTTATTAATTAAATCTTCAAACCTACCGTCACCTTCAAATGTGTAGAATTGGAAATTTTTTTCTTCAGAACCTTTTTTATTTCTTATTTCTAAAGAATTAAATATTCCATCTTCAGCTAATTGATTTTTAAACTCTTGAAGTTGTAACGGTGTAGGTTGTGTAGATAATTTTTTTCTTTGTCTATAAGTTTCAGTCACATTTACATCTGATTCTTTTAAATCAATAGGGAATATCTTTGTTTCAATTTTAAATGGTACTTTTGAGTTAGTATTTGTCTTACCATCAATTGTGTATTTACCATCAACACCACAAACAGTATTTTTTTCCATTTTTTCTTTTGCCTCACTAATAATACCTTGTAGTTTACCTAAAGCAGCTTCTCTTTTTGTTGAAGTATCAATTTCACGTTTAAAAGTATACGCCTTACTACCATCACTCTTTACCAAAAAATCTTTTGTGTCCATATAAGTTGCGAACCATGAAGTTCCCGCACCCGCATAGACATCTTTATCCAAATTACCTAATAATCGTTGATACTCCTCAACGTAAGTTAATGGGTCTAAATTTTGTTGAGAAAACGATGTTAAAATGTTTTTAATAAAATTTTCAATTCTATCTCTCATTTGAACAACAGTTATTTCCGGAAAATCATCAGGTATCATTCCTTTTGATTTATATTCACTATATAACTCTCTAACCTTTTGATATCCTCTTGAAACTATTGAATCCTGAACATTTGAAAAGTTGGTTGCACCACCTTTAGTTGTTTGTATGTTAACTCTAGATTGATACATATGTGGAACAGCCGTCAATGCCGCCATAGGTACTTCACTCAATAGTGTGTATTTGTATGTATAAAAATGTAGTTTGATTTTAAAATTACCATTAGACGTATCATATCTTGATGAAAATGTTTGTAACATTAATTGTAATTTAACCGCTTTACCATAAAAACCTTTTATAGTTAATTGGAACATTGGATATGGTAAATTAAAAAATGCCGCATATGGTGAATTATCACCCGCCTCAAACATCGCACGACCTTTTATGTCCTCTAAAGTCATACTAATTGAAGGTAAGAAATCCATACCTTGGTTAATATTAATAGAAGTAATTCCTAATAACCCATTATCCACAGAGCCAATTTTTCCATTAGATAATACACTTTGTTTTATATAAAAATCTTCAGGTTTAGCATTCTTTGGAGGTATTCTTGGCATTCTTTCCAATTTAACTTGATTGTCACCTTTACCATCTAAAGAACCTTTACCTGTTAATTCATCAGTATATGAGTTATCCAAAAAGGTTTTACCCCCCTGATTTAGGAAGTTAATTTTTGCAACAGATACGTTTTGTAAATCATTGTTATTTGAAATCCCATATATTAATTTGGTTCTTGGGACTAATTTACACTCTAAATTAGCGTACATTACCAAGTCTTCCATTTTAACATTTCTCTCTTTTACTTTCCCATTTTCATCAATTACCTTATTTGGGTCAATAACGGTGATGTTGTTGTAATCAAATTCAACTAATATATTTTCTGAGTTACCTACCATAATAATAAAAATAATTATCTAATTCATTGTTGTAATCTTGTATTGAAGATACTAAAGGAAATGGGATTGTCAATATACTACCATCAGGAATGTTCCATTCTTCACCACCATATATAGGATTAGCTTGTAATATTAACCAACCAAAAAATGGAGAACCATAGTATTGTTGAGATACTTTGTCCATTCTTGATTGACCAACTTTATATATGTATTTCTTATCAGTAGATTTACCAGGGACTGTAACAAAAGGAAATACAGTTTGTTGACCATTGATAATAAAATCACTATATCTATTGTAATATTGTCTACCCGCCATTTTTAATTAAATTGTATTTTACCATTAAATGTTTGATTATCAGTATTCGGATTTTTTGTCGCGTATAAATCTTTTATTTCTTGGTCTTGTTGTTTATTTGTCGCTTGATTAACCACTGTTGTATAATTAAATTTTCTAGCTTTTCCTTTAACATAAACAAATTCACTAGAAAATAGTTTGTATTTACTATTTTTACGTAAAGAATTTGGTATTTTTTCTTCGGCTTTTAGTTCATCCATAACAATATCTCTAAAATCGTCACAAAATGAACTAAGTTTTCTTTTTAAGAAAGATATATTTTTACTTGTTGCTAAATCTCCAGATAATAGTTTAGTTTGGAAATCTTTAAATTTATTTTTATCCTCAAAAACTCTCGCTAAAACCATAAACATTCTACTATCTTGAGGGTCTTTTAATAAACTTGTTTGACTTATGAAAAGACCTGGGTCGGTATATTTATTATTATTATCATTTATAACACCCTCCTCAGCCATAAGAGAATTAAAATTAATAAATTTATCCGCAACCGCTTTACAATCAATAACAAATTCATCATAAGTATCTGCGGGAGTAATGTTGTTAGTGATTTGTTTACTAACTTCAATTGTTCCACTTAAACTATAAACCCTTGTTTGGTTATCTATAATTTTACCATCAGTTTTATTACACACTAAATTAACTTTATTAAAGACAGAAACCATACTTTGTTCTTGTTGAACTATATTGTTAACGATGTTGAATATTCCATTACTAAAGTCATTTTTATATTCTTGAACATATTTAGTAAAGTTTAAAGCTACTTTATTTACATCACCTTCAGTTAATTTTTTCAACGCGAATAGTCTTGATAAGATATAATTAGCATTACTACTTTTAGGGTCTTCAATATCTCTAATAAATGCTGTAAACAATGAATCTATTTTTTTCTGAACATTTTCATCAGGTTTACCATAAATAACAAATTCGGTTTTACTTGTTGACGAACCTAAAAACCCTTTACTGTATAACCTATCTTGAGTCATTAATTGCCATACACCATAATTGTAAGCTTTTATAGTAGACTCCATTTGATTTGGGATATTCACATAATATTCTTTAGTAATATCCAATAACTTATCCATAATAGTAAGATAACTAATTTCACCAGTTTGACCATCAGTAACAGGGATATTAGTCAATATTGTTCCAATAGTATTACCACCATCATTAGTTATTTTATTATCAACAGTTGTTTTTATCGGTTGATTTAAAAATTCAGGCGCGAATAACGCATCTAATTTAGACACATCCTCAGTCGCTGTAGCACGCTCGTCATATATTTCAGTATTTGCATAATAATTAAACGATAACGCGTTTTGTAGTTCTTCAACAGGTTTTGACAATCCCATACCCCCAATAATATCAAATGATAATGTAACGTTTGCAATCATAGGTTGAACTCCAATACCTTCAGGATTCATATCTAATACTAATGGGTCATATGTGAACGAAAGGTTATTTGGGACAATTTTTGTATTAAAGAAATCCCCAATTCTTAACACCAATATAGGTGCTGCCCCAAATGATGTGTTTAACGCATCATTATGTCTTGGTTTGTTATCCGTACCAATAACAGGTATAGTCTCGCCCGGTCTAAGACACTGATTTAAGAAAGTTAAACGAGCGTTCAGTCCTTCAGGTGTCATAGAGTGAAATGTTGGGTTAAAGTATTTAATTTTCTCTTTAATAGAGTCGTAAATCATAGGGTCATTCTCCTTAATTACCTCAAAATAATCACACTCAGATAATAATTGTCTAATAATCTTTTTACTGATACCATCTTTTCTCTTTTGAATTGGTGATGGTGGTGGTGGTGTATTAGTCGCAATTTCCGGTTTAACTTCAACTTTTTCAGGTGCAATTGGGGGTGTTTCAACAATGTTGATAGATTTAATAACAACCCTTCTACAAGCCATAGCGTTAACGGAATATTTATCCGCAGTACCATCATTTTTTACATTATTACCATTAGGATAATCAGTACTACAATCAATACTTCTACCGTCGCTATCTAACCCTTTTGGTGTTACAATAATTTCCGGATTTTCACCTTCAGATTCTAACAAAACTTTTAAACTACCATCTTCAAAAAATTTAGATAAATTATCCTCACCAACGGTTACTTTTTTAAGGTATTGTATAACAGAATCTGTTCTTCGTTGAGATAAATTAATATTATATTTTGGACTTGCTGATGAAGATGCTGAACCAATCATAACAATAGTAATTTTACCTTTTTTCTCTTTTAAGAAATTATATAAATCAGTTATAAATTCTTTTGATAATTTTTCGTAATTACTTTTTACAACAGCATCAAAAAAATCCGTAACTTTTTTTTGATTTTCACAATAACCAGGTGTTGATTTACAGTAACTTTGGGTAGCGTTAAAAGCTCCTTCAGATTTAGTTTTATAATCGTCAATATTTCCAGAATCAACATATCTATTATAAGTCACATCATAACTTTCTGAAGCAACTATAGCTTTCGAATTAGGGTCTGGAATATCATTATCAAAATAATAACCAAAAGTTACATAATCATTTTCCAATTTAACGATTGAAGGGTCAGAATTACATTGTGTGTTATTTTTAGTGTCAGCATCTTTAGGTATAGCACTATCAATCTCTTTAGCTTGTTTAGCCGTAAGATTCGGGTCACTTAACATTTCTTGATATAATGATAAATCATTAGACGGTATCATATTAAATTTTTGAGCTAAAGTATAGATATCATACTTAGTACATCCCGCAAAAAATGAATCCAAAACAGAATCAATCTTTTCCTTATTTTTACCCTGTAATTGTTTTTCAACAATAAGGTTCATAACTGAAGGGTTATCTACAATTATTTTCCAACTAAGACTTCCACTTCTTTTAGTGTTATTGTAAGTATACATTGGTTCTGGTCGTCCTAAAAAGTCCGTTGGTTTGAAATTTGCAGTACTAGAATCACTGAATGTTAAACCATATGGTGGAAACCACATAACTCTACCACCATTAGGACCTTTTTCACATACCGGTAAATCATCATAAGTAAAACCAGGTCTACTTGATGTTCTCCAAGCTAAATTCTCAATTGAGAACATATATTTTTTAGCAACAGTTTTACCACCAATATTTTGTATATTTGTAGAACCAATTCTATCTTTACCTGAACCTCTAAGAGGTACAATATTCAAGTTGTAAGTATTATCTAATACTGAATTAGTAAATCGTCTACCACTGGTTGTAATACCATCTGATTTTTGTAAATCAGCATAAGTATAATATGGAGTATCTTTAGTGAAAATTCTACAATATTCAGTACCTTTTTCATCACCAGTCGCGTTTTCAGTATATGATACAACTTTAGAACCTTTAGTAATTTCCTTATAACCATCGTGAAATACTTTACTCACTTGGTTCATCGCATTACCAACATGTTTTAGTCTCTTAATCCCTGCAACATTATCCGCAGAATCAATTAATCTTTGTGTTTGGTCTAAAATTGAACCATCCTTGAAATCTATATTTGTTGATTCACTTTTAGTATAATTACTTGAAATTACATTAAATTCATTATCTTTTGACCCTGAACCACCACCTATTGTAGCATTAAATCCAGCGTTTTGTTTATATTTAGGTGAAGTCCATACTAACCCCCCATCAATACCACCACCATCACTATATGAGTTTCCGGCTAAACCAAAATTAAGTCTTCCGTCATTACCCTCAAATAAGATACCCAAATCAGATGGACCATAAACAGGTGATTCAAGTTGTTTTCCAAATGAATCAACAGGAACTTGATTTGCCGGTGAAGTTATTGTTGATGGTTCAGCATTTCTACTACCAACATAATAACCCCCAACTAATGTTCCGTTACTAGGACTAATTAGGTCTATCGCTAAATTAACAACACCTTGTATAACACCAAATAAACCACCATAATCTTTTCTATAACTAGGTTGGTATCTATTATAATTTATATTTGCAAATAAGGCAGACCTTTGACCATTACCCGTATTCGCTAAAAATATTTCAGAAGGATTTCTTTTTTTATTTAATATCGGACCTAAAAAACCACCCGTTAATTGATTAACAACATTTAACGCAGTTGAGGTTTGTTTTGTCTGACCATTTTCAGTATTATCATCAAAATAATCACCCGGGATTAAAGATACCGGCCAATAAGCCCCTGAAATTCTTGTTGCCAAATCACCAGCGGCAATAATAGGGTTTTCGGCTACCGTAATTTGCCAATTTTTATATATTAATGGTTGTTGTCCAGATAATAATAAACTTATCTCAAATGGGTCTTGTAATGCCTGTAGATTAACTTGACCTATGGTTCGTTTACGAATTTCAATATCAATTCGTTCCTTAAACAACCCTTTTAATCTTAACGCACCTATTTTAGCAATGAAAGAATCTTGGGATAATAAACCATTAGTACCTGAAGGGTCATCTGATAACAAGATTGATAATGGAGAATATGCTGAAGGTATAAATGTAGTACCGTATAATGTCGCATAACGATATGAAAAAGCTTTAGTTATTACGTCAAATATTTCATTATATCCACCATCCGGTGTAAAGATATTACTAATATATGGTGAGAATCTATCAACATTCAAGAAGTAATTGCTATTCGTTAATACAAGACTCTGTGTTGGAGCGTAAGGTCCTTGATTTGGCGTAACAGGTAATAACGGACCATTAAAAGTTATATTTGTATTATAACCTCCCGTTGGTCCAAATTCGTTTAACGGATATAATGTTTTCGCATAAGGGTCATTAGCTATTAAATCATTAGGTGAATCAATAACTTGTGAATCCCCCAATACTGTCTCATAGGTTAAATTCCCAACTTGGGGACTATAAACACCTTGAACGTTATATGGTGCCAAATTTTTGGCCATAAGAACATTCCTAAATGAAGACGATGATGCAAATGATAAGAAACTATTTGGCATGGATTATTTATTTTTATATAAATAGAGTGTTTATCTATTTTTAAGCTAAATTCATAAATGAATTCATTCTTTGTTGGGGATTACTATTTGACGCCGTTCTACCATCATTTGTCATCCCTTTTAAAATTGATTGTACTATACTTTGTTTAATTTCATCGTTTTTAAGAGCTAAAACAAGTTGTTGGGTATCAACACCAACTGGAGCATTAATCGTCACTGTATGGTTAAGATTAACATCTATAGTTGAACTTGTAGTGGTATTTGTAGTTGTTTTATTATTATTGTTATTGTTGTTATTGTTATTACCTAACCCATTTAATAATTCATTACCTTTAGTCATACCAATAATAGTATCTTGTTCGTGACTTTCAATAACACCATTGGGGGTTATAATAAAATCATTCTTTTTTTCCGCATCAAGTAGAGTATATAAATTTTTATTATTTAATTTTTCATCTAATTGTGTTTTCAGGGCGTCACCTTGTTTTATAAAACTAGTTCCAATATTACTTAAAAAATTTTCTCCAGTTTTTAATAAAAGCTCGCTACGTTGAACTTCAGTTATTTTTCCTTTGTCATAATCTTGAGTAATTTTAGCAACAGCATCAATAACTTTACCCATATCTTGTCGCATTCCTTTAGTGGTTGTCCCCTTAGGAGCGGTATCTCTAATCATTTTAACCCCGGCTCTAAAAACTTCCATAAAATTTTGCCCCGTTTTTGACCCTCCTATCGCTCTACCAGTAACATTTTGGAAAGACTTTATAACCCCTAATATTTCTTGGGAGGTACTTAATTGTAGTTTTGCTAAATCAACAATGTCTTTAGGTCTAGTAGCTTCTTGTAATTCTTTAAGTTTTTCAGGACTAGTCCCATACTTTTCTAAAGCTTCACTAAGACCAACTTTTTTATCATCAATTGTAATCTTATAAATTCCATCAGTATCTTTTTCAGCTAAATTTGCGAAAAAAGTTCTTTGGTCTTCACTTAAAAATTCCGGAAACTTAATTTCTTCTAATTTAGCCCCTAAATCCGCACTATTTAACGCCAATTTAGCTAAAGTCCCCGTAGTCATTCCAAGTTGACCCTCAATTTCCATTAATTGTCTTTTAGCACCCGGCATAATTTCAAATTTACCATCTTTATTAAGTTGGACAAATTGTTTAGACATTTCAACAATTTGATTTTGTAATTCCGCTGGGTCATTTTGAGCTAAATCCATCAATCTTAATGGGTCTAATAATTGACTTTGAGCAACGCCTAATCTTTGTAAACCAGCAGCCATTTCAATTGCCGATTCAGGATTAAAAGCTCTATCTACCGCTTGAAAAATACTACCCATATCAAGTCTTAAAATACTTGCTTGAGCAGCCATTTTAGCTAATCCCTGAACTCCACCTTCAAAAGTATATTTATTAAGTTTATCTAAATTATTGACAACTGTTACAGACACCCCTTGAACATCCGCACCAATAGCTCTGGTTGTATCAACAATCTTTTGCATTTCACTAACCGCTTGATAAGCTGAAGCACCAGCATCTTTAAAACTACCAACCATTAATTTAGCGTCAACACCTGTTACTTGATTAATAGCGTAAAGTTTCTCATAAGATTCTGAAGCTAAAACAAAACTTCT
>Ga0209443_1001944_pt1 | contig 12519 bp, 10 predicted proteins | sample LauGreBMM110DCMD_2_FD_187571 | JGI IMG/M metagenome (GOLD analysis project Ga0209443, IMG submission 187571) | Freshwater lake microbial communities from Lake Michigan, USA - Su13.BD.MM110.DCMD (SPAdes) (version 2) | ecosystem: Environmental > Aquatic > Freshwater > Lake | place: Lake Michigan... | reverse complement strand
TTAATATAATAATATATATTATTAGTTATATATAATATATAGAAATTTATAAAAAAAAGTAAATAGTAAAAAATAAAAATATATTAAATAAATAAAAATTATGGCGATTAGAAATACTCAATTGGTAATTAAAAATAGTAATATACCAAGTAAACCTTTTAGTGGTGGAACATTTCTTCAAGGTGAGGCTTTTGTTAATACCGCGGATGGTATTTTAATGTTCTCCGGTAATACTCAATCAACAAGTGAATGGACTCCAGCTGGAACTGGTGGTAATGCTAATTTCTTTGAAGTAGGTTCTAATCTTTATGACTTAAGACTTAGAAATAGATTAACAAAATATGAAGGTATTTCAGGTTCAGGATTAATTGGAAAATTCTTATCAGGAACAACAAATGGGTTCGTATTAGCTGATATTTCAAGCATTACAGGTGTTGATACATATGTAACTGGATTTACATATCAAGATAATGTTTTCACTATTAAACAAAATAATGGTCAACCAAATTTAACTGCGACTATAAATGAAATGACTGGTTTAACAGTTAATGGAACTTTATCTGCAACAACTGCAAATTTAGGAACTATAAATGTTAATAATTTAACAATTACCGGAACTGCAACTTATAACAAAACTGCTACAGGTTCAACTGAATTAGTTAATTACGGAACATTAACAGCATTTACTCAAACAAATGATGTTTATGTAACAGGTAATACATTAACCGCTGCTAACAATGATACTAATACACAATCAGCTATATTAGATTACCATGGTACTCCAATAGGTGGACCTTATGCTATTACAACTCAAAATACTTTTACAACAGGAGGAACATATTCTAATTCAACTAAATTAGTTACATTTAAACGAAATGATGGTTTAACAGGATATACTGTTGATTTAAGTACTCTTGACACTAATGATACTTATGTAACTGGTGGTACTATAACTACAACTCCTTCTAACACTAATATTAGTGGTGTTACAACTCTTTCTTATAGTGATAATTCTTTTCCTAACACATACACTTTACCTTTTACAGATGTATTCACAACCGGATTTACTTATAATTCAACAAACAATACATTCACTCTTAAAGATAATAGTGGAAATACATTTAACCAAGCGATTAATACTGTTTCAGGTTTAACATTCTCTAACTTAACTGCTGGTAGAGTTGTTTATGTTGGTTCAGGTGGTTTATTAACTGACGAAGCTGGATTTACATATGATGCCGGAACAAATACATTTTCAGTTCCTTCTGATGGAACAGTTAATGTTGGAACAGGTGGATTAAATGTTGGTGGTGATGCGGTTATCCAAGGTTCTTTAACAGTTTTTGGACCTTCAGTTTCAGCATTTACTTCTAACTTATATGTTGAAGACCCTAATATCACATTAAACTACAACCCAACAGGTGCTACTACGGTAACTTCAGTTGGTGCTGGATGGACTATTCAAGATGGTTCAGGTATTGCTAACACGGCAACTACATTAAACATTGGGGTTTCTTATCTAAATGCTAACTTATCTCCAAATACTGAATATACTGCAGCGACAGGTAATGAAAATAGGAATTTCTTCTCTCCAATTGGGGATATTATCATCAGAAATACGAATGGTGATGCAAGTACTCCTAATGGAGTGAGGTTGTTAGGAGAAAATGACACATTAAACGGAGGTTCTTATTAGCATAAATTTAACATTTAATATTATGAATGGAGTGGTTTTACTACTCCATTTTTTTTTATAATAAAAAATAACATTAATAAAATAACCTATATTTATAAATAAGGATTTTATAATCCACATAAAAAAAGATAAGTCATAAATATGGCAAATAGAGACACTAGATTTTTAATTAAAAGGTCTAATGTTCCTGGTAAAATACCAACAAATGGTGATTTGTTGTTAGGTGAACTCGGTCTAAACACCGCAGACGCAATTTTATATACTTCAGGAACGACCGCAAATACAATACTACCTATTGGGTGGGATAGAGTAGCACGAACAGGTGATACGATGACAGGTGGTTTATTTACAACCTTTCTATCCGCAACTACAGTATCAGCAACAACTTATCTTAATTTACCTTCAAGTTCTTTTACTGGAGGTACAGTGTCTGGTGCCACTAATTTTACTAATGGGTTGACTGCTAATACTATATCTGCAACCACATATTTAAATTTACCTACCGATATAAGGGTAACAGGTGGAACAAGAGTTGATAGTTCGCTTATTTTTACAAATAATACAGGAGGAACATTTACTGTTACAGGTATAACTCCGTCACTTCAAGAAGTATATACAGCATCAACAGCACCAAGGATTACGACAAATAATACTTTAGGTTCATTCCGTCTTCGTGGTGGAACAGGTAGTGATACGGATAATAACTTCATCATTGAGAATAATACTGGTGATGTTACAAGTTATTGGAATGCGAATGGTGATTTAGTATTACCAACAATATCTGCAACGACTTATTATAATTTACCTCTTGATGTATATGTTACAGGTGGAAGTTATAATCAAATAAGTGGTGTTGCAACATTTACTAATAATACTGGTGGTACTTTTACTGTTAATGGATTTAGTACTGGTGGTGGTGGTTCATTTACAGGGGGAACTGTTACAGGACCAACTAATTTTATTGATGGATTATCCGCAAACACAATTTCCGCAACAACTTATTATAATTTACCTCTTGATGTTTATGTAACTGGTGGAACTTATAGTAATGGAACTGCAGTATTTACAAATAATACGGGTGGAACATTTAATGTTACAGGTCTTTACACAGGTGTAACAGATGTTTATGTAACAGGTGGAACTTATACTGAAGGTATTACGACATTTACCAATAACACAGGTGGAACATTCAATGTTACAACAACAACAACATATGCCGCTGGTGTAATTAGTGGTTCAACAGGTTGGTCATCAACTGGAACAGGTCAAATTAATTTACCAAATGTTAAAGTTGCATTATATAATAATGCAACCAATATTGAACCAATATTAATATATGATTTAGCCTCAGGAACAACTAATAGTGGTGGAATACCAGCATTAGCGAATAATGATACTAATTATATTGTTATTGAGTATAATGGTGGTTCACCAATTTACAATGTTTATGATAATGATGCTATTGTTGATGATAGTAGTGTTGTTTTATTTATGGTTGTTTATCGTGCGGATAATTTCATTCATGTTCTTGAATTTGGTAATCAAGGGGCTGGTTTAGCAAATAAATTAAACGATAGATTTATTATGACCGATAGATTCGGCTATGAGAGTGGTTTAGCTTTAGGGTTAAGTGGTTCAACTGGGGTTGTTACTTTAACTGCAGGTGTTGCTTGGAATGGCCCAAATAGACAATCGTTAAACGCTATTAACTCTCAAGATGAGATATTCTTTAAGAATTTCCATAGTGGTGGAACTTGGGTTTACACAACAACTGGTGATACTATAAATAGTACTTACTACGATGATGGTACTGATATTGTTGTAGCTACAGGTGGTAAATTTTTAACAAACTGGTATTTCAGAGGTCAAGAAATTAATGACCATTTATATGAAGTTTATAGTACAAATCAATATGATAGTGTTGCGTTAGCTCAATTATCAACAGAACCCTTATTACCGGAATTAATAACCTCTCACGCAATATTAGTTGGTAGAATTATTGTTTTAGTAGGTGCTAATACCGGATTAACTGAAAGTGCTTTTACATCAGTATTTCAACCAACAAACGTAACGTCTCATAACGACTTGAATGCGATACAAGGTGGGTCTGCTGGACAATATTACCATTTAAATGCTAATCAATATAACAATATTGCATTAACAAATGTTGATAATAATTTTAGTGTTGGCCAGTCGTTCAACGCTGGTATTACCGCTAATACAATATCTGCGACAACTGTTACCGCTAATTCATCATCATTGGTGAGTTTATCTGCAACAACATTATCAGGAGGAACGATATATGGTGATGGTTCAAATATTACAAACATTCCAGTTCCATACGGATTAATTAATGCAATTTCTGTTGGTAACTACTTAACATAAAAAAATAATATAAATTAAAAAAATAAAAAATTATGGCAGCAAACATTCAACCAATTTATTCAAAAATCGCAGATATACAATGGTCAACGGCTATTGTACAGTCAGCGAATACTACAACAGATTTAACATCTGGAACAATTTACCCTATTTTTACTGCGGATACCACTAATGGTGGATATGTACAAAGAGTTCGTTTTAGACCATTAGGTTCCAATGCTGCAACTGTTGCGAGAGTATGGATTAATAACGGTAGTACTACAGCAACGGCAGATAATAATACTCTATGGGATGAAATTGCTATAGCATTAACTACTGTATCACAAACAGCCGCTCAAGCAACTTATGAATTACCATTAAACTTTCCATTACCCCCAAGTTATAGGTTATATATTACATTAGGGACGGTAGTTGCTGCTGGTTTTGATGTAACTGTTATCGGTGGTAAATACTAATAATTATGGATGTTTTTAATTTCCAAAATACTCAAAATAACAACTTCGTCTTTTATGCGAATGGAGGAACAACCTCTTGGCAAACTTGGACAAAACCAAGAAATGTTAAATTTGTTTCCATATTTACCATAAGTGGTGGAGGTGGAGGTGGTTCAGGAAGATATAGTTTTGCTGTTATTAACGCAGCTGGTGGTGGTGGTGGTGGAGCTTCAGGAACTGCGTTAGGTATTTTTCCAGCTAACTCATTACCTGACACTCTTTATATACAAGTTGGTGTTGGTGGTGTAGGTGGAACTCTTGGAGGTAATGGTACTGCTGGTTCAATTTCTTATGTATCAGTACAACCAAATACAACTACTATAAATGTTATTATTGCTGGGACTGGTAATAGTGGTGGTGGTGGAGGTATTGGCGGTAATGCTGGTGGAACGGCTGGTTCTGCACCAACGGCTTTTAGTAAAACATCAACGGGATTATTAGGTGCTTGTGGAACCATTACAGCTACCGCAGGATGGGCTGGTGCTACAGGTGGACAATCTCTTTCTGGTTCTTCAATACTAGTATCGGGTGTAACTACAGGTGGAGCTAGTGGCGGAGGTAATAATTCTGCTGGGGTTGATAATGTTGGTGGGAATATAACAGGTGTTGGTATTGTACCAACAATAACAGGTGGTGTAACTGGTGTTACTTCATCACCAGGAACAGATGGTTATAGTAGTTTATTACCTTTTATTAGTTCATCAGTTAGTGTACCTATGTTTTTTACAGGTGGTGCTGGTGGTAGTAGTAAAGCTACTGGTACTGCTGGTAACGGTGGAAATGGAGGTTATGGTTCAGGTGGTGGAGGAGGAGGTTCAGGTAATCCAAGTGGTGCTGGTGGTAGAGGTGGTGACGGTTTAGTGATAATAACTTGTTGGTAATAGATTTACTTAAAATAAAAAATAATGGATATATTCAATCTTCCAAATAACGATATAAATAATACTATTTTCTACACTAGTGGTAGTGGTGATACTTGGCAAACTTGGTATAAACCAAGAAATACTAAATTTATCTATATAACAACTATTGGTGGTGGAGGTGGTGGTGGTTCTTCTCCAAACACAGGTGTTGGAACTACTAGAAATGGGGGTGGTGGTGGAGGATGTTCCTCAATAGCTAATGGGTATTTCCCAGCGGTTCATTTACCTGATGTTTTATATGTTCAAGTGGGTACTGGTGGTGGAGGTGGTGTTTTAGGAACTGCTGGTAGTAATGGGAATATTTCTTATGTTTCAGTACAACCAAATAATTTAAGAACCAATGTTGTTTTAGCTAATGGTAATTCAGGTGGTGGAGGTGGTGGTGCTGGTACAGGTGCTTCCGTTGGTGCTGCTGGTATAGCTGGAACAGTATTAACACAAACCAATTGTGGATTAAGTTATTTAGGGTCAATAAATTTTAATGTTGGTCAAGTTGGTGTTGCAGGAGGTACAACTAATGGTGTTGGTAGTTCGTATATCTCGTATATATTACCCGTTACAGGTGGTGCGGGTGGTGCTGGAGTTACATCTGGTAATTTAACAGGTACTGGTGGTTCTTTAGCTGGTGGTTCAATATGGCCAACAATTTCAGGTGGTATAGCTGGAACTAGTAATCCTGGTGGCGATGGTAATAGTGGTTATTCATTTTTACCATCACCAAATACAAATAGAGATTTACCGTTATTTTCCACAGGTGGTGCTGGAGGTGGTTCATCTTCATTATCTTCTGGAGGAAATGGTGGTAATGGTGGTTTTGGTTCAGGTGGTGGTGGCGGTGCTGGTGGTGTAAATGCCCCAGGACGAGGTGGTGATGGCGGTAATGGTTTAGTTATAATAACTTGTTTTTAATAATAAAAAGAAAAAAATGATTGATATATTTAATCTCCCAAATAATGATTCTAATTTTGATATCTTCACTAATAATGGATGGACTGGAACAACAACTTGGCAAACTTGGACAAAACCTAAAAACGCTAAGTTTATTCATATCCTAGCTATTGGTGGTGGAGGTGGTGGTGGTGCTGGATGGGCGGCCTTACTTAACTCAGGTGGTGGTGGAGGTGGTGCTGGTTCCTCCGCAGTAGTGTCAGGATTTTACCCCGCGAATGTTTTACCTAACATTCTGTATATACAAGTTGGTTCTGGTGGTCTTGGAGGTAGTTCTGTTAGAGGCGCAGCTGGAACTTCAGGTTCGGCTACTTATATCTCAATAAATGCTGGTTCAGCAGCAACTGACCGTATATTAGTCGCTAACCCAGGAACTTTTGGTGGTGGCGGTTCTAGTTCCTCTTTTGGAGCACCTGGAGGAGGAGCTGGAATCGTAACAGACACTACTTTAGGTAAATTAGGTGTTAACAGTTATTATACTGGTCAAGGGGGTGTTAATGGTGGTAATGTAACGCCTAGTGCGGGAGTTTCAATAACTATTGGTGGTATCGTTACTGGTGGTGCTGGTGGTGGAGGACTTAGTGTAAGTTCAAATGGGGCAAACGGAGGAAATATAAATGGTGCTGGTTTTGTTCCAACCATTTCAGGTTCATCAACAGCTGCGGGTTTAGTTGCTGATGGTGGTTCAGGGTACTCTTCAATACCTTCAATAAATTCGTCAAATAGACTATCACTTATGTTCACTGGTGGGGCTGGTGGTGGTGCAAATTCATCTTCGGCAACTGGCACTGGTGGTAATGGTGGTTATGGTGCTTTTGGTTGTGGTGGTGGAGGTGGAGGTGCTTCAAACGCTGGTAATACAACTCATGGTGCTGGTGGTAACGGAGGTAATGGATTAGTAGTAATTACTTCTTGGTAAAATAATAAATATTTTATTTTTTCATACTATTTATTGTTAATCAAACTTAAATAAAATGAGATTAACGGATAGAGTATTAGCATCAGGTATAAGTGCAACAGATTTAATACACATAGTCATTACAGGTGACACATCACAAAGCCCGGAAGGGTCTTCATATAAGGCGGAAATAGGTCAAATACAGACGTTTTTCGGTCAACAACTAATTATAACCGGAACGGGAATTACATCGTCTATAAGACGAGATTCAGGTAACTCCGCTTCCGGCGATTTTTCTTCTTCAATTCCTGGGTCAGGGAATACATCTTCAGGTCATTTATCTTATTCTGAAGGTGAAAATACATTATCAAGTGGTAGAACATCACATTCCGAAGGCGGAAATACTATTGCCGGTGGTGATTATTCACATGTTGAAGGTTTTAATAGTGAAGCTTATGGTAATTATGCTCACGCTGAAGGACTTAATACTTTAGCTAGTGGTTCTGGTTCTCATTCTGAAGGTGGTGATACAATAGCTTCAGGTAATGGTTCTCACGCTGAAGGTAAAGACACTCAAGCTATTGGTACTTATTCACATGTTGAGGGCTCTTATAATATCGCAAGTGGTTCTTCATCACACTCCGAAGGGTATTATACTCAATCCAATGGTGACAATTCACATTCAGAAGGTACTTTCTCAATTGCTACAGGTGATAATTCTCATGCGGAAGGTAATCTAACTAATTCTGTTGGTGAAAACTCACATGCTGAAGGTCGTGAAACAATTGCTAGTGGTATATCATCACATGCCGAAGGATATTTAACTCAAGCTATCGGTTATTATTCTCATTCGGGTGGTCATAATACAATCGCTTCAGGAGAAACTTCATTTATTCATTCTAAAGATTCCACAGTTTATAGTGATTACTCAAGTATTTTGGGTGGGTCAGGTAATACAATTACTGGTTTAACTGTTTCCAGTGGGTCAAGTAATAACACTGCAATTATTGGCGGGAATAACAATTTAATTAGTAATCAAAATAGCTTTGACGGGTATGCTAATGGTATTGGTGACTCTGTAAATAGTACAATAATTGGTGGTCAATATAATAGTATATATGGTCATAAAAACTCATCAATCATTGGGGGTTCTGGTAATACAATTCACTTTGATTTCCCTATAGTTTATAATGATTCTGAAATAATTGCAGGTTCTATAGATTCGTTAATTACCGCAACCACTATTAGTAGTATTATATCATCTTCAGGTTCAACATTATTAGCAACTAATCAAACATCAATATTAGGGGGTAAGAACAATTTTGCGGTATTTTACGATAATAGTCTAATACTTGGTGGTGAAGACAATACTATTGGTGAATTAGGTAACCCTACAGGTCCTGGATTAAACACCGTTATTGTTGGTGGTAAAAATCATAAAACTTTGGTTGCTGTATATCAATCTGTAATTTTAGGTGGTGAAAGTATAACCGCAACAACAGACAATACTGTATATGTTCCATATTTAAATATTAAATCAGCAACAACAGATAATAATGTTACTAATGTTCTTGTTAGAGAAACTGATGGTTCTGTTAAACTAAAAACTTTGGATTCTTTCAATATACCAGCTTGGTATGCTGAAAATTCTACACCACCAGCTACAAGTCCTATTGCGACAGGTGTTGGTTCTATTGCTTTAGGTAATGGTGCTGAAGCGTTAGGCGATAATATGTTCGTTTACGGTAACAATGCTGGTAATGGAGCTAGTGGTACAACAGGTTCTACATTTATTGGTTATGCGGCTGGTTATCTAAATACAGGTTCTAGTTATTCTAATTTTATTGGTTTTAATGCTGGTAATAATTCTGATAATTCAACCTATTCAAACTTTATAGGTTATAATGCTGGTCAAAGTGTTACAGGAACTACATTTTCAAACTTCTTTGGTTTTGGTGCGGGTTATGGAGCGATTGATTCTGGTAGTTCAAATTTTATTGGTGGTAATGCTGGTTATCAAAGTAGTGGTAATAGTAATAGTAATTTTATTGGCCCTGCGGCTGGTTATCAAGTAAGTGGTTCAACATACGCTAATTTTATTGGTGAAAGAGCTGGTAGAGATGCTAGTAATTCTGATTATTCAAACTTTATTGGGGGTAGTACTGGTTATGGTGCAAGTAGTTCACAATTCTCTAACTTTTTTGGTTTTAGTGCTGGTTATGGAGCAACAGGGTCTTCATATTCAAATATGATGGGTCAGTATGCTGGTAATGGTGCGACAAATGCGACATATAATAACTTTTTCGGGACTCGCGCTGGTGAACAAAGTATTGGTACGACACAATCAAACTTTATAGGTTATCTTGCTGGTCAATACACCTTAAACACTGATTATTCTAATTTTATTGGTACAGGTGCTGGGTATAGCGCCTCTACTTTAACCTATTCAAACTTTATTGGTGCTAATGCTGGTAGAAATGCGACAGGAGTAACATATTCTAATTTTATTGGTGGTGCTGCTGGTTATGGTGCTAGTTCTGATTATGGTAACTTTATTGGAAGAGATGCGGGTGCTTATTCAAGTGATGCCATATATTCTAATTTTATTGGTAGAGGTGCTGGTGTTAGTGCGACAACAGTGTATAATAGTACATTTATTGGTTTATATGCTGGTAGAAGTGCGAATAGTTCTTATTATTCTAATTTTATTGGTAATAATGCGGGTTACGAATCAAGTAATAATACTTATAGTAGCTTTATCGGATTAAACGCTGGTTATCAATCAACTGGAAATACATATGCTAATATTATTGGAACTCAAGCGGGTTATCAATCAAGTGGTAATACTTATGGTAATTTTATAGGTTTTGCCGCTGGTTATGAATCAACAGGTTCAACAGATTCTAATTTTATTGGAAATAGTGCTGGTAGAAGTTCTAGTTCTATTTACGCTAACTTTATTGGTTATTATGCAGGAAGAGATTCTAGTTCTGATTACTCTAACTTTATTGGTTATAATGCCGGTAGTGGTGTAACAACAAGTGATTATTCTAATTTATTTGGTTATAATGTTGGAATGAGTTTTTCAGGTTATAGTATTGGAGCGAATAATATTATTATTGGTAAAAATATAACATTACCAAGTGGTACAACAAATAGTATTAATATTGGTGGTGTATTATTTGGTATTAATACTTATTCAACAACTGGTGGTAACCCTTCAACAGGTGCAACCGCGACAGGCAAAATAGGTATTGGTGTTGTAACACCAACTGAAAGTTTAGATGTTGTAGGGGCTGTTAAAATTGGAGCTTCAACATATACTAACTTAACAAACAATGATGTAACTCCTGTTCCAACAGGTGGTGCAGGAACAATGGTTTATGACCCAGTAAATAATCACTTCTTTGGATGGAACGGAAGTGCGTGGAAACAATTAGATAATTAATGTTAGGAATTTTATTATATATTATAGCGGCACTTTTATTCCCCATTGTAGCAATGGCAAATTTATTAGTGGTATTATATAAGACCATAAGAGTAAGAGGATTATGGAAATCAGTTAATTCTAATTTCTTAATGTTAGCACAACAAATTGATATTTTTGCAAACGTATCATTTCCAATTTTATGGAACACTTTATTAAAAAATAAACATGGTTATTCATTTGGTGTGAAGAAAGAAACTCTATCTTCAGCATTGGGTAAAAACCAAATTAATAATACTTTATCTATTGGTGGAAAAATATTAGTAGGTATATTATGGGTTATTGATACCCGATATTGGTTTAAGGGGGGTCATTGTAAAAATAGTATAATTAATAAATTTTAATTTTCAAAAAGGTTAATATTTATAATTATGCAACAAATTGAGATAACAACATTAAGTGGCCATTCACCGTATAATATTACGATGTGTGATATTACAAAAACTTATTGTTATCCAGTTTTATCGGGTGTTGTTGGGACTCCACCAACCATAACATTAGATGTTCCAATTCAATTATTGGGAACTCAAGAATTATTGGTTGTTGTTACAGATGCGGCCGGATGTAATACATTTCATTTATATACTTGTTATACTCCGACTCCTACTCCAACTATGACACCAACACCAACCCCTACAATGGTTGTAAATTGTAATTGTATAACATTTGATAACCCAACAAGTGAAATATTAAATTTCAGTTATACACAATGTAATGGTTTTGTGTTAAATTATAGTATTAATCCGGAAACAACATTATTTGTTTGTGGTAGAGAACCAAGTGGTGACGAGGGGGTTATTATTACCATCGCAAATCCGTGTGTTGATAATAGTTGTCCTGAACCTACGATGCCATTTGTTTATTATGGTAAGTTTGCGAGTCCGACAATAACAAGTGAGGACGCTCAAGAATTAGCTCTATCAAGTAGACGACAAATTGTTGAGTCTTATTTGCAATTACCAAATGGTTTAGGTTATGGTTATGTAATTGTGCCAACAAGTATGGTACAACCTGAAACATTTAGAAATAATGTTAGTGAATGTTCCGATTATGTTGTACCTATGATAAACCAAGGTGAAATTATTATTGACCTTAATGGGATAAACGCAACGTATAATGTTTATAGAACATTCGTTATGACAAGTGCATATGTTGATATTTGGATTTGCAATTAAAAAATTTATATTAAGAAATGTCATTATTTAAACATATAGGTGGTGTTGGTGTTATGGGGTATTTAAGCCCTATGCACACTGATGATACTTACGCGGTTACCGACCCAATTTATGGTGTTGACGGTCTTAGGAACGTTAATAACATGGATGAACTCATTTGTATCTCATCTGAACGACGACGAGCCGGTATGATTGTCGGTGTGGATGGGGGATTGACTTATTATAAGTTGAAAAATGTTGAATGGGTTGGTGATGAAACAGATTGGGAGGAATTAGACTTAACGAGAGTTAGGTTTGTTGATAAGGAAATTCCGGGTGGTTTAATTAATGGTGAAAATAATGTTTATACCCTTGCATATACACCAATTCCAGGAAGTGAACATCTGTATCTTAATGGACTTCTTCAAGAGTCGGGTTTGGACAATGATTACACTATTATTGATTCAACGATAACTTTTTATGATTATCCAATGGAGGGAATGACTCTAAAATGTTCTTATCGTAGAGTTTAAAAAA
>Ga0209443_1001942_pt1 | contig 12521 bp, 20 predicted proteins | sample LauGreBMM110DCMD_2_FD_187571 | JGI IMG/M metagenome (GOLD analysis project Ga0209443, IMG submission 187571) | Freshwater lake microbial communities from Lake Michigan, USA - Su13.BD.MM110.DCMD (SPAdes) (version 2) | ecosystem: Environmental > Aquatic > Freshwater > Lake | place: Lake Michigan... | reverse complement strand
TCTTTAGATAAATCAATACACGACATAACAAATTGCTCAAAAAAAAATGGCTTCAAACCAGACATAAGCCACATAAGGGAAATAAAACGGCGCTCAGAAATTGATGCATATCTATATGGGTTAGTACAAGAACAATAATTTGATAGTGTTATTGACATGTCGTTAAGTAAAGAATCACCATGGAATATACGGCCAGGACACTTTGGGAGTGGACCGGAGAATATACATGTTTTTGAAAATTTCATAGATGAAAAAGATTTGAAGGTTGTTCAAGATTTCTGCCCGACGATAAACGAGTGGAATAACTCAAAAGAGAGTGTTTACGCCAAAGATGGAACATGTCTTTATAACGCTGATTACTGGAATGACAGGCAATGTAGTAGCGAAATTCTGCAAAAACTCTCTATTCAGGTTTTTGAAATAGTTGATAAATATATTACAAAAATGCAGTTGAAGCTTGAAGAAATTTACAACCTAAAGCTATCTCCACGCCCACCAGTTATTATGAAGTGGAGGCCAGGAATCGAACAGCGGCCCCATGCCGACAAGCAACTCAACAACGGTGAACCAAATGCATTTGTTGACTATGATTTGAATTCCCTATTTTACTACAATGATGATTTTGAAGGAGGAGAACTTTATTACCCGCAACATGACTTGACCATAAAACCAAAACCGGGATTGGCGGTTGCTCACCCAGGAGATGTTAATTATTTGCATGGGGTCACCTTGGTTACCAGGGGACATAGATACACAACGCCGTCGTTTTACACTGTGTTGTAAGCCATGATTTTAGTTAAAAAAAATGTCATAAAACCAAAAGAAATTGATTTAATACTAAACGTAATTAAAGCAATGGGTCCGCCACTGGAATCTCCAGAAGACGACAGCTCAATTGGATATTATAGTGAATTAGACTTACTAAATTTTGATATTTTTGTATACGGAATTTTTAGAGACATATGTGAGCGAGTTCTAGGGCTGGCCAAAAAAGAATTCAACTTAAGCTTAGAGTTATACCAAGCCACCATCGCCAAGGTCGTTCCCGGAAACATAACCAAAGAACACACAGATTGCAAACATCCTGATGGAATTACCAAAGTGGGATGTGGTAATTTTTGTATTTCAGCGGTTGCATATTTGAACCAGGATTTTACCGGCGGAGACTTAGTTTTTACGAAAATAGAACACAATCACAAACCAATCCCTGGTGATTGCATAATATTCCCAAGTCATTCACAATATAACCACTATGTGGATAGCGTCTTGAGCGGGGAAAGAATAAGTTTGGTAATGATGTTCTCTGGAGTATGATGAGCGCATGACAAATATTCAGGTTGAATACATAGGCGACCCAAAAGCCGGATTTCTTGTATATAGAAATGTACTGAAAGAAAACCTACGAATACCAGAACGCCTAGAAACGACAATAGGCAAAAGCACTACTCCTCCATACTCGTGGATGCAGGCTCTTGTCGGTGATGGACAAGTAATGAAAGATTACAGGGATTGCGTTGACTGTAAGATGAGCCCGGCACATTTTCAGAATTGCCCAGAGCAATACTCAGAACTCATCAACATATACAACGACACCGTGACCGGGTTGACTGCTTGCTTGCAGGATTACGAATCCAGGTACAACATACGTATGGACTTCATGGAAGCAATCAATTATGTCCGATACAACGAGGGTCAGCACTTCAATGTGCACGCCGACCACGGTTTTTCATATGTCTGCACCGTATCTTCAGTCATGTACCTGAACGATAATTACGATGGTGGCGAGCTTTGGTTTCCGTACTTAGATGTTACGTTTAAGCCTAAATACGGAGACATAGTTTTATTCCCCTCTACGTTTATATATTCCCATGCTTCCAAACCTGTCACCAGGGGAACCAAGTACGCAGCTGTAACCATGTTTGACTACAACGACAGGTTCCATAAACAGTGGAAGGGCTACGGCAAGAACATAGACGGGACCGAAGCTGAATACGGACCAGGAATCGTTAGCCCAACAGCCAATCAAGTTGAAAGATTCATATTTCAGAAATGACAAAATTATTTCTTAAACAAACACATCAGAGCCCACCACTCATACAACAGTCAAGGCTTAAGCGTGACTGGATGGACGCCACATACAATAAACATGCATACCAATGTCTCCCAATGACTGTTGCAAATGTTTATGGTTGGGAGTTAATTCTTGAGGAGGACCTAGTTGTCCAGTGGGATGGTGGCAATACTCCGCCGGTCATTCTTTCTGGAGAGAGAACTTCTTCTGGTCGGGTTCAGGCAATATCTTCAATAATCGGAATGATTTCAATAAATATGGGCTGGGTTATAAATACGGAGGAGGGATACAACACTTGGATTTCTGGTTCGCCAAATTACTTCCTGGATGGAGCGGTTCCACTAACTGCGACAATCCCTAGTTATTGGTGGCCAGACGAATCACAGATGAACTGGAAAATAACCAAAATTGGCGAGCCAGTAACATTTGCGGCAGGAATCCCTTTTTGCTTCTTTAATATCTACGATAATTCAGTACTCGAAAATGTTGAGATTATCCAATCAAATCTTTGGACAGACCCAAAGCTTGTCGCAGCTCGCATGAAATACGGGGAAATGAAGGCAAAAAATAATGTCGAAAAGCCATGGACATGGACCAAGGGAATTCGCACAGGTATTGACGGGGATGGCAAACAAATCGGGCCGACATTCACCGGACTTCCTCGATTAGCTAATCCGTAGTGTAAAATATGGGTACTTGTCCAAAACTAGCATGACGGAGCAAACATGAAATTCGAGTCTTCATTTTCAACACAAGAGAAGAAACTGATATACCAGCGCACGCTCAAAGACCTCGAGAGACAGCTCATGGAGAGGCTTATCACAGAGGGTTTTGACCCAGACACCTTCAATCCCGAAACATTCACCCCAAGCACCGATGCCAATGGTGCAAATGTGGCACACATGTTCATTGTTGGTTTTTTGGAAAAAATAGAAAAAATCAAATTAAAATTGGAAGAGTAATATTCACTCATGGCACTTTCGGCAGGACAATTAGCTAAAGCAAAGGCTGAAGCAATTCAGATTCTTGAGTACTCAATATATACTCTTGCCTTTGCTCTTGGCATCCAAGATGAAGACCTTCAGCCAGACATGGAAAATCCAATAGATATGTTGGCGTTTGCAAATAGCGCACTCGCTGCACAGCACGACGCATACGAATGTTTGAAACTGCAACTGGCGGCGCTAGTAAGACTACAGAGTTGATGGGTAATTATGAAAATAGTTCCTCGAATAAACGAAGCAATATCGGCTATTGAAAAAACCTTGGATTCTGAAAAATACTTAATCTCCCCAGATAGTGATAACGACTTTCCAAATATCCTTGACCCTCAAGAAAACCCGAATAGGGACTCGCAGGTTGCCAGATGGAACCCAAAGCTATTATCGTACGAGCTTCCCGATGGAGCAACATTCTTTTGTGACTTATTGCAGTCAGGTGACCTCCTAAAACCAAATGGCATGGTCAAGCCTGGAGATTTCATGAAGAACGAAGAAATAGAGGAGATTTTTGGTGAGGCATAGAATGGCTGGTGGGGGCAACCTTTACGATGCAGATGAGGAAGTAGAATATAACAAAATTCAGCTTGCCATGTTTGCGTATATCTTTGATTTTGACCCAACTGATGTTGATTCGATGAGCATGGAAGATGCCGTCACCAAATTGAGGGCAATGTGGAAGTACACCAACGACACGAAGAGTTCCGTCGAGCCTGCATATACAGATAATGCAATACCAAGATTTTTCTCGATGGTTAATGCATCACTGACAAGTAGATTGAGAAAAGCAAAATGGAACCACGCGCTTGCAGGGGCTGCAAAAAATGAACTATAACAACCTTACAACAGCCATGGTTACGATGGCTTTGTCAAAAATGCCGGGAGAAATATTTGGAGAAAGCGGGGAAGAGCAAACAATGATTTCCTTCTCCGAAGGAATGGAAAGAGTATTCAATTGGAGACAATCTCTAAACTTGAATTTATCAATTGCCGCAAGGGGAGCCACGGAGGGTCTTTGGTATGTTGATTTGGCCGTAAACCCAAAATCCGCATGGTCAGACAGTTTGTTAACCGTCCAGCTACAGAATGCAATGATATTGTCCATGAATGCTCCCAAAAAAATACTTTCGTTTAATCCAGATATTTCACCAGCGCCGTTTATTCAAAAACTTAAATTTCCAGACACAGAAATAACCCATGTGAATAATCAAGCATTATGGAATTGGGAACAATTTATGCGTGATGAATCGCTTGATGTAGACGGTAACAAATACTGCGATGTTGATTATTCCGTCGTTGATAGGTATGAAATTGGGCAAGGCGAAGCGCGTGATTTTAACATGATTATTATGCAGTTTTTTGAAACCAATACGGACAGTGAGACACTGCCCAAATGTATTGAGGCATTAGCCCCAGGTGGTGTATTGTTACTAAACGTGGTCAATAACTCTGGAAAACTTTATAGAGATGACTTCTGGTTTCACCCAGCCTACGAGGCCCACCGATTATTGAAGTCATCAGATGGACTTGTATTCCATAACTCCGCCTCATATGGTTACACGGTGTTTGTAAAAAATTAACACCCACCCCAATATGGTGTGTAAGCTTGGTGGTCTATGAAAGTGCTTGATAATTATCTCAGCAGTTCACTGCTTGGTTCAATCTCGGATTGTCATGATTTCTTTCCTGGCTTAATGCAGAACACCAACAGGATTGCAAGCGAAGTTAATTCGTACCATAGTGAGCAGGCCAGCTGCTATGCGCCATATATGTTCTGGAATGGGTGGTGGTCTTCTTCCGTAAACACAATTAGGAAGCGTGTAATTAGGAATATATGGGAGAGCAATCTCCCGGTACCCTCTGGTGAGATTCTTGGTTTTGAGTATTGGACAAGAACTTTTGGACCAGGTCAGTTTCTGGGCCCGCATGTTGATGAGGATACTTTTCTCTATCAAGACAAAAAAATTTATAACGGTCCGGAAATTGGTTGTGTCTATTACGGACCATCCGAAGAAAAAGTCGTAGGTGGCTTTTTAGAGCTTTTTGAATCAAAGCTCGTATTTGGCGAAAAAAATGCTCTCGAATGGGAGAATCTTGAGACAAAACTAGACCCGATAGAACTTCGCGAAAGGATTGCTTTTAAAGAAAATAGACTAATAATATTTGATGCCGGAAGAGTAATCCATCAGACAAGCCCGTGTGTTTCTGGCATAAGGAATGTCATGGTAGTAAATGTTTGGCTTAAATCAAATCCGCCTGTAGACATGAAGAACTTTGTATATGAATAGGGTGTTTGAATCCAAAAAGTTAATTAATCTAGAAGTTTTTACAACTACCATCGATTCCGTGGACAACGAAAAGATATTAGATGAGTTAAACAGGCATGGTTCCAGCGTTGATAAAAAATATATAGATTCGTATCTAGATGGGAATAATCACACCTACTACGAGGATAGGAAATTCCCAAAATCATCACCTGAATGTTTGCGGTTGCGTAATGAAATTGAAAGCACCGTAAGCAGCTTTTTGGGCAAAAAAATGAAAATAACAGAAATATGGTCGCTTACTTTGAATAAAGGGGAATCTGTTTCTGCCCACAGCCACCGGTCAAATACGCACATGGACCCATCGGAGTACTACTCCATTGCATATTACCCAAGCGCTCCGGCGGATTGTTCAAAGCTAATATTTGACGTATCTTGGTGTAATGCAATTGAGAATCTGGTTCACATCACTCCAATCACCGGAATGCTTGTCTTGTTTAATTCATACATAAAACACTTCACGGATAGGCATCAAATAGATACAAGTCGTGTGGTTGTGAGCGCAAACCTATGTCCGGAAGAGCCAAATAAAACCCCAATGCCGGACTGGTCTGCTTACGACTAGTATGTTCTTATGCCCGGAACAGTCAAGAAACTAGGTGGTGGTGTCGTTGTTTTTGGGAACGCAATAAATGTTCCTCAAAAAAAAATAATAAGCATCATAGATAACCTTTCCAACAAGTCTTTAAGCGAGCAATATGAGTACGTTAAAGATGAAGATGGCAAAATTACACATGCGGTAAATAGGAGTGGTTTTATCTATGAGCTTGAATCAATAGAAAAAACACCAATAAGAATTCAAAACCTCACCGACCCATTCTTTTGGGAATGTGAAAAAGCAATATATCAATGTCTTCTTGAATACATTGAATTATTTCCCGCCGTTCTTCAGTGTCTGTGGTGGAAAAGTGAGGGTCATGTCCTTAAATACCCAACTGGTTCCAGTCTGGGGTTTCATTGCGACAATGACGTCAATTACCGATATGGACAAATGCCACCATTTGAACACGCCACAAGAAACGTAATAAGCGCACTTGTCTATATCAACGACAATTGCAATTCGTCTGACAACGTTCTTAATCAGGTTTTCCTCCAACCATCACCGTGCAGTGAGTACTCTTTCACTGGTGGGGAAATGAAAATACCATACTCCGGAATAACCATTAAACCAAAAAGTGGAGACATCGTATTAATGCCTGCCAACTACCTCGGTGCTCACGAAATAATGCAAGTAACCTCTGGCTCAAGATACTCATACCTGTCTTGGTTTGCGCAGGGCTCCCCAAACACGGAAAAAGGAATTTCCCCAGAGTACCCAGTTGCGCATGAAGGCAGGGCGGTAGGTGGGCAGTGGTGGATGACAAGCATTATTGATGATTACAATAACTATCTTATGGAAAAATATGGAGACGAAGGAAAGATACCGAATGGCGTTATGCCGTTTAAATCGAGAAAGAACGACCATAAATGATTTTCAATGACACAAAAGCCGAACACCTTGGTGGTGGGGTTGTTGTATTTCGTAATGCCGTATCAGTTGACTGGGGTTTTGCAAACAGTATTTCCAAAGAAATTGTTGATAGGGAAATGAGCGAAATGTACACCCCTGCAGTAAACCCAGACAATGGACAAGAAGAATACATAAATAGAAGTGGATATTTCTTTTCGAAAAACGGAATTGACAAAATGCCCAAGAGGGGCTCAAGGGTTCATCAAGACACTAGGGCTGAGGTAGTTGGGTTATTTACATTCCTGGAAGATTCAAAAGATAGGTACTTGCTCAAATACATGCACATGTTCCCTTTGTCGTATAAAAATATTTGGTGGAAGGTTAAAGGGCATTTGGTCAACTACTCATCTGATTGTGGTGGATACATCGGCGAACACAGCGACACCAGCGTTGACTATGTCTACGGTATTCCTCACCCACCCCACCAGTTGGCGTCAAGGAATACGGTCTCCTGTATCGTGTATTTTGGCAGCTGCGTTGATGGGTTTGGTTCTAGAGGTTTTGGTTTTGAAGGCTTTGGACCGGGAGACTTCACCGGCGGTCATCACAAATTCACATATCTTGATATTGATTACATTCCGAATCGTGGCGACATACTGATGTTTCCGTCAAACTATATTGCGGCACACGAGGTTACCGCTGTTAAGTCGGGGGATAGATTCACCTATCTGGGCTGGTATGCACATGGAACACCAAATCCAGATGTTAATGAAGAGGTTGAAGACCCAGAGGCCAATCCAGAAAAAGCTGCAGTATCCTCAAACGTTTATATCCCACATTTGAGAGAGAAATTTTTAGAATACCTAGATTCTGTTGGAGAAGACAAACATTCAAGTACGTATCGCCTTGTGATGGGGGAACACGCATGAAGCTGATACACCTAGGAAGCGGAATAGTCTTAGTACGAAATTTGATTGAAATTTCCTACGATGATACCAGTGAGATAAATCACATATTTGACTCGACAACCCCACAGGGGTATTCGGTTGTTGACGGAAAAACAATAAGTGATGGTGGTTACGAGTTTGATGAGATTGGTAGAAGTAAATCTCCGACCAGATATACGAATATAGGAGAATTCGGCATAACGAAGAAGTTGAGGGAAGCGATGTATTCGGCGGTTGTTGAATACTGCAAAGTATTTCCAGTTGCTCTTGAGTGCATAACTGGGCAAACTGATGGGTACATGATTCGATATGGTCACGGAAGCGACATGGGGCCACACTCGGACTGCAATCTTCCGTACAAGCCCGGAACTCTTGAGCCAATGACAAGCAGCCCTGCATTTAACACTCTAACAACTTCGATATTTTTAAACGACGAATACACCGGGGGCGAGGTTGCCTTCAGGATGTGGGGAATCACCGTTAAGCCAGAAACCGGAACCGCAATTATCTATCCATCAAACTTTATTGGTTGCCACGAAGTTTCTGAAGTCAGCGATGGTGAAAGGTGGGCTTTTCTTAGTTGGTTTTTCCACGGGAACGGACAGGAAAACAAAGAGGGCTCCTATGAGTGGTCCCAGCAACTAAAAGAAAAAGTTGGACTTGGAAATATCTTTCAGAAAAACATTCTAATAGGGGATGTCAGTTAAACAATCTTTTGAACTTTGTTCTGTTTAGTGATTTTGCAGAATTGGGACAAATGTAAACATTCCAGATTCCATCAGAAAACAGGGATTCTATAAGTTTTGTTGATTCTTGCTTGCCCGACAAATATAAATCACGCTTATCCTCACCACCCCCCTGGTCGTATCCAATCGGATACCCCCGAAATAGCGCTTCAACATAATCAATGTTTGCCAGCTTTGCTATTTCACCAACTTCTAGTTCCGACTGTTCACCGTGAAGGTTGTTGCCATCAACATATATTCCTTTAAAACCATGTTCTGCCGTTTCGGTAATCGTTTCAATCCCGGTATTTAATCTACCTATACAAAATAGAATGTCCGAAGCATCCAGCAGCTCGGGAAGTGAGTCATGTTGTACTGCGCCGGTAAGTGTTTTAGCGTTATCCAGTGTCTGTTGAGAGCGACCAATAGGCGTCCAATGGACTTCGTTTCCGGAATTAGTGACACTCCTCGATATTGTTAGACCCATTTTCCCCATAGACACAATTCCAACCTTAAGCACGACTATTGGGATTTCTGGTTTGCTGGGTTTATGTATCCTTGTTCGCCTTCTAGGTTTCTAACAAGGTAATCAACATTGTTGGAATTCTCATCTAAGTGAGAAAAGTTTGTCCTCAAGTGGGAACAATAGGCTTGGTAGTCATCAAACACCGAATCAATCCAGTGTGGGGCACACCAGTTTGAAACATCATTTGGTTCCACAACCTCAATTCTGACATTTGCATCAGGGCTGCCCTGAGAGAAGAACTCCAAATACGAATAACGAGTTCCACCAGTAACCGTATTCACACCATGTGAAGCGACATAATTTGTGGGAAAAATTATTATGTCTCCCCTTTTGGCCTGATGGGATATTCCTAGGTATGGGAAAAATAATTCACCACCTGAATAGTTTGTCCCATCCAGCTCTTCTACCGAACCAACGCAATCATTGATGTAAAGAAGCACGGCAACCGTCTGTCTTGCGCCGAGCTGACCATAGGGGATGTATCGCTGACCGCCAGTGGCCCTGTAGTTCGTATCATTATCGTTGTGAAGTCCGAGGTATTTTCCGGTGTCGTAACGGAGAATGTGTCCTCGATTTCTCCACCAAATTGTTCCTGCGACAAGAGGGAACATGTCGATATATCTAATTAGGGATTTATAAATAGAATCTTCCCAGTTCCTTACAATGTCTACCACTTCTTGCTCTGTATTGTCTTGAATTGGTTGGAGCACCCTTACAGGAACCGCCCCTACCTGTTCTAATGAGAATTTGTTTCCGTCTTCATTTTTTAAATACACCACGCCATTTATGTCTGTGTCATATTTCCATCTCTGTTGGTGCGCAGCAAGTGCGTTTTTATCAATCCACTTAGACATAGAGTCAAGGTCGGTTTCCATCACATCATGAAACACAACAACCCCACCACCAAGGTCGGTAAATTTTAGTGTCCTAATTTCTTCTAGGACACTGGGGGTCATTTCTGGAGTATCAACCTCATACCTCTTCAATTTGATTTACCTTTTCTGTAGTGTGCGTTTCTCCGTACTGAGTTACGCATCTATTTTGAAAAACTGGGTTTGCTCCCAACTCAAGGTCCGGAGTTGGGTGTGACCATATTGAGAATTCAGATTTGCAATAACGCTCGTAGTCGTCGTAGATACTGTCAAACCAAACAGGTTCACACCATTGGATGCTTTCGGCAGACTCCTTGATTCGAATATTTGCAGACTCATCGGTTCCGCCTTGACCAAAAAATGTTAGATATGCATACCTGGTTCCACCCTCCATTTTGGTTACGCCATGAGCACATATGTAATTGGTCGGGAACATGATGATGTCGCCTTTTTGCGGCTTGTAATCAATCCCGAGATATGTAAATTTTAGATGACCTCCGACGAATGTCTCTTCAGTTAGGTCGTCCTTAGAGTCCACGCAATTATTAAAATAAGCGAGCGCTCCTGCTGTTTGCCGTAGGGCAACTTGACCCCTAGGCATGTATCGAACCCCCTCGGTCACTTTGTAGTTGGTGTCGTTGTCCTGATGCCAGCCAAGTATCCCTCCGCCGTCATACCTAAGGATGTGTCCCCGTGTTCTCCACCACAAGCTTCCAACGATAAGGGGGAACATGTCAATATATTTTATTAAACATTTATAAATGACGTTCTCGAGCTCTGTGAAGTATTGGGTGGCATATTGGTCAGTTGACTCAACAACGGGCTCCAGGAGCCTTACAGGCGCGTTTGGGACGTCTTCCAGGCGATACCTGAAGCCATCTTCATTGATACCGTACTCAACCCCATCTTCACCAGTCACGTACGTCCATCTGACCTTATGTGCTTCGGCCGCACAGTTGTCAATATGTTGGAGTATTTTATCCTCCACGTTGAATGCGTTCTTAAAAACTACTATTCCGCTCCCAAGGTCCTCGAAGGTAAATTCTGATATTTCCTTAAGTTCGTTTTCCCCAATAGTTGGGGTGCCGGGCATAATCATGATTAACCTACAAGAAACTTAACTGCTTCAATCACATTCCATGATTGTCCTGCTGCAATCGGTTTTTCTGCGAGCGGTCTATCAGCCCAATTAAATCTTCCAACCTGCTGTCCATCTCGACTTATGAGAAATTTTTCATTGTTGTGTGGAATTCTCATTACCGCCTGTCCTGCGAGATTTTGACCAGCGGCAGCCTCAACGGAGCCGTCGGCTTTGTTGTCATCAAAAGAACGAACCGTATCCCCCTTCATGAAGCTCCATGTTTTGTGTTCGTCTGGACCGTTAACATCAATTTTTTCGGTTATGGGAAAAGTGACAAATGGGTATGCCTTTGAGACAAATTTTGCTATTTCTTCGTTTCCCATCGGGTCCATTTCGCTAAATTGATTACACGGGAAAGCAACAACGCTAAAACCTTTGTCTTCAAACATTTCGTGAAGAACTTGCAATTCCCATAGATGTCTTGCTGCTCTTGCGTAAGACCAAACAGGACTGCATTTGGGAATATACCCAGCCTTTGTAGCAATGTTTGTAAACAGGCATACTTTCCCTCTGACCGAGTCAAGCAAATCTGGAGACCCGTCTATGGAGTTGATTGAAATATCAAAGATTGAACGATTGGTCATACTTTTACTCCGTTTATTTCGACGGTAACATACTTGTCAATCTCGACAAAGCCCTTTAGTATTTTGCCGACCGATTGAAACTTGCAGTGAAAATCAACACTCATGGGAATGTCGGTATTCCCGCAGAGGTCAACATCAATGGTGTCGTCTGCCGTATTGATTATTGCTCCAGAAAATTGAACCACGCCCTTGTCGTGAGAGATTGAACCAGAGCCATCATCGTTCAAGCCAATAACATACGACTCCTTGCCCAGTGGAGATGCTGCGCTTACTGACCAAGTTCCCAGAGATTCCATGAGGGTATGTTAGCACCGACCATGGGGTCTTGAGGTATATTCCTTCGCCCCACTCAGCAAAAACGTCAGAACGCTTTTGACTATTTTAGTCTTGGATTGTCTCGAGTCTTTCATTTTCCATTAGCTTTTTTGAAAAGGTGTTCAATCCGTGAATCAAGCCAAGTGGTTCTGGGATATTAAGTTCCATGCATATATCAATTAGTTTGCCGTCCCTAATATCCGTCCAGGCATCAATCATTGCCTGTGCTCCAGATTTACCACTAATGTGATATTTCTCGGATATTAGCTGAATTAGGTCATCGTCGTAGTTCCAGGTTTTAATCTCCATGAATAAAATGCTAGCACTTTTTTATTTTGGGCAATGGTTAATTGGTTAAAGGGAAATTGTTCCATTTGAAAAGTCAAGACCAGAAAATTCCTCATAGTCCTCCAAGGTTCGCTCCATACCCAACGCACCCTCTCCGACTATTCGTTCACTAAATATACTCTTATACTCATGTTTTGATTCCGCGTCCATGACCCCCCAGATTTCTGGAAAGTCCTGCCATACATGATGGCGACGTACTTTGGCAAAGGGTTGTTGCGAA
>Ga0209443_1001941_pt1 | contig 12525 bp, 9 predicted proteins | sample LauGreBMM110DCMD_2_FD_187571 | JGI IMG/M metagenome (GOLD analysis project Ga0209443, IMG submission 187571) | Freshwater lake microbial communities from Lake Michigan, USA - Su13.BD.MM110.DCMD (SPAdes) (version 2) | ecosystem: Environmental > Aquatic > Freshwater > Lake | place: Lake Michigan... | reverse complement strand
GGACACATTGGCCCGCAAAAACTCCCATATTGTGCCGGGAGTCAGTCGATTACACAGCGCAAGACTAATCAATTCGCCGTAGTCAATGGCGTCGTCCAACGGTCCTCCCGAAAGACAGCGCGCGTATGCCCGGTCGGCCATCACAATAACCCCGGGCTCCAGCGGAAGCGGCACATTGCGATAAATCATGGGGTTATTTTTGGCGAGGCGTTGCACTGCCTGTCGAAACTGCACCGAAAAAGACGGCTCCGTGCTACACCCGCCGTACACGGTGGAGTAAGCGAGGCTAGTCGCGTACTGATAGGAGGCGAGCACCAGGGTGGTGGAACGATCACGGCGCAAAAGAAGCTCCAGTCGGTACCGGTCAAGAAGCATCTGGACATCGGCGACATAGTAAAACGCCTCGTCGGCGGCGGCACGAACGCCGGGCGAAAAATATCGGAGCCGTTGCACGAGGTCGTCGATACGCCGCTCGAGCTCGGTGTCGGTGACAGCTTTGCGCGACTCCGCGAGACACTCGGCACTCTTTGCCACCGACTGGGGCTGTACGTAGCCGTCAAAATGCTGCAGCGTGTAAATGCTGGGCGACACAGGAACCGAGTGGTACTTCCACTGGGCAACGTACGTTCCGTGGTAAAAGGCAGGTGCGTAACAGGGAAGCCACTGGCGCGCCAACGGCATATTATGGTCCACAAATATGCCCTCGTTTGGAGTAACGCCGTGCATCTGCTTGAACGACCCAATGATGTCGGGCAACGAGCTGGGCATCAGCAGTTCCCAGTGCTGGTACTTCTCGGCCATTGTATTAAGAAAGTGGAGCGTCCAAGCGCCGGGGGTTTTGCAGACCGGTGGCAGACGGGGAATCCGGGGCATTTCGCGGTACCACGAGCTCAGACAGAGAAAGCCAAAAAGATTCATTCCGGGGACGAAGCCAGAGCCCTCGGGTCGCGACTTTAGTATTACAGCGAGGCGAGAGTCTGGCGCCAGTGTGCAAAAGTGGCTGTCCAATTGAAGGAAAAAATCACGCGACGAAGAGTGCACGCAGTCGGTCGACGGGTCCTCGTAGAATTCATCTGGGCCGGCAGATGGCCTGGGGTAGCAGACCGGACAGTGCTGGAACGGATTGGATTTCATTTATAGAGTCTGTGGAAAAAAGAGTGGAAGCGCGCTGCGGAAATGTAACACAAACACACAATAAATTTTTTAAAAAATAAAAACAAATTTTCTGCAGCGAAAAGTGTATAGCAGCAAAAAGATGAAACAGTGCGTTTGGCAGGTAAAAACAAGCAGTGGGGTAATTTTTTTTTAAAAAAAGAAATAGTTCAATGCTGTATTTTCAAAAGATTTATAATTTCCACCTCAAAAATTTTGAAAAACTGTATTGTTTCCGATGGACGACATTTCTGTTTGCGGTTGGCTGGTTCTCTTACTTTATTGGGATTTACGGATCGTACCGCGACGTCGTGACCGACACCAGCGACCTCATGGGCTTCAGCCTTGACCTAGCCGCCCGAAAGCCGCTTTTAACCGCCGTGGTTGGAATGCAAAATTTTACCACTATTTTTGGTTTTGAAAATGCGCCACTCAATGTATTTCGGCGCGTGGTGCAAAATATATTCCACAAACTTTTTGGTAAACGCAATACCGAGAACATGGATAAATTTGCAAATCATCCAATGTTTTCGCGCACGCTCGACTACTCGGTCTGGATAGAAAATGGAAACCGGGAAATTCTGCAACTTCGCACTCATCTGGAGCGCATTGTCCTGAGCTACTACAACTTTGAAGAAAAGTGCATTGTGCTTTTCCAATTTATTTGTGTGTTTACTTTTCCCTGTGTTTTTTTCAAAGTTTTTTCCTTTTTTAAGTGGCTTTTCTCTAGATCTCCAGTGACACCAACCCAACCCAACCCACCTTCTTCAATCGAATGTCCACCGTCGACCCGATGTCTTCGTCCGAGATTCTCGGCCAAATAAAATTTGATTTTGCCGCGCAGCTCGATTCTCTTATTTTGGAGTACATTGATTACGAAGGTTTCGCCGAACACCACATTAAATCATATGACCATTTTATTACCAAGCTCGTGCCAACCATCCTTAAAGAGCTTGGCACGTTTTCATCGCCAGTGAAATCCGGGGGTCACCACGAAGTCGTCTTTGAAAACCCGGTATTCGAGTCTCCCACGGTGCGCAACTCGGACCACCACATTTACCCGCTCCACCCCAACGAAGCCCTGCTCAGGCGTCTTACCTACGGCATTTCCATGTACGTTGACATAACCCACAAGCTTTTTGACGCGGACAAAGCCATTGTTTTTTCCCGGCGCTACCTACACAACTCTTTTTGCAATATTCCTTGCATCGTTGGCTCCCGCTTCTGCTACCTGCGCCAAAGACAACCTGAGTTGTTTAAGAGACCGGAACTTCTTCGTTCGTGCACACTTGGCTACTTTATTGTCTCTGGCCAGGAGAAAGTTCTTGTTAGCCAGGAGACTCTGCGCACCAATTGGCCCTGCTGTACAGTTTCCGACAAAGGGGCCCGCTGTGAAGTACGCAGTCTCAATTCCCAGCGCTGGCGCAGCACCTCAACTATTTTGCTTAATCTGTCACGCAATGTTCGCAAAGGAGTTGGGTTTCAAGTTTCTGTGCCTTTTGTCAATTCTCCAGTTAGCCTTTACGTTGTCTTTGCCGCACTTGGTGTACCCGACATTGCTGAAATAATTCGTTTGTGTGACCACCGGAAGTTTCTGGAGCCTCTTCTTGAGTCCCAGCAGTTGCTCTTCACTAAGTCAGCAGGATCGCGCGACACTTGTTTTCGCCAACAGGCGCTGCGCACTATCGCCCACGCCCATGGCCGTGTCAATATGTTTGAAGGCGCGGAAGAATCCAGCGTGGAGTCTTCCGACGACATAACCAACATCGAAGTGTCGGCCGGTCCGGTTGACGAAGTGGACGAACCCGAGCATCCTTCCAGTCAATTCGGCGAGTTTGACTGCGCGGTCCAATCTCCACACTGTGCAGTCGAATTGTCCCAGTCCTTGGAACCGAACAGGTGCCTGGAACCCAATGCAGACTCTGCTGACCAGTCTTTGCAAAACCACGCCATGCGCCAAATTCAGCACATTTTTGACGTCGAGGTTTTTCCTCATATTGGTTTAATGCCCCAGGACTCGATAAAGAAGGCTAGGTTTTTAGGCCTGTGTGTTAAAAAACTTATCTCTGTTTTTATTGGCACAGTGTCGCCCGATGACCGCGACCACTGTATGAATAAACGCGTCCAGCCTGCTGGTGTTTTACTTGCCGTTCTTTTCCGCCAGATTTTCCGGAAAATGCTTAATCAACTGTCTCTTCATCTCAGCAAGTTGCCGATCAATCGCGTCCAATTTGAGCACATCATCAACTACTGCGAAATGAAACAGGTTAGTTCGTGTTTGCGCTACTCCCTGGCCACTGGAAACTGGGGCATCATGAAAGCCGGTTGTAGCATTGTTGGCGTTTCCCAGGCGCTTCAACGGGACAGAATTGGCACCATTTCCCAGCTTCGAAGGACAAATACCAATCTGAATCGAGATGGAAAACAGCCAAAGCCTCGCCAGCTTTATGAAAACAAGTGGGGTGTTATTTGCCCATGTGAGACCCCGGAAGGCAAATCATGTGGGCTCGTCAAGGCAATGGCACTGCTCTCCGTCATGCAAATTGACATTTCTTCTGAAACGCTAATTCGCCAGTTGCGGCTTTTTGTGCCGCCCGCGCTGCTCGTCGATTGCCGAGACTGTGCGATATCTCCGGGCAACGAACCGGTAATGGTGAATGGCGAAATAATTGGAATGACTGCTCGGCCGCGTGATTTGCGTTTCTGTGTTCGTGGCCTGAAGTACCGCAATGCGATTCCGAGTCTAGTGAGCATCAGCTCCGATTACAGCGGTATCCATATAAATTGCGACTCTGGCACGCTCTTTCGGCCACTTTTTCACATTCCGAAGCTATTGGCGTACATTGCAAAATCTGGGGTTAATGTCAATTGGAGGAGCCCGGGATCATGGGACTCTTTGCGTCGATCCGGTGTCATTGTCTACATGGATAAGGCAGAGGATGCGAAAAAATACATTCATCCCGATATTTTTACCTTTTTACAGGAACTCCGGAAAGGCCCGCAACCCGGAAAAATAGCCAAGTATGCGGAAATTCACCCCGCTTCGTTTTTGGGTCTTCCGGCCAATTTGATTCCGTTTGCCGACATGAACCAGGCGCCCCGCAACATTTACTCTACGTGCATGACAAAGCAAGCGATGGGCATCCCGTGCCTGGATTACGAGCAACGCTGTGACCCGACAAGCTATGTTTTGTCGTACGCCCAAAGACCGATTGTATCAACGCTCGGAGACCGCATCGCCAATACTGTGGAGCTTCCCACCGGGATCAACGCAGTGGTCTGTATCAAGATGCAAGACGGGGACAACATCGAGGACGCGCTCATCATCAACCAGGCTGCCGTGGATCGCGGGCTTTTTGATCTAAACATTTACCGCACGTATACCGACGAAGTGTCGCCAAATGCGTCAGAAGGCCAGAAATTCTGCATTCCCAAAAAGTTGGATACCTATGGCCTCCGGTCGATGGAGTACTCGACCCTGGAAGAAGACGGAATCGTTGCGCCCGGGACAATTTTGCAGCACGGTGACCCGGTTATCGGCAAAACAGTGACAATCGAGTCGTCGACGTCGGATACGCGCGAAAAAACTACAATTGATCGGTCAATCACCGTAAAGCACCAGCACGAAACGTCCACCGTGGTCTCGTGCCGGGTCTGTACCACTCCCAATAACAACTGCGTAGTGCACGTTACCACCGCGAGTCGCCGAAAAGTTTTTGTTGGCGATAAATTTGCATCACGCCATGCCCAGAAAGGGGTTTGCTCTCGTCTTGCGAGTCCCGAAGATATGCCTTTTTCCGAAATGGATGGCATGATTCCGGACATCATTATTTCGCCGTGTGCGCTACCCTCCCGGATGACCATTGGCCAACTCCAGGAGTCAATCTTTGGAAAACACGCTGCCCTTGCCGGAAAAATTGCCGATGCTACGCCATTCATCAAGCCGGACGTTGCCGGGGTCAAGGCTGCGCTGCGTCTCCAAGGTTTCAATAGCAATGGCACCCAGCGATTCCGATGCGGAAAGACCGGTCAATTGCTTGAGTGCGAAATTTTCTGCGGCATTGTGTACTATCAGCGGCTCAAGCATATGGTTTGTGACAAGCTGCATGCGCGTGCCACTGGTCCGGTGCACGATTTGACGCGCCAGCCACCGCACGGTCGGGGACGCAACGGCGGCTTTCGGCTTGGAGAGATGGAGCGCGACGCTATGATTGCGCATGGCGCTGCTGGATTTTTGACGGACCGCTACCTATACAATTCCGATCGGTTTGATACGGTTATCTGTAAAAAGTGTGGCCAGTTTGCGGTACCGGCCCGTCCTACTGATGCTAAGTACACATTTTCTGCTGGAACGGCCTACTGTCGTCTCTGTCAGAGCTGTGAAAATGTTGTGCCCATTGTTTTGCCCTATTGCTTCAAACTATTGGTGCAAGAGCTCCAGGCAATGAACATTTTTGTGGAGGTGAATGTTTCAAACTAATAAAAAATTGTATTATATTTTTTGTGCAAATTTTTTAATTCTTTTTGAATTTAATTTTAAAAGCTAGTACACATTTTTGGGTAATTGGTTAATACAATATGTATAAAAAATGTAAAAAACGAAATGTCGTTTCGTTTGTTTTTTTCAAAATTTTACAATTTCTATAAAATTTGTGATAAAAAACTATGGAAAAAAATGCGGTTTCAAATGTTTTTTAAAAAAATTAAAAAAAATTAATAAACAAAGTATTTAATTAATATGTTTTTAGTAGACAAGCGTCTTGGAAATTACACTCGGCTTGACCCCGAGGGAATTTTGACTGTGTCGGAAACAAACCGGTACTGGATTTCAGGCATTCCGGAAGAGGCACAAATTAACTGGATGTGTGTTACATTTGGGTCTGCGACCGCTGCTGCCTTGGACATCGGCGCCCACTGTGGCACCTGGACTGTTAGTCTTTCTAAAGTTTTTAAAAAGGTATATTCCTTTGAACCAAATCCAACAGTCTATAATGTCCTGTGCGCAAACCTGGCACTGCGTGGTCAACAAAATGTTTTTACATCGCGAAAAGCACTCTCCAGCGCGCAAGGAGTGGCAAAATACTTTTTTCGTTCGGATGATGGCGGTGGAAACGGTATTGAAAATCTTAATCCAATAATTGATTCCCAGGTGCCTTCGTGTACCGTCAAGACTGCGACGCTTGACCAGTGGGTTTGCGGAGAGCGTGAGTCTTTGCCGATTAAATTTATAAAGATAGATGTCGAAGGACATGAATTGGACGTGCTGCGCGGTGCTGTACAAACCATAGAGAGATTTAAACCAGCAATTGTTTTAGAGAGTTGGCATGAATTCCGCGAGCAGGATGGAATCCCGGCAAAAGCCTTACAAGAGGCACTATTTAACTTTGTACAAAATGACCTCGGCTATGACATGCGCCCCATCAATGGACACTTTGAAATGTTTTTGTGCACACCACAAATTTGCAAAATTGGCTGATTTAATAAAAATTACTAAAATTATTAATTTTATTTCAATAAACCATTACTCTAATGAACTAAAAAACTGGTCTTCTAAATCTCCTGCCGAGTCTCGGCCTTCGGGATCGACCGTTTCCCGTTTATCGCTGGTTTCCCGCCGATCGGCCTGTTCGGCGAACGCTACCCTGCGTGGGTCTTCGTCGTTTTGGCGTTGCCTCTCCCCGTGCCATTGGCGGTTTTGGGGTTCTTGTACTTGCCGCTGCTCTGGGATGTTCCGGGGAAACGCCTGGGACTGTCTTGGATAAGGCACAGGACGCGGCTGGCCCTGATACCTCGGGTGCGACGGCCTTTGAGCTTTTACGGGAACTTCCTCAAGAAATTCATCATCGTTGTACTCCACGTAAGGTTTCTGAGCAGCCCCGACGTTACGACGGAATCCCTCAAGAGCGCCATGCTTTGCCCCGGGTGGATGATTTTCGGGTTCGCGACGCAAATTGGGATGTTTTTTCAATTCACTGGAAACGGGAACGGGTGACCCGGTTTTGGCAACCCAGGGCAATCGGACAACTATCAGGTAAGTTACCAAGACTATAACTACAATTGAAATGATGATCGTTTTCCACGACAGCTCGATCGACATTTTTTTAACATCCGTTTTTAAAAAAATAAGTCGCTAAACAAAAAGTCAAACGCACGCATGCCCCTTCCGCCAAATAAACTGCGAAAATTCCAGCACGCTCCGCCAATCAGTCCCAGCGTTAAGGCGTCTCTCGCCATGGCCGCACCGGAAAGCTCTTTGCCAAAAGAATTTAGCTGGAGAAACCCGGCCGACGTCGCAATAGTCCTCCCCGGGGCTTCGTTTAAACTGACAACCCCGGTAAACCAAGAGGACTGTGGAAATTGCTGGGCCTGTTCGACCATAACTGCGCTAGGCGACAGGGTGCAAATCGCGCTTGCCCGTAAAACCCCGGGATTCACACTCGACGTTGCCCTTCCCCTGTCAATTGCCTGGATGACAAGCTGCAACGACTATTGTGCGAACGACAACTGTGTATCCGGTTGCGACGGAGCCGATATTGGAACTGCGCTAAGTTTTCTCTCGCTCGAGTTTGGCAACGGAGTGCCATTTGCCTCGTGTCTACCTCTTCCGGTGGGAACGTACGCAAACCCGATGGGGGAGTACCGGGACAAATTTGCAACAAAGCTCGCCAAGTGCCAATCGGAGACGCAAATCCACGAAAAATGCCTGGCCGAAACGGCCAAGTGCGGCGCCTGTGCGGTGGCGACGCGCGACTCGGGAATCTTTATTAAAAGCGGTTCGCTGCAGAAAATAAAAGACGCACTCACCATAAAACAGGAGGTTTACATTAACGGACCGGTGCCAGCGGGCTACAAAGTTTACCCGGATTTCGAGGTCGAGGGTGGCTACTCAAACAATGACGGCATCTACATCCACAAGGGTCCGGATAGTTCCGACGGCGCCGGTTTCCATGCTGTTGTCATCGTCGGCTGGGGCGAAAAAATAGTTGACCTTAATGGCACCAAGTCAACTATTTCCTTTTGGGAGGTTCGCAACAGCTGGGGCACCCAGTGGGGCGACGGTGGATTCTGGAAGCACGCGATGCGTGACGACAAGCTTCTGGTGAACTTGGAGTGTGGCATGGAAGGCTACCAGGAAGACACCTACACTGGTGGCGTTGTTTCCTTTTTTCCGGAAATTCGGGCCATAAAAAAATCTGTTGCGGTACCAGCAAGCGAAAAAGAAAAAAAAACCGGAAAAAACATTATTTCCCAGCCTGAAAAAATCGAATCAAGTGCAAAATCGTTTTTTCAAAAATATTACATTATAATTACAATTGTGCTTGTTGTGCTTTTTTTTCTTTTTTTTTCTATTCTTTAGTCGGTCGATTGCCAAATGGTTCCGCTGATGGTCTTGCAGCAGTTTCGCACCCGTCGTAACCCTGCCCTCAATCGAACTTTACTGCGGGAAATATACACAAACCCTTTGCATAGTGCAGATGTAGTCTACCGGGAAAAAACGCGCGGATTTTCCAGACTATTTGATCCAGATAATGATGACGAGATCCAGGTGCCGGTGGCGAAACGACAGTGTCTTGCCGAAACCCGCCTTTTGCCAGGTGACTTGCCACAGGCAACTCTTCATTTGCCTATCCGTGCTGCCGAGGCACGTGCTGCCGAGGCACGTGCTGCCGAGGCACGTGCTGCCGAGGAATGGTGGTGTGAACGCTTTCCGCCCACTACTTTTGACGAAATATTTGGCCAATTTTACTCTATAAAAAAGTGCCAGGACTGGCTTAGGGCCGATTGGAAGAGCAAATTTATGTTGCTGTCTGGCGCCAGTGGGTGCGGAAAGTCTTCCATTGCCCGTTGTTTACTGCCGACTGCTACGGTTATCGATTTCATTACGTACTCACCCACACTTTTTCAAAATGCGTTTATGGGCGCCAAATCACTCACCCAGTCCGGCACCAAAAAGTCAAGCGGTCTTATTATATTTGACTTTTTTACGCTGCCAGAGTCTGGGCAAAAGTACATTCGCGATACCTTGGTGTATTATTCTAAACACCAACGTGGGGTTCCCATTCCGATTGTCGTTGTGCTTGATGACATCACTGCCGGCTTTGCTGCCGACCTTGCCACTTACTTTCTACGTGTATCGGTTTCGCGGCCGGCTAAAAAAGTTTTAGTTTCGCTCGGGTACAATGTTCTTCGCCGGGCCGGCTTTGTAATTCAGCGGTTTGCTGGACACGTTGAGCAGTGTGCTGGGATTGCTTCCAATCCCCGTCAATTTACCACAATGCTTCAGCGGTGCGTCACTGGCGGCATGAAGTCACAGGTTGGAAACCGCATTGACTGTTTTTATTCGCCTTTTGACTTGTCGCGCCAAGTGTGGTCTAGTCAACAGCCAAGAAAAATTGGGGACATTGTGCAAGACGACGACGGCGGACTTTTGTACCACTGGGTGGCTGAAAACACCATTACTCTGGTGGGTCGCGAGGAACCAAGGAGTGCTTTCTGTGACGACATCTCCTTGGCTGACTCTTTCTGTCGCACCCTGTTTCCACACTCCACCGCGATTTGCCAGCACTTGGCGCTTTTGTCCTGCCGACTAGCCGTCTCTGAAAAAGGATTTAATGACGTTTCGGTGAAAGATGTGGCCGTTCGGTATCCGGAAAGTCTGCGCTTTGGAAAGAAAAAAGACTCTATTTCGGCAAAAGAGGCGGCAAAGCAAACGCCGCAGCAGAAGCAAACGCCGCAGCAGAAGCAAACGCCGCAGCAGAGGGAATTGAATAAATGCTATTAAAATTTTTTTATTTCTGCACAATCTTTAATAAATTTATATAATAAATGATTTTAAATGCAATGGGTACTGTGAGCGGAAAGCATTTTGGCCTAGATGTTTGGCCAAATAAAATTGCTTTGCCGGAAACACGCGTAAAAAATCGGTCAAATGCGCAGCTTGTAAAAAATAAAAAACTTGTAGAAAACCCTGAAAATAGAGAGCGTGTTAAAAACTCTGAAAACAAGGAGCCCGCTGAAAACCCCGAAAACAGAAAGCCCGTTGGGAACCCGAAAAATAAAAAGCATATGGAAAACCGGATACCAACGCCAAAAAACATTTTGAAGCCGGAAAATTTTGTAAATTCAAAACATTCAAAGTCGCAAAAAAAAAAAAAAGATAAAAAATACTATTATGACTACAGAAATTACAGCAGCGATATAAACACCACCAACGCTTTCCAAAACTTTTTTTTAAATAACAATGTGCCAAACCTTTACGTTAGGCGCCCAGACTTTTCCTTATTGGAACGACGGGAGTCCATTGATTACCGGTTTGGGAAAAGTGCAAGACTGCCAGTCATGCCGCCCTTTATTCCCGAAACGAGTGGTATGCCGCCTTTTATTGAAGTTTCTAAAAAACCTCCGACTCTAGTCTTAACAAATGTCCCGAATCCAATGGCCGAGATACCAAAATCATTTCAGAAAAACTGCGATCAAACGCCTATTGTTTTTTTGCCTGCAGAAAAAGAAATTACCACACCTAATATAGAAAATAAGATAGTAGAGTCATCATTACAAAGTAACAATTCAAACGATAAAAGTAATTGGATATACTATATTTTAATTTTGGCAGCAGTGGCAATTCTCTTTTTTTTTATTTTTTTAATCTGGAAATAATTTTTTCAACAAATCAAAAAAAAATTAATGTCTGTACGGAATGTCTTGAACAGGCGGACAGAGTCTTTGGGGACTACCGTACGCAAGATTTTGAAGAAGCGGTGGTAAATCATACAAGGGGCCTACGCTTCGGGCTTTGGGACAGTGTCCCGGGATACCAAAAAGAGGACCGAAAATGCCGCGTGTTTCCGGAACCATTCCAACGGAAAGTGGCGACATTGTTGCGGGATTCTGGTTTCCGTAGCTTGCTATCGGAACAAAGGGCGGAATAAAATCGGCCGCTTGAAACAAAGACGCTTGGTAACCGTACGATTCAGTGAGGTTTGTTGGGGCAAAATTGTTGGCGGCTGCTGTGGAAATCAGGCCGTGGACGGAGTACGGTTGTGGCGGGTTGTGATTCATTTTTTTCTTACCAATTTAATTTTTTCTAAAAAGTAATTTTTTAAAAAAAGAAAAATCATATTGACATTGTCTTATAAAAATAATTATATATTAAAAATATTTTATAAATAAAAAAATGTCGGTCCTTTATCTTGGCTCTACCGTTACTGTAGCAGGTTCGGTGGTTAATCTTAACGGTGGCACTATTTCAAATGCGGCCGAGCCCGTTAACCAACAAGATGTATCCACCAAAGCCTACACAGATTCTGTTGTCAGCGTACAGGAGGCACGGATTGACAGTATTTTAAGCGGGGTTAATGTAGACCTAAATGTTTTGGGGGAAATTGTGACATACTACAATAGTCTTGAAAGCGCCGCCTCCAATGGAGTGGCTCATTCTGTAGCGACTCTGAGTTCCGACGTTGCAGTGGAAAAAAACCGGGCTATTGCAGCAGAAACCGCGCTCAATATCCAGCTTACCGAGCTTTTTTCTTCGATTAACGCAACAATTACTGCCAATAAAACCGAGGCAAGTACCGAAGAATCCCGCCCAAGGGCTGCCGAAGCAAACACATACACCGATACGTCTATAGGCCTTTTGAGAACAGAGGCCAACACCTACGCCGACAGCGCCGCAGCCACAACACTTGCTTTGGCAAAAGCACACGCCGATGAATCTACACTTATTGCAGCGAACGCATACGCCGACAGCGCCGCTGCCTCAGCCAATACGTACGCAGACGGCGCCGCAGCCACGACCCTTACCTCGGCCAATACGTACGCAGACGGCGCCGCAACGTCAGCACTCGCATACGCCGACACCGTCGCATCTACAACACTCACTTCGGCCAACGCGTACACCGACACCGCCCTTATAACTACTATTGCCTCGGCCACTGCCTCGGCCAAAGCGTACACCGACATTGCAGCCTTGCAAGCCGAGCAGACCAGAAACCGGCTCGATAAATTGTATGAATACTTTTTTAAAACCAATTCGGATATTAATCCAACTACTCTTCTTCCGCAATAAAAAAATTTATTCACATAAAAATTTTTATTCACACTGGGTTCCGCAGCACATGGAGCGATTTAGAAGAGTGGAATCAAAGAATTCAAGCGCAATAAAAAAATCCGCAATCAATTGTGTTCCATTGCCGCAGATAAACTCATCAAAAAAATGCGCGGCAACCCACGTTTCCGTGGAAACCAACGTATTTACCTTGTCCCCCAACTCTTTGTCAGGAGACTGAAGGGAGGCTGCGATGCACGTAACAAGCCGGGAGTTGCATAGTTGACGAACTCCAAAGCCGCAGCAATTGTCGTGTTTTCGGCAAC
>Ga0209443_1001938_pt1 | contig 12532 bp, 14 predicted proteins | sample LauGreBMM110DCMD_2_FD_187571 | JGI IMG/M metagenome (GOLD analysis project Ga0209443, IMG submission 187571) | Freshwater lake microbial communities from Lake Michigan, USA - Su13.BD.MM110.DCMD (SPAdes) (version 2) | ecosystem: Environmental > Aquatic > Freshwater > Lake | place: Lake Michigan... | reverse complement strand
TACAAAAGATGAAAATATTTTAGAATATAATAAACATATTCTTGAAGATGATTAATATTGAAGACTAGCCCCTTACATTTTATAAAACCTATAACAGAATATACCCTTTCATCTTTTGTAGCACATTCTTAAAAATTTAAAAAAGGTCGGCGGGAATTCCCGTCGACCTCGAAAGTTCATTTAATAAATCTTTAGTATTATCTAATAGATTCCAATCATTAAATTTTTATAAAACCTTGTTATAAACTAGAATTTAGTATTATAAAAAGGGTATATACTTGACATATACCCTTTTATTCCTTTATTATCCTTTCATAACAAGTCAATCTCAGTTGTTATAAGTGATATCGGAATTCCGATATCACTTGTTATATTTTTCAGTAATTAATCATCTATAATACTTCATACACTTTCTCCTTCTTATCCCCCTTTAAAAATCCAAATAATCTAAAAAATCCTACTTAAAAAGATTAAGGAGGATACAAATAATGTCAGGTAGAGAAACAATCAATTATAGAATAAAGGAGCTTGACCCAGACATGATTGCTCCATCTACTAAAAACATGGATAGACCTGAACAAGGTGGTAGTAAAATTGTCATTATTGGAAAACCTGGAACAGGTAAAACAACTCTTATTACTAGTCTTTTATACGAGAAAAGTCATATATTTCCAATGGGTGTTGCTATGAGTGGAACAGAAGATAGTAATGGTCATTATTCAAAAATTTTTCCATCCTCTTTTGTCTTTAATTCTCTGGATAAAACAACTATTGAAAGTTTTGTTAATCGACAAAAACTTGCCAAACAACATTTACCAAATCCTTGGGGTATTTTACTACTAGATGATTGCACAGATGACCCAAAATTATTCAATGACCCCCTATTCTTAGGACTATATAAAAATGGCCGCCATTGGAAAATGTTTTTCATTCTTTCTTTACAGTATTCTTTAGATATAAAACCGGCCATTCGTACAAATATAGACGGCACTTTTATTTTACGTGAAACAAACTTAAGGAATCGTCGTATTTTATGGGAAAATTATTGTGGTGTAATAGGAGATTTTAATTCATTTAATGAAGTAATGGATCAACTAACAGATGATTATACAGCTCTTTATGTTCATAATGCAACAACTTCAAATAAACCAGAAGATTGTTTATTTTGGTATAAAGCAAAACCAGTTCCTGATCATTTTAAAATAGGATGTGATGATTATTGGGACTTTCATGATCAACGATATGATGATAAGAAAACAGATTAATAATTAAAAAATTTTTTAATTATTAAATTTATTTCAATAAATCTGAAAAATAATTACTCATATCCATTTTAGGGATCATAAGATTAGAAGATTCAAGAGTAGATGGATAATTATCTGGAACAATTCCATCAATTGGTTGTCTATAATTTGGTATAAATGGTTTAGGATGTTTAGGATAATTATTTGAAAATGGTCTATTTTTATTATCATAAAATCGAGGTAATCCTAATCTATATTTTTCTATTTCTTGTTTTTTTGATTCATAATCAGAATTAATAAGATTAAAATTAGTTGAATTAGGTCTTGAATTAGATGTTGGTTTAGGTTTTATAGTTTCTATTTTTTTATTTCTTGATAGAAACAGTGCACACAGTAATAAACTCAAAAGAAATAAAAAAGTTAAAAGAGTTCTCATTTATATAAAAGTATAAAAGAAATTATTCTTTATATAAAAATGGCAATTCAATATCCAAAGCTGGAACACGTTACTTTACCATCAGTAGATGGATTTAATGGCTCATTAAATATTTTAAGAGATCCTCCTAAATCAATTTTTACAAAAAGAATTGATAAAGTTGGACAAAATAATGATTTAAATAATTTAATAGATGGCAGTTCTGATCGTATGAATGAAGGAATTATGGTTTATGCTCGTGGTGTCAATCCTATGGTTTCAGTTTCTTATAATAATAATTCAAATAATGCTGGATCATATACAAATGCTGGAGCACGTCAAGCATATTTACCTTATCGTATAGCAGATAAAGGAGCATTTAGACCTCCTATACGTTCATTACGTGATTTAATGCCTTTATCAAGACAACCACGTGCTTGGTTTGAAGCATTATCAAATCCAGGATTTATTGATTATGCAAAGAAAAAGCATATACCAACAAAATTTCGGGTGATTAAAGATTCATTAAAATTAGAAGAGATTAAACCAAATTATTCTATAAAGATTGAAAAACCTATTTTAGAAAATTATAAAATGCAAAATGAAATTAATGATAAACATATTTCTATTGAAGCATTCTCAGGACATCGAACAATGGATTTATCTAATTTTACTAGAGAAAATGTTGATCAATATAAAGGTATTCAAGAAAATTATGAACAAGTTAATGCATCTACAAATAAACAACAACATCGTTCTCAAAATTTAGAAAATATTGAAATTAATAAAGGACAATATACTAAAGATAAAAATTATTATGAAACTTTATCTAATCCATCTCTAGGAATAAATCAAGGATTAGAAGGATTATCAATTGATAAAGGACAATATATTCAAGATAAAAATTATTATGAAACTTTATCTAAACCATCTTTACAAATAAATCAAGGATTAGAAGGATTATCAATTGATAAAGAACAATATATTCAAGATAAAAATTATTATGATTTTGCTGTAAATAAAGGAAGAGATATTAATGTTAAAACATTAGATCAATTAATAGGAAATAATAAAGAAAATGTAAAAGATATTTTACAATATAAACAAGATTCTGGTAAACAAACTGGTTATACATTATTAACAGATATACCAGAAATGAATTTACAATATCATATGCCACAATTTAATGTAGATAGTTCATTAAATGATCCAACAGTTTATAAAAGAGTAGAACATCAAAATGAGATTAAATTATATGATAATTTACCAAAAGTAACAACAGTAAGAAATGTAACAAAGATTGAAGATATGAATAATTTTGAGTATGGATCTTCAAGACAATTTAATTTACCTGAAACAATGAAAAAAGGTGAATTTTTAAATTCTTCAAGTAAACCGACACTTGATCGATTTGAAATACAATTTAGAACTGATCCAAATAAAGACAAAATTAGAAAATATTTAAATGATACAATATATTCAAGAAACTAAAAAAAAAATTATAATATATAAATGTCCTATAAAAATTCACTTACATATTATGTAAATTTAAAAACATATGGAAAAGATTCTTTTGGATACACAGATTTTAATCCTCCCTTATCCGACTCTCTCACAAAAATATCCTATGATATGCCAAACTATAACAGTTTAAATGATCCTATCCGTGTCTGTTCTCATAATGTACGTAATTATATTAGTTATTCTACTCTACAGAGTGCTTATAGAAAACCAAATTGCCAAATTTGCTCTATTAATGATTGTTCTTAATTGATTATTTAATTTCTTAAATAATCTACGTCCAAGGCTGGTTTCGATCCAGCTACCCTTTGATTAACAGTCAAAAACTCTTCCGATTGAGTTACTCAGACGTATTTATGTATATAGAAATATATTTTTAAATAGAAATTAATTTTATTTGACGATTCTGTAAATAACATTTCCATCTTTACGAGTGATTCTAATATAATCACCACGTTGAAAGAAATAGTAACGACAGATTGGATCTGTATGTAAAATATTTGGTAATTTTCCTTTATATTTTTTTTCTAATTCTTCTTTTTCTTCTTTTGTTGTTTTTTCGTGTTTAGGGACAAGTTCATGTTCAGTGATATCAAATTGTAATTCAGATATATTAAATAATTCAATATTATATTCCATAATTTCTAATGATTTTTTTGCACTTGATGTAACACTTTCACGATAAATAATAATACAACGATTATAATTTTCTTTATTCATAATTGACATGTATTCTTTAATCCCCTGAATACTTAATTTTTCTTCATTACATATAAAACAAATTATACGATTTTTTAAAGTAAATCCTCTTACTGTAAAATCTTCTTTTGAATCTTCTTCTAATGTATAACCACGTGTGATTAACATTTTTTTTAAAATAATAGTTGCTTGAATTTCTAATTCAAAACTCATTTTTTAATTTTAGATTTCAATTTAAATAAATCATTTTTATATAAAATGGATAAATTACAACAAATTAAAAATGCTGATCCTTTATTTAGTGAAAAACGTTTAAATGAAATTACTTCTAAATTATCAGAAGATGATAAAAAACGTTACTCTAAAATTGGAGAAGAAATGTATAATACTATTAATTTTGAAGATATTAATTCTCAAGGAATTTTAGATAATAAAGATGAAATTGAAATTGAAAATGTATCTCAAATTAAAATGATGTTATTATCTGGAATTCATCCTTCTTATTTAAATAATCAAGAAAAAGATTTAATGAAGAATAATCTTGGTGAAAAATGGTATGAGTCATTTGGTTTTTTAGAAGTTGATCTAAATAGAATTAATTTTTAAAAAAAAAAAAAATATAAATATAAAAATGGTATATCGTCTAGTTCCTACATATAGATTCCAACCCACTTCTAAATTTGGTATGGAAGATTTACAACATGAAAAATTATGGAAAGGAGTCCTTTTAGGTGTTCTTGTAGCAGCACTTATTTTAGTTCTTCTTGCATATCTTATTTTACAACAAAATACATTACAACGATATGCATCTGTTCAATCAGATGGAAAAGTTCAATTAGATAAGAAAAAATTTGGTTTGGAATTAGTTTTACCTATTTCCGTTTTATGTGCTGTTGGTGGTGGTGTTTATGGACATATGTGTTTAGAATAAATTTATTAATTTTAATTCAATCTAAAATTGATCTTTTTTTTATATTAACTATAAATATAAAAATGACAACTACAGATTCTTTTCAAAAAGTTTCTGATTTTTTTACATCAAAAGTAGATATAAAACCTGTTCAAACTAATCCTCGATATCCCAACTATAATCAAACTCATTTTACTGCTGGTGATATTGAACAATTTGAAATGTATCGTGATAGATCTAATGGTTTAAATCCTACTAAAAAAATTGATTTAGAATCTAATCGTTGGGAAGTATTTAATAAAGAAGAAATAGTTGGTGAACATCTTGACTGGAAAAAATATTCAAATATAACTACAAATTCAATCGATCAAACATTTTTATATATATTTGAAAAATTTAAAAAAGGTGTCTTTATAAAAATCAAAGATAATCAACTCTCTGTTTTTTTACCTTTTAGTAAACACAATTATACAAATGAATGGAGTCAACAAATTAAATTTCCTCCTATGATTATAGATGAAAAAGGTCAACAAAAACAAGTTAGAGATATGACAGAATTTTTAATCTTTGCAAGTAAATTACAAGGATATAATATTAAACCTGAACAAGTTAACTCTCATATCAATAAATGGTATGCAAATAATTGTTTGATTCGATCTGAATATCCTACAGGTGAAAATGATCGTTGTGTATCTAATCTAAAAGATTTATTATTAACTTTATGTAAAGAACGATCTGTCCCTGATATTGAACTCTTTTTTAATCGTCGTGATTTTCCTTTAATTAAAAAAGATGATACAGAACCATATGAACATATTTATAATAGTGAAAAAATGCCTCTATCTAGTCACCGTTATGATAAATACTGTCCTATTTTATCTATGGTAACAACTAATCAACATACAGATATACCCTTTCCAACTATGGAAGACTGGGCACGTGTAGAAAGTCAAGAAGATGGTAAACTATTTTATCCAGATTTTAAAGATTACAAGATTGAATTTAATATGAATTGGGAATCTAAAAAACCAACTGCTGTTTTTCGTGGTGCATCAACTGGTTGTGGTGTAACTGTAAATGATAATCCAAGATTATATCTTGCATCATTAAAATCTCCTATTGAAAATGGAGAACCTTTAATTGATGCTGGTATTACAAAATGGAATTGTCGTCCCCGAAAAATTATGAAACATGATTATTTAGAAGTCATTCATCCTAAATTATTAAATATTTCTTTATCTTCATTTATAACACCAAAAGAACAATCAAATTATAAATATATTATTAATGTAGATGGACATGTTTCAGCATTTCGTTTATCACTTGAATTATCTACAGGATCTGTTGTATTATTACAAGATAGTAAATATAGAGTATGGTTTCGTAAATATTTAAAAGAATATGTTCACTATGTTCCAATTAAAGAAGACTTATCAAATTTATATGAACAAATTCGATGGTGTCGTCAACATGATGCTGAATGTAAAGAAATTGCTAAAAATGCATTAGAATTTTATAAAACATATTTAACAAAAGATGGAATTCTTGATTATACTCAATTATTATTCTGTAATATTAAAAAAGTAACAGGAACATATTATTATAATTATATATCTATTCAAGATATATTGTATAAAAAACAATTTGAAATGTTAGAAAATAAAATTTCACCAAATCCTGAACATTTCAATTTTCCTCTATCATTTTTAAATATAAATGGAATGAATGGATTTGAAATATATTTAAGAAAACATGATATACCTGAAAAATTAACAAATAAAAAAGATAAACATGAAACAAAAGATACTATTATTACAACATATAATCTTGATTCACTTGAATTATCTATTAAAAAATCAAAAAGAAATACAATTATAAATGAGGCTTTTATAGGTATTTTTTGTATTAATAAATTATTACGTGAAATTCCAAATTTTAGATATACATTTGGATTAAAAGATCAAAATCTTATTTTTGAATATATTCAAGGAATAACTTTTAGTGAATATATTAAAAAATGTTCATTTGATGATTTTATTGCAATATTAAAAATAATATTTTTAACTCTATCAGTTGCTCAACAACATTATGGATTTGTTCATAATGATTTATGTCCATGGAATATTATCATTAAAACATATCCAACTAAACAACATGTTGTTTATTCTTTTAAAGACCAAATTTATACAGTAGATTCATTTGTATTACCTATTTTAATTGATTATGATAAAAGTCATGTAATATATGAAGAATTTCATTATGGTATTATTCATCCATTTAAAAGTAGCACATTTCAAGATTGTTTTTCAATTATAATTAATTCAATTTATGAATTTTGTTTAAGAAAAATAAATCCATACGAATCAAGTATATTATTATATATTATTAATTTTCTAACAAATACAGATTTTCATTCTTTAAAAATAACTAATATGAAAGATTTATTAGATTTTTTACAAACAAATAAAAAATATAATGAACTTGTCTATAAAAATAAATGTGAATTGGAACAATTAACACCATTTGATTTTTTAGCACATTTTGAAAATAAAAATATTAAATTATCAGAATCTATTTCTATTCAAAATATAGATGGTAAAAAAGTAAAAAAAGATAATCTATATATTAATCCATTATTTTATTATGATATGATCATATCTAAAAATAATCATCAAGATATTTTAAATTATTTAGATAAAATTGAAAATCAAGTTATACATAAATTAGATCAATTTTTATTAAATTATATTTATTATGTCCATTCATGTAATCAAATTTATGAAATACTAATTAATTTATTAGATTTTATAGAAACATATAAAAATTTAAAATCATCAGATGAATATTTTATACAAAAAAGAAATTGTCAACGAATCTTAACACGTATTTCTACACAAATGCACTATAAAAATATTAATCAAGATTCACCTGTATGTGGACACTATCTAGAAACTATTGAAACAAAAGATCCAGAATTATTATTTTGTAAAATATGCAAAACAAATGTAAATAAACAAAAAATAAATTATAAAATTTACTTATCTCCTACTTATCAATCAAATTTTAGTATTGCTAAATATAATTTAAACACATTTTCAGTTCAAAGTTCAATTCTTACACAATTACAAGGTAATACAGTTTTACGTAATGAAAAATATTTAAATATATGGTATATGATACGTGATTGTATTTTATTTGAAAAACAGTTTACTTTAAAAAATGAATCTGACTTGTTAAAACATGGAACTATTTTATATTGCATTTCACCTCTATCTATATTAAATCATAATGCAAATATTAACACATTAAAATATCTATCAAAAGAAACATATACAGTTGATCAAAATTTTCTATCTCAATTACCAGAACCACCTTTAAAAACCTTAAATACTATTAAAAATATTTTGGCTTTGTGTTAATAGATGGAGAAATAGTTGTAGTAATTTAATTTAAAATTTTAAATTAAATTAAATATAAATATGATAAGATTTGGAATTGAAATAGAAACATGTTGTCAAATAAATAATAAAAAAAAATATGATTCTATTTATGATTTTGCACCTGATTATGTAAAAATACTTTCAAAACTTGTAAAAAAGAAAAATATTGATTTTAAATTTCTAAATGTTGTTGATGAAAAAAAAAATTATGATGAAATAACTTGGATGATAGATGAAGATATCACAATCAATTGTAATAATGGAATACCAATTGAAATTATTACACCTATTATGACAAAACCTGAAGATTTTGAAAATGTATTTGAAAATATTATTTTAGATGATTGTTTTACATATGAATCAAATACTTCACAAGGAATTCATATTAATATTAGTCATCCACAACAAGATACACTAAATTTTTTAAAGTTTTGGTGGTTTTTTGAACCATTATTAATACGTTTTTTACCACTTGAACGTCAACAAAAAATTGATAAATATGCTAAACCTTTACGTAAAATATTTAAAACATTTAATGATATTAAAAAATCTTATAAAAAATATTATAAATTAAGTGATAGTAAGTATAGTGCTATAAATGTAAAAGAAGATAGACTTGAAATAAGAATTATAGATCCATCAATAAATTGTGAATTTATTATGAATTGGTTAAAACTATGTATCTTAATATTACAAAGTTCAATTATATATGAAATTGAAGATATAGATGATTTTGATATTAAAATTATGTTTAAAAAATTATTTTTGTATATCAAAGATAATGAATTAAAAAAATATTTTAAAAAATTATATGAAAATTATAATGGAATATAATTTAATATTTATATTCTAAAAATGAATGATAACTATCTGACTCTAATAAAATAGTATTTTCAATTTGATCATTAAAATAAGTATAACAAGTTATAATTTTTTCATCTAATAAAATATTTAAATGTTTTCTTTTATACCAATTTCCTTCATCTTCTAATTTATCAATTTTTTTTACTATATCATCTGAAATTTCATAAAGTTCACCTTTAATATGATATATATTTTTACTAGTAGAAAGATATGGTATACTTCCATCAATTAAAATTACATATTTATCAGATGTAGAACATTCTCCTAAATATAAAGAAGATTTTAAATAACTATGATTTGACAAATTCTTCATTAATGTTCCATAAACAAATAAAAGCATTTTAAATTAATTAATTATTTATTTTAAATTAATTATTTATTTTAAATTAAACAATTTTAGTTGTTCATTTTATAAATTAATTGAATTTATAAAATTTAATCATTATTTTATTTTTAAAAACCTAAATCAATATCTTCACACATATATTTAATAAATGAATCATCATTATCAGGTAATCCGGCAGCCTTTCGTGCAGACATATATCGATCAAAAAACTTTGTATGATAATCTTCATTCTCTGTTCGTAAATCAGCTAATTCTTTACGAGATTTAACAATACTATTTTTCATTTCATCCATCTTCTTCATAGTATTATGATAAGTCCATGATAATTGAGATTTCTTTACCATTAATTCAATATAATGATCATATGGATCAATATCAGTCTTTGAAACATCTTCTAATAAGTCTTTCTCACGTTCCTTAATTTCTTCCATTATTTTTTTCTCTTCATCACGTTTCTTACGAACTTCTTCTGAAGTTGTTTCTACAATCTTTTTCTTAATATCAATATCTTTAGTCTCACAAATATACTTTTTAGTTGATGCAAGAGGAAAAGGACGACCAACATAACTATGATATACACTATGAAAACTATCAACATTTCGAATTAAATATTCAGCACGTAAATCAGCTTCATCTTGAGTTTGAAATGTTCCTCGAACTTTTAACATCCCAAAAACACCATCACTATCAGGAGTAGCTCCTTTTGATGGAAAAAAAGAAACAAGACAATGAACTTGACTTTCAAGTTTAGGATCAGCATAAAATTTTTCAAATTTGGTAAATTTTTGAACAAAATCTTTGACATTTAATTCTTTCATTGCTTCATTTACTTCATCTTCAGATAAAGTTTGATTCAATTTAAAACTTTTTTCTTCAGTTTCATTTTTATCTAAAGGAGATGTTAAACTATGTTGAGTAACTTCAGACATTTTTTTTATATATATTTATTTTTTTAAATAGATCTATTTTTATTAAATCTATTGTATTATAAAATGTTTGTGCAGCCCATTATACAATCATGTATTGTATTCATATTTTTAACTATATTTTTTTATACATATGTTGCATCAATTGAAAGAGAAGAATTTGAAAATCAATTACATAAGATTGTAGATGATATATTTAATGAATATCGTGATAATATTACTAATTCATTTCCAGAAGATGAAAATAAAAAAGAAGTTTCAAAAACTGCTATTTACGGATTTATTGATTATAAAGAATATGATATTAAAAAAAAATCAAAATCACAAAATGATAATATAGATAAATCTAATAAAGTAATTGTAATAAATTCAATTTATCTCGTTTTATTTTATATAGGTTGTTGTATTCTTTCATTAATTATTTTATATTATTCTGGATATACAATTGATATTAAAAATAGTTTAAAAGAAGGAATTTTTATTTTAATTTTTATTTTTATAGTTGAATTTACTTTTTTAAATTTAATTGCAAAAAATTATATTTCTGGAAATGCAAATTATGTAACACAAACAATTTCTGAAAAAGTTATTGAATATATTGATCAACGTAAATAGACATTTATTTTCTTTTTAGATAAAGAATGCTAATCGATAACCAATTCATTTTAAATATAATGATTCATGTTTGTATTTTATTTATCTTTCTTTATACCTTTTTCTTTTTATTTATCTCTAAAAAAGGAGAAGATGTATTAAATGAAAATATAAAAAGTTTATCTAATGATAGTGTTAATGAAATCTTAAAAGAAATTGATGAAAAGTTTGGAAAAAATATAGATTGGAAAAATCTACGTGAAAAGTGTTTATATATCAAAAATAATCCAAATAATGAAATTAATAAAAGTATTAATGATAACAATAATTATTATAAAAATATTGGTATATATATCATAATTTCATTAATTATAATTATATTTATTTTTTATTTTTTTGTAAGAAATAATGTAAATATATTTGAAGTTCTTCGAGAAAATTTACTTACATTTATTTTAATTGGATTAATTGAATATATCTTTTTTGTAAATATAGCAAGTAAATATGTCCCTTCTTATCCTGCTACTATAGGAACTATTATTTTAGAACGTTCTAAAGAAAATATAAACTATATTTAATTTATAAAATTGAAATTTTTTTATAAAAATTATTTATTTTATAATTCAAAATGTTCTCATTTTTTCAAAAAAAAGTTGAAAAAGTTGAAGATATTGAAGAAGTTGAAGAAGTTGAAGAAGTTGAAGAAGTTGAAGATGATATTGAAGATGAAAAAGTTGAATATACTGATATTATTTTTGATAATCCTATTGCTATCAATCATAATATCAGTTATTACCTAAAAGATTCAAATAAAATTTGTCGATTCTTATCTTCATGGTGTTTTAATCGGAAAATTGACCAACAACATAAAAATAAAATTAAAGAAGAAATTAAATCTCAATCAAATCATCATTTAATGGGTTCAATTCAAATTATTCGTGATAAAATAAATCAAATTCGTGTTATCAATGGACAACATCGTTTAAAAGCAATTGAAGAAATCATTCGTGAAGATCTTGATAATACATTTGAAATGAAAATTCTATTTGAATGTTATGATTTAGATATTAAAGATATAACAAATCCAAATGAAGAAGAAGAAGAAGAAATTGAAAAAATATTTAAAACTGCTAATAAATCATTAAATATGAATCCAGAAGAAGATCATGATATTTTTTGTAAAAAATTAATACAACTATTATGTAAGGATCCTGTCTTGGGAAAAGGAATTATTGAAATTTCTAAAAGTGAAAAAGCAACAAAAGGAAAAATATTAAAAAAAGAATTATTTGAAATGTTAAAAGAAAATTTAATTGTAAAAGGAACAGTAGATCAGATCTTTTTACGTATCAAAGAAATGAATAAGAAAATTTCATTAATGGAAAATAAACAGTTATTTGGACGTGATAAACCAGCAAAAGATCGTTTACGTAAATTAACATATGCTCAAGAACTAGGATTCTTTTTAAATTTTGATGACTATTATGCAAAACCAGAGAAGTGGTTAAAAAATATTTAATTTAACTATTAAATTAAATTAAATTTTATTTTTATTTCTATTTTTATTTTTATT
>Ga0209443_1001937_pt1 | contig 12533 bp, 7 predicted proteins | sample LauGreBMM110DCMD_2_FD_187571 | JGI IMG/M metagenome (GOLD analysis project Ga0209443, IMG submission 187571) | Freshwater lake microbial communities from Lake Michigan, USA - Su13.BD.MM110.DCMD (SPAdes) (version 2) | ecosystem: Environmental > Aquatic > Freshwater > Lake | place: Lake Michigan... | reverse complement strand
AAGCATTAGTATTAGCAATAAGAGGCGGGCGAATTTTATCAACACCTGTATATTTATTAACACCACCCATTTGACTTTGTAAATTTATATATTTATTTTTATATTTTAAATATTTTTGATAATATAAATCTTTAATTGGCATATATATATATATTATATTAAAAAATTAATACTTAATACTAGCATACATAGACATATTATTACTTAAATATACTCCAATAGGTAATGTATTATTATTGCATTCTGCATTTCGTACTGATTCTGCTCGTGTTTGTGTGACATTCCAGAAAGGTTCTAATATTGATGTATTTGAAAAATTTTGTGTTATTAGTGGTGCAAATTGAACCATAAAATCATATGTTTTAGGACGGGTTGCAGATAAAATAATCATTGCGGGTGTCCTATTATGATAATTATTATTCGAGTAATCGGTTTTTACTGCATCAACTATTGACTGTATTATTGATGGAGTTAGTCTTCGTCCAAACTGTGGTGCTATCACTACTACTAGTGCTCGTATTTCATTTTCCAATGCTTCTAGTACAGCTTCATGATTTTGTCCTCCACCGGACTGTGCTAAATTTAATGTAGTATTTTGAGTAGCTATTTGGTCAGATTGTCGTACTGCTAGTGGTCTTGCTAGTATAATATCTAGTTCTGCTTGTGCTGCTTGTGCTGGTGCTGGTGAGTGTTGTAAGTTTTGCCACAGAACATTTATGGTTTGTTGTATTTCATTTCGTATTTGCATTAGAGCGGCAGCTTGAGAAGAAGAAAAATCTTGTGTATTTAATATTACATTTATTTCGGTCACTTTTGCTTGTGCTAATGCTACATGAAATTGTATATTTGCTTCTAGAAGTTGTTGGTGTGTCATATTTGACTTTTGTCGTGCTTGCACTGTTGCTAATTTAACTTGTGCTGCTACTAATCCTGCCTGTTCTGCTTGTAATTGTGTTGCTCCTTGTGTTAATGCTAATTGTGCTGCTGTTTGTCCTATGAATACTATTTCGTGTTGTTCTCGTGTAATAAGTACATTTGTTGTATTTGAATTCGCAACAGCTGTTCTAACTGCTTCAACAGCTTGTCTTAATGCTAATTGTGCTGCCGTTTGTCCTATGGATAGTATTTCTTGTTGTGATTTTCCTCTTACTGACGCTGCTGCTACTGCAGCTCTTTCTGCTGCTGCTACTTTTATTTGATTAAATGCATAAAATTCTCCTTTTGCCACTGCTGCTAATGCCATCGCAGTTGCTGCTATTTGTATTGTATTGATTGCTTGTTGTGTTTGTTGTTGTTGTTGTTCTGCTTGTGCTATTACTAGTACTGCTTGTGCTGCTTGTGTTACTTGTATTGCTTGTTCATATGCTGATTGTGCTAATGCTCGCGCTGCTAATATCATTGGTTGATTTGCATTTGATAGTGGAATGATTTGTGCTGCTAGTGCTGCTTGTGCAGCGTCTAGTGCTGGATATGCTGCTTGTGCTGCTTGTGTTACTTGTGTTGCTATTAATGTATTTATTCGTGTTTGTACTATTTGTATTACTTGATTTATTGCTTGTGTTGAATATATTTTTAGTTGTGTCATTTGTGTTAGTTTTGCTTCTGCATTTGTTATTGTTGGTAATAGTGCTAATGCATTTGCTTTTATTGTTTGTGCGGTAGATAGCCTTTCGTTTCGTATAGTTGGAGATTGTATTAATTGTGCTTTTTCTATAGCTTGTGTTGCTGCTTCTATTGCTAGTGTTATTATTTCTTTTGCTATTGTTACTTTTGTTTGTGCAGCTGTTTGTGATTCTGGTAATACTTGTACTTCTGCTGCTAGTGTTTGTGATATGGTCGATTGTTTTATTGCTATAACATCTTCTAATGATGCTGTTGGTGCGTAGCCTACAACTTGTGATTTATATGTTTCTACTCGTACTTTTAATTCTTCTGTGGCTATTAGTGCTGCTGTTGCTGCTGTTGTTGCTAGTTGTACTTCTGTTTGTGATTTTGACAGTACTGTTTGTGCTGTTTCTGCTGCTTGTGCTGCTTCTACTGCTTGTACTGTTTGTACTGCTTGTGCTGCTTGTGCTGCTTGTGCTGCTTGTACTGCTTGTGTTGCTTCTGCTCCTTGTGCTGCTTCTGCATTAGTTTTAACCATAAATGCGGTTGTTTCTGGACTAATCATATTTCCCATTAATATATTATATTAAATAATATTTTAGATTTAAATATACTGGTAAATATAAAATAGCCAATATTTTAATAAAAAAATTTAATTTTGATGACACAATTATTGAGCTTGAAAATAAAATAAAAATATTATAAATTTTTAAATACTTTTTAATAACAAAATACGGTTTATACAAATCAATTGTTTTGACTAAATGATTAACGTCTGATATAAATTATAGTTATTTATATATTTCAATATTATGGTATGCTCAATGTAAAATATTTAAAGTTAGTTGTATCTGTGTTGGCATAATCATAAATCTCTTATTTAACTAATGGATGAAGCTTAAAACTAGTACCATATTATCGTGTCAAGAAGATGTAATAAAAATATAAAAATTATAGCTATTTGCTAATTTTAAGATTTTTATAAAGATACATTAGCTAATATAATAATTAAAAAATTAATAAAAGTAGCCTATAATATATATATAATTTGTTATTCTTAACTAAAATTATTACTATTATTAATTATTTTGACTAAATGTAATATTAAATGAAAAGTCTACAAAAGTATTATTATATATAATAGTATTAACATTTGTTGATGCTGCTAATATATGTGCATCATAATTATAATGTGTTTTAATTATTTATTTATTTAAGCTAATGATTATATAAATAAAAAATGTAAATTAAAGTGTCCCATTTTTCAGTGAAAAAGGTGTAATTACATAACGTATTCTTATTAAAACATAAATATTTCATTGTGATTTGGATTTAAAAAAATAGATGATGCCTTTTTGCTAGTGCCGTTCTCCCTTCATAATCAAACAGATTATTACCAAGACTAAGCTTTGTAATTGTAGTATTTATATCTAATGCATTTGCTATTTCAATTGCCCCTTCATCACCTATATTATTCGTATAAAGGTCAAGGTTCGATAATGTTGTATTTTCTTTCAATGCAGATGCTAATGCTGTAGCTCCATAATCACCAATCTTATTATTCATAAGAGATATCTTTGTTAGTGTTTCATTTGTTTTTAATGCATTTGCTAATGCTTCAACTCCGTCATTACGTATTTTATTAAATTCTAAATAAAGTTCTTCAAGTGTTTTATTTTGTTCTAATGCAGTTGCTAATGCTTTAACTCCTTCATCACCAATATTGTTACCAGAAAGGAATAAAAGAGCTAGTGTTGTATTTTTTTTTAATGCAGATGCTATTGCACTTGCTCCTTTATCACCAATATTATTTAATCCTAGATCAAGTCGTGTCAGTGTTGTATTCTTTTCTAATGCATTCGCTAATATTATAGCTTCTCTATAACTAATTAGGTAGTTAACAGTATTATAAAGATTAAGTGTTGTTAGTGTTGTATTCTTTTCCAATGCATTTGCTAATTCTTTAACTCTATAAATAATCAGACAATCACTAGTTGTAAGTTCTATTATTATATTTTGTTTTAAGCCAAAAATTATTGTATTAAAACTTTTTATATATATATGTAAATTTATTAGACTTAATCTTAATTTTATTTTTATTTGTTTATTTGTAATTAAAATACATATAAATATAAAAAATAATTCAAAATGTAATTGATTATCCTGATAAAGATAATTTTCTCCTTTAAAATCTAATTTTAATTCTTGATTTACCCTAGTATCAAGAATTGCACTTTGTAATTTAGTTAAATCAAAATTTAAAGGTAAGTTAGGTGCGTTGACTAAAGGTTCAGGTGATAATGTCCTATAAGTTATTAATGGTGTCATGTTAGGCTTATCACTATTTTCTATAAATATTTTGGCTAACATTAAAATTTCTTTATTATCTAAATTGTGATCATATACGGTTATAGGAGATGGAATAAACATAGCTTCTTTTTCTATTGACTTATCTAATCTTAGTTTTTCTTTTAATGATGTAAATATTTTTTCATCAATAGAATTACGTATACCCGTACTTAACACTCTGCTAATTGGCATTTCATCTATTTTTTCAATTACAAGTTCTTGAACATCTTGTGATTGATTACCAAATAATCTAGCAAATTGTTTATCAGGAAAAGGATAAGCTTTAGAACCACGTGCAACAAGATCAGGGCGAATTTTATCAATACCTGTATATTTATCAACACCGCCCATTTGACTTTGTAAATTTATATATTTATTTTTATATTTTAAATATTTTTGATAATATAAATCTTTAACTAGCATATATATATATTATATTAAAAAATTGAAAAATAATATAATTATCTATTATTTATTTATAATAAAAAACTAAATGGCATATAGTGCCCAAATAAATATTTATGAAGAAGAAGTAATTAATATTATTAAAAAAGGTCAAGAAGAAGGGCGCACAGATTTAACAGTATCAGATGATATGTTAAATAATTATTTCCTTAATCATGCATATTTTATTGATAAAAAAGAATTTTATGCAAATGGTGCAATGTATAAATATTTTATTGATAATTATGGTAATATATATGAATTTAGATTCAATTTAGGAAGTGATAAATATTGGATTGGATATTGTATTTGTCAAAAATATAACATAGAACTTCAAGAAATTATTATTAATACTATCAAATTAATTACTATAAATAATGAAAATCATTTTAAAAATACAATTAGTGGTATAATAAAAATAAATGAACAAAACGAAAATTATAATAGTAATATATATAATTTAATTATACTTGAAATAAATAAATTAAAAGAAGAAAACGAACAATTAAAAAATATAATAATGTTCAAAAATAAACAAATAAATAAAAAAAATAGAAAATATTATGATAATTTTATATGTCCTATTACAATGGAAATTATGAAAGACCCAGTAATTTGTTCAGATGGTCATACTTATGAAAGAAGCGCAATAGAGACATGGTTAAGTACTAAGAGTCATTCACCTATAACTAGAGCAATAATACCCAACAATAGTCTTATTCCAAATATTGTACTTCGTAATATTATTCAAGAATTTGAAAAAGATCATAAAATGTGCTTTTAACAGTAACTTTTTTTATTTATATTATTTTTATTATTGATTTTAATTTTTCAGATAAAAAAGGTTTTATTAATTCGAGTGTTAAATACAAATGCCACGATGGTCGATAAATTAATATATATTGTAAATTATCACTATTTTCAGGTCTTGATATTACTTTTGCTAAATCAATTGAAATATTAATTTGTAAATAATGTTTTATACTAAAATTTTTTGCATCAAAAAGCCAAACCCATTTTTTCCCTTCAATATTTTTTAATACACCTTCATAATGATTTATGATTCCGTCATGATCATCATATCTAATAGCTTTTTCCGGACAGGTATACATAATAATATTTGATTTATATATTCCTGTAAATTGAAAACTATGACTATTTGGAAATTTAGTACAAATAGGACATTCATAAGTAATTAAATTATTCATAATAATATAATTATAAAATAATTTACTAATATTAGATAATGTTAATTATATCAACATATTTATCTATAATTGTACAAGTAATTACCGGTATAATAAATCTATGGGGATTACATATAAATGTAGATGATAATAAAAAAATTTTTAAAGATTTGTTAAATGTTGAACTTTTTATACAAAATATTGAATTAGTATTTTATATTTGGATGGCAAATAACTTAAATATAATTCAAAATATTACTCCTTATAGATATTTAGATTGGATTATAACTACTCCAACAATGTTAATAACTTTAATGGCGTTTTTAGATAAAGATAAAGATAATAATAAAAATAATAATTTATACAATTATATTCAAAAAAATAAATATTTTATAATTAAAATTATTGTTTTAAATTTAATTATGTTATTATTTGGATTAGCTGGGGAATTAAAATATTTAGATTATGATTCAGCTATTATATTAGGATTTATTCCATTTATATATTATTTTAAATTAATTTATGATAAATATATAATTGAAAAAACATCATCTGAAAATGTAAATACATATTGGTTTTACTTTATTATATGGTCATTATATGGTATCGTTGCATTTTTATCTTATGAATATAAGAATTCAGCATACAATATTATTGACTTGTTTTCAAAAAACTTCTTTAGTGTTTTCTTAGTTTATTTATTATGGAAAAATCAAAAAAAATAATTATTATTTAATATTATATTTCTATATCTTCTTCTTTAATTTGTTCTAATATATCATCTTTATTATTATATAATATTAATTTTATTTGGTCTTTTTTTATCTTAATTAAATCTTCATCTTTATCCATACGTTCTAAAAACCGTTCTAAATTTTTTACAATATGTGGTTCTAATTCATCTTTGTGTTCATTCATAAATGATTCAATATCAAATAAACGATAATCTATTAACTTTTGTAATAAATCATCTTTTTTTACAGCAACAAATTTATTTTTCTTTTCATCATACATATAACCAATGTCATTTTGTAAGTTGGTTATATATACATTTTTACATTTTTTATATTTTTTATCAGGTGAAATGTGGATTTTTTTAATTAATTCATTTATACAATTAGCATTTAAATTTAATATAGACTTTTTTTCTTTAGGTGACATTAATTTATTTAGATCTTCATTACCTAATTGTAAGTAATAATTATTTATTACACCATTATTATTATTACAGTTATTTAACTGATTATTAATTTTTTGTAATGTTTTTGGATGTATTTTTAAGGCCTTTAATAACATATCTTTTAATTCTTGTATTTGATTATTTTGTTCTCTTACAATATCTATTAATTTATTATTATTATCACATTCTTTACAATTCTTCTCATGAGTAAAACGTGTTTGTTTATGTTTATAAATTTTATCACAGTATCTACATTCATAAAGTGTAACCTTACTTTTACTTACTTTTCCCTTACCGACATCCTTACTTTCACTTACTTTTTCCCTTACCGGGCTACTATGAAATTTGTTGATGTGATTCCATCTTGATTGATAACTTTTGAATTGTTTATTACAATGTTTACATAAGAATTCCATAAACTTTTATAACTTATATAATTAAATTAGATTTTATATTCTTATATAATTTTTTTTATTATTAAACTAAGTTTAAACTACACTTTTTTTTGGGAGAGAGAGAGAGAGAAAAAAAAATAAAATAAAATTTTTTAATAATTAATTATATATATTTTCATTGGTTTACCATCAATTTCAAACACTTTACAGTAGGAATAAGATGATATTTCTTCTTTTGTAATTTCAATTGGTGTACGAGTAATTTTGTTTATATATTCTGCATATTTAATAACAATATTTGTAAATTCATTTTCATCCATAATTAAACGGACCGAATCATATGGATGATATCCACCGTACTTGCGGCTGAGTTGAAAATTAGTTGCAATTCTTTTTGCAATAAATAATTCTTCTGTATAAATATCTGAAATAATATCAACTTTAACTTTAATACGATTAATTATATCTTCTTCTGTCTTAATATTAATATCATTTTTTTCATCAATTACTTGAAATACTCTAACGAGATCCGAAGTTATTTTAACGAGGTTCGAAGTTACCTTAACGAGGTCTGGAGTTAGTTGAATATCATTATACATAATTTCAAAACCATTAAACATTTTTTCAAGTGTTAGTTGGTCTAATTCGCTAATAAACTTTTCAAATGCAATTCGTTTATCTCTAAATTTTTTACCAACAATTTTAAAATTAATTTCGTATACATATTTATATTTTGTTGATTCCCATATCATATAATCAATATCAATAATATTACATTCATTAATAATATAATATTCCATCTTTTTTAACAATTCTAGTTTATCTAAATCTGTATAAATTGAAACAATTTTAAGAGGGCGTTTTACTTGAATATTATTTTTATTACGTATTTGACGAATCATATCAATAACATTTAACATTGAATTAATCATAATAACATCACCATCTTCAATTGATTCAACTGATACTGATAAAATATTTGTTAGATGAACCGAAATAGGAGTATCATAATTAATATATTTTCTTGTTTCTTGATATATGATTTCACTTAAAAATGGAAGAATAGGACTCACATAAATACTTAAAGTATATAATACTTTACATAGCGTACTTAAAGCTTGTTGGCATTTAATTTTATCAATATCATCATCGTTTTTCCCTTTAATAACATCACGATTCAATCGAATATAATTATTATTTAAATTATCAATAAATTTAAGAAGTATGTTTGAAATTGGATTAATTTTATATTCATTCAAATAAATACTATACTTTTCAATAAATATTTTTAGTTTATTCATAATCCATTTATCAAAAGGACGGTCTGAATCAATAAGTTTAAATTCTTTGTTTTTATTAAAATATATTTGGTATTCTTGAAAAAAAGTTAAACTATTAGTAAGTGGAATGATTACAGATTGCATAACTTCTTTAACTTCACTATTATTAAAATGGAGTTCATTTCCCATAGTTGCACCAGACATTATGAGATAATAACGTAGGCAATCAGCACCATATTGATTAACAACTTCAACAGGATCTGGATAGTTTTTAAGACGTTTACTCATCTTTTTACCATCTGATGCGAGAACAAGACCATTAACAATAACATTTTTATAAGGAGAACGATCTTCTAAAATTGTACCAATAACAAGCAGGGTGTAAAACCAGCCTCGTGTTTGGTCAAGACCTTCTGCAATGAAATCAGCAGGATAACCAGTATTTGGTGAAGCAAATGGAACACAACCAGATTCAAACCAACAGTCAAGAACTGTTTTATCACGTTTGTATACTTTATCATTATAATTTATTTCAATTTTATCAACTACATGACTATGTAAATCTACTAATGAAAGTCCAGATAGTTTTTCAAGATGTTCTTTAGAATGAATAACTAGAATTTCACCATCTTCTGATTTCCAGATTGGAATAGGTGTTCCCCAATAACGATTACGAGATACACACCAATCACGGGTTCCTTCAAGCCAATTTTTAAATCGACCTTTACCTATAGTTTCTGGAACCCAATTAATTCCTTCATTAATTGTAATCATTCGTTCTTTAATTGATTCAACATTAACAAACCAACATTTTACTGCTTTATAAATTAGAGGAGTATCTGAACGCCAACAAAAAGGATAATTGTGTTCATAATCAAAAATAATAACTGATAGATTTCTATTTTGTAAATCTTTAAGAACTTTCTTATTAACTTCTTTGAAAGGCATATTTGAAAAATCACCACAATTAATACTATTTCCATTATCATCAATATGAATAAATAGAGAATTAAGTTCTTTAGTAATTAGACCAGCTTTTAGAGCAACTTTATAATCATCTTCACCATAAGCAGGTGCAATATGAACTACTCCAGTTCCTGAATCATCTGTAACAAAATTATCGGCTACTATATAATATTCATCACGACCAACAAAATTAAATGGTGGTTCGTAATTCATACCAATTAGTTCATTACCTGTAATCTCAGAAATAATTTGAAGTTCTTGTACTTTTAATTTTCCTTTTAAAAATTCGACACGCGATTTAGCAATATAATAAGACTCGCTATTATGTAAAACAAGCACATATGTAATATTGCTATTTACACACAAACAATAATGTGCAGGTAAAGTCCAAGGTGTAGTAGTCCAACTAAGAATATATATGTTGTCATCGCTATTCTTTAGTTTAAATTTTACAATAACGGTTCTATCACTAACATTTTGATAATTACTAGTTGCTTCAAAGTTAGCAAGTGGAGTAGTACATGCAGTTGAATAAGGCATAATTTTAACACCTTCATAAATTAGCCCTTTATCATAAATTTTTGCAAATACCGACCATACTTTAGACATATAATTAATATCCATTGTTTTATAATCATTATCAAAATCAATCCAACGTCCAATACGATTCATAATTGTTTTCCAATCTCCTGCACAACTCATGACAATACCACGACATGCTTCATTATAATTGTCAATCCCATATTTTAAAATTTGTTCTTTATTTTTAATACCAAGTTTTTTTTCAATTTCAAATTCAATAGGAAGACCATGGCAATCAAATCCAGCACGACGCGGAACATGAAAACCATTAATAACAGCCCATCGAATAATAGTATCTTTAATTAATCCAGCAAGAATATGACCATAGTGAGGTAAACCAGTTGCAAATGGTGGTCCATCATAAAAACTATATGATTTACCATCTTTATTATTATCGATTGATTTTTGGAAAATGTTATTACTTTTCCAAAACTCAATAAGTTTTTCTTCATTTTCAATAATATTGTAATGTTTAATAGACATTTTATATAATTATAATTAAAATTATAACTAAAATTAAAATCAATTTTTATTACTTAACAAATGCTTATGTTATTGTTTTGTATCTAAATTTAAACGAATAATAATAATAATATGTAAAATTTTTTATAGTATAAAGTAATGTCTGCTCCGGGACCACCGATAAATTTAACAAGTATTCTTGGTAACGCACAAGCTGCACTAACTTGGTCAGCACCTACATCAACTGGCGGTTCTGCTATAACTTTATATACAATTAGTGATGGAAGTGGAATAACTCAAACTAGCACAACAACTTCAAAAACAGTAACCGGATTATCAAACGGTAAAACTTATACATTTAGAATTACCGCAACAAATGCTTATTTTACATCAGTTGCATCAGCTGCAATTCAAGTATTACCATTAGCAATGACTAGTATTACTCTTGGAACAGATTTTATAGGTTATACTTTAGTTGTTGTTTCAAACGCTTTAACTAGTTCTACGTCAACATACGAAAGAATTATTGATTTCCATAGATTTAATTATTCTAATACAAGTGATACCACTAATACATTTCTTACTTCTATATTTAAAGACTTTAATAATCGTTTTGCGACTCATATTAAAGCTCCTAATGCAGTTACTGTTGAATATGTGAATAATAGTTATTTTCCAGCTCGAAACACTACTTATATATATGTATATGCTTTTTTATCAACAACACAAATTAAAATTAATACTTATGAATGGAATGGTCTTTCTACTATTACTGCTAGAGGTACTAGTAATATAACTACAATAACTAATACTATTTTATCAGCAATTAGTACATTTTGGTTAGGAAGAAGTGCATTTAATACCGATCCTTTTTATAATGGTAATTATACTGATATATGTTTATATAATGGTGATTTATTTAATGAAGCATCTATACTTACAATTTTATTAAATTTAGTAACAGGACCAGCAGATAGTCATTATACAAGTTATCTTAATGATAGTAATTATGTATTTAGACCTGTATTAAATAATTTTAGGGGTGTTATTGTTACTAGATTAAGTCATGGTAGTGCTGTTGGTACTGGTGTAGGTCAAACAACTTCATATCTTTTACTAGTAGGTACTGGTAGTATTAGTAGTGGTGGATCAGGAGGTTATTTAAATATACTAGGTTCATTTATAGAAGTTCCAAGTGCACCTACAGGTGTAACAGCTACTAATGGTGCTAATAATACTGGAGAAGCTACTGTAAATTGGAGTTTATCAACAAATAATGGTGGTTCAACTATAACTGGTTATCGTGTAAGAAGTAATCCTGGTGGAATAATTGTAGGACCAGTTTCAAGTACTACAACATATGCACTAGTATCTGGATTAACATATGGTACAGCTTATACTTTTTCTGTAGTAGCAATAAATGCACAAGGTGATTCATTAGAATCAGCATCTACTTCAGTAACACCAAGTGGAACACCAGTTGCACCAGGACCACCGACAAATGTAAGTGTAATTCCTGGTAATAAATTTGTAGACTTGAGTTGGAATGCACCATTATCAACTGGTTCCCCAATTATTAATTATAGTGTAAATTATTATACTGGAACAGAACCATTACAAACTGATACATCTAATACAACAATAAGAAGAATATCTGGTTTAACAAATGGTAAAATCTATACTTTTACTGTAGTAGCAATAAATGCAGTAGGTCCATCACCAGAATCAACCCCTACTGATGTAGTTCCAATATCAATACCTATTACTGTAGGAACAAATTTTATAGGTAATACTTTAGTTATTTGTACAACAATTTTTTCTGCAACATCATCAATATACGAAAGAATTTTTGACTTTAATAATAGTTTATACACAAATACTGATAGTAATGGTTATTTTATACTAGGTGCATCTAGAGGTGGTGTTTCTCATAATATTCATTTTCTGTTTGTAAATAGAACAATTGGTGCGTGGCTTGAATCACCAACATCATATTATGTAAATCAACTTAATACAACAAGATTACATATTATAACAATATATTTTCAAACAACAACTAGTGCAACAATTAATTTATATTATC
>Ga0209443_1001933_pt1 | contig 12562 bp, 7 predicted proteins | sample LauGreBMM110DCMD_2_FD_187571 | JGI IMG/M metagenome (GOLD analysis project Ga0209443, IMG submission 187571) | Freshwater lake microbial communities from Lake Michigan, USA - Su13.BD.MM110.DCMD (SPAdes) (version 2) | ecosystem: Environmental > Aquatic > Freshwater > Lake | place: Lake Michigan... | reverse complement strand
GATGCTGGGACATCGATAAAGTTTCGCTTGGGATCAAACAATCCTCCACTGCCCGAGGCAGCGTTCGTGTTTGTGGAGGAAACTACCGATCTCCAAGCCACAAAGTTTGTGAAATTTGGGACACTGCCCCCGCCGATCCCGTTGGAGAGGGATACTTGATGTGCGAGCCCACGAATGGCGTTGTTTGTGCTGGGAAGAGCATTGCCAACAACATTGATATCGAGAAGGCCACCCACATCATAGACAGTGTAGGCATAGCGCCCGATAACGAATCCCGTATTCGTGCTATTTGAATTGGCCGCTGTTGTAAGTGCCGAGGCCGTGAAGTCCGTGGGTGTTTCACCCTTGCGATTCAGGTAAATCCAATCGGGAACCGTGAAGGCATTTGTTTCTGAATCGCCCATCAACTTCGGCGCAAGCCAGCGTTCCTTGGTCAGGAATCTTCCATTGGCAGAAGTGTTGGTCGTTGAAATGGAAGAGGCTCTCGCCAATCCATCGCTGGCGCGGTTAGTCAGTGCTCGATAGCCACTGCCATTCGTAAAAAAAGATAATCCACTGCGGCTGACTTTCACGATGTTGGTGACTCCCCCGTTGCCGATCCGCTGTGGGACCACAGAAGGAGCGAGCATATTCGTTACGCCGGTGCCATTTGCAGTGAGAGTGATCGGTCGGCGAATCGGCATCGTCAGCGTGGAATTTCCATCAGCAAGGGAGCCAGCTTCGATCTCGTGCTGGAAGTCGTCCAAAATCAGATCGGCCGCTGTTTTCGTAATCAGTTGAACTTTCAAGTTGGCGGCACTCGCTCCGCTGATTTGCCGGTGCAGCATGGCATTTGAAAAATACGCCAAAACAATTGTCATCAGGAGCACCAACATCGCAAGGGCAAATACCAAGGCAAATCCCCGTCGTCCGCGATTGGGAATGCCAAGCGCCTTTTTATCGCGGGAACTAAAGATTTTGTTCCTGAAATGGGGGAAATTTAAAAACATACTTCGTCTTCAGTCCCAATCGGTCATTTTTGTCATATTTGATCCTAGAAAACGCATTTGAACCACAGATTTCAGATAAGCACAGATTACCAAGGCATAACAGAGTGCAAGGCATCCACCCTGCGAGTGAGTTGTAATGAATCTGTATCTGATACATAACCAATCTAATCTGCGAAATCTGCGAAATCTGTGAAATCTGTGGATAATTCCATTTCGTAAGTGTTAATGTCTCACGCATGCATTGTTAGCTACGCGCCTTGGCAACTAATTAACGAATGTAAACTTGGGGCCAAAATTTGTCAATGGACTTGGAACTGGTTTGCAAAAAAAACCACTTTGCGGATGCGACGTAGAGTTCGAGTTCGGATCAACAATAAAAGAATCAAGCGCGTTCCATATATTTTACGAATCGCAGATATCCCAAGTAAAAGCAGGTCATGATCAGTGACCAGATTCCAAAAATGAACACATTTTTCGAGTTAGGAACTTGGAATTGAAAGTAATACATGAAAAACAGACATGCACCGAGATACCCGAGAAATGCCATAAATGTTACGGCTACCAATATTTTATCGGTCGGAGAGGAGCGACTCTCAGGCAACTCACTATACTTGATATGACTTGTGGGAGCCTCACCTTCGCTTCCCCCCAAACGCTTCCAGTAACGAAAGGCGCGGTAATGGAAAATATATCCGATGAGTAAAAAAAGAAAAACCCAAGGATGGATAAATTTGTAGGCCATCATGCTGTCGTCGGGAAATAACCCTTTCATGAGATCAAGATAAACACCGGCAAGAAAGCCGCCCAGCATCACCGCTCCGGAGCGCACCAGGGCCTGTGCACCGCAGAACTGACCAAATCGACTGGATGGAAACATACTCATCAGCCTTGGAATTCCGGCACATTGACTCATCGCCGTTGCCAAGGCATCCGCCACATTAAATCCGACAAAAACCCAAAAATAAATGAGGGGCGGTGGCGCATCCGCAAAGATCCAGACGGAGGCGAAGATTGGCATGCAGAGGTTAAACCCATGAACATAAGCCTGAGTGCGCACCGGGTTGCAACGATCAACAAGCGCTCCTGCAAATAGGAGCAAGACTCCGATAATGACGCCGTTAATCGCCGTGGCCTTGCCGATCATTCCCAAGTCCAAACCCATGGACTGCTGGAAAAAGACCATGAAAACCATCACCGTTCCAGCCAATGACGTGCAGGTGGTGGTAATGAAAATATTCCAGTAATAAGGAATTGTGAAACAGTTTTTTGAAAATGCCTTGATATCTTTCTTAAGGCTGGGCGCCTCCCCATCATCATCCGGGGGAGGATATGTTCCCTCTTTTACATTCAAAAACATGGCCCCAAACCCCACGAGATAGAGCAATCCCGCTCCGACATAAATCTCGGTCATGTGACTGAGCGCATATTTGAAAATAAAGTATTGATACCCAGCAGAGCTTAAGACTCCCACCAGACGGAACCAACCCATGAATTTCCCGATAAACTCGCGGGGAACAACATCATTGAAAAGGCAATGGTAAACAGACCCTACAAACATATTGAAGAGATCAAACATCCCAAGGAAAATGGCCAACAAACCGATGATCACTGTGGTGCGAGTGATCGTGCCTCCGGAGAGAAAAAGACCATGGAACCAACCGCCGAGCTGGTCGCTGAAACCAATGAATAAAAGGGATAATACCAGAAACGGCATTGTGTAGATCATGAAAGGCATGCGCCTGCCCCATTTTCCACGGTGACGATCGCTCTTGAAACTCACCCACGGGCAAATGGTGGTATTGAAAATACCAGGCAGTGTGCTCATCATGAGTCCAATAAAAGAACTCGAAGCGCCCATTTCCTTGAGCTTGAGTGGCACGATGCTTGGCACGACGGCCTCCATCATTGTAAAACAGAAATCGCCCCATAAAAGCCATGCAAAGAGGACAACAAGCCCTTTTTTGGTATAGGATAGCGTCCCGCAGCGGTAGGTTTTTGTTTCGGCTGTGTTCATCGAGGGGATTTTTTACCTTTTTTGCGCTTGATAAATTTCATGCACCTGAGGTCGCGGCTGAATCAGGTTTGCGTCTATGATGTGACATGGCCAATCTTGGGGAGTATTCCAGCCCATTCCATAACCCGCAAGAAGGGCCCCTCCGAGGCAAGCGGGCTCAGGACAAGCCGGCGGCGCACACGCAATATTCAAGACATCTGCTTTGATTTGAAGCCATCCGCGACTGCGTGTGGCTCCCCCGCAACATCGGAGACTCAGAGGCAAATCCTCACCACATAAGCGCTTGAGGTGTTCCTCGAGACGAAAGGCCACGGCCTCCATGATGCAGCGCACCATGTGGCCTCGCGTGTGTTCATGGGTGAGACCCGAAAAGGAATCTCTGGGGTCACCATGAAAAGGTCGGATCAATCGCAACCCTAACGCACCTGGCGGAGTCAAATCCGCCTCGGCATCGAGCACAGGAAACTCAGGGCGATCGGGTTGTAAATTGCGAAAGCCCTCAAGCAAACTGGCGCCGCGGCCTTCCACGGCCATCTGCCAATACAACCCCTCGCGAAATGAGGGCCCTTGATAGACCCCAGGAATCTCAGAAACATAAACATCTGAGCATCTCACGGTAGCCAGGACGGTCCCCGTTGTCTCGGACACTTTCCCCGTCATGTGATTTCCCGCACCGATGGCACCAGCATACTGATCCAGGCAGCCCGCGACCACTCGGCAAGGAGGAGAGAGATGCCAGGCATCGGCCACCTCGGGAAGAATCGAACCCAAATCCGTGCCAGCCCGGACCACTTCCGCAAAACACCCGGGCACAAGTTGCATTTTCTCGCAGGTCTCAGGCCACCACTCCAGTTTGTGAATATCAAGCAGCCCGGTGAGACCCGCGACAGAGGCTTCCGTGACATGTCGTCCGGTGAGCCAAAGAGTCAAAAAATCGCTGATCAAGCAGAGGCGCCTGGCGCTGGAATGCACGGCGGGCTCATGTCGCCGCATCCAATCCAACTTTGCCAGCATGAGGTAGGGGCTGAGTTTGGGAACACCTGTAACATACTGGAATCCCTCGCACGCAAAACCATCCGCGTCAAATCCGTCAATGGCCCGCTCGTCGGACCAAAGAACGATCGGCGTCAGCGGGCGATCGCGTTCGTCCAATAACAAAAAACTATTCGTTTGCGTCGAGAATGTAACACCTGCAATCCGGGAATACTCCTCGGGAAATTGGGTTTGCAGAATGGCAACCAATTCCAGAAGCGTCTTTTGAAAGGCCTCAGGTTGGATTTCCCGCCACCCCGGATGCGGTGAATCCACAGGAGCCGGCAGGCGCGACAACCCAACCAAGCGCATCTCGCGATCGAACAGCGCGGCTTTGAAATAACTCGTCCCGAGATCAATCGAAAGGATGGTTTCCATGCTTTAGAGGGTCTCGAGCATAGCCCGCGTTGCCCTGACGAGGCAGTCCCCGCCCGTCGGACTTGCCAGCAAGGCATTCCCCGCCTCATAGCATTTGCGGTCCACCGCTTCTTGAGTGACCAAGTAGCCGTGCAACTCGCCATTCGCCAGCGAGATCACAACCGTATTGGGGCGGGAATTTCGAATTTCCAGGCCAATCTCAACAAACATCTCGCCAGGCCAGGTCACATATGTCCAGTCCCCGATCGCGATCACTTGGATTTCCGCAGGCAGAATGGCGGCAAGCGCCTCGCGAACCTTTCCCTCTTCTGCTGCTTGGGCGAGGGTGAATGTCTTTTCCGCTCCGAACCAGTCACACTCCGCGGAGCGAACTTCCGATCGATCGGCGTTGGCTTTTTTCAAACTTTCGAAACGATCCTTGGCGTGCTGCAAGCCGGCTGAAGCTTCTTCCTTGGAGAGCAATGGACGCTCCGGCAGATCGATTTCAGTTGTCAAAACTTGCAAAGGCAGATCTTTGAGGAAAACCGCTTTGGTGAGCTCGTCCTCCACCGCTTTGCCCAAGATCACCCCTAGCCTCTCGGCCTCTTCGAATGTGTTACCGCGCGTTACGTGGCGAGGACTCTGGTTTCCGGATGCGCCCGTTTGATAAATGACCGGGCAGTTCGGATAGGACTTCTTCAAATACTCGCGCGCCGCCCCTGGAAAATCCGAACTCACCAGCGTGGAATCTTCATGCAGGACGGTCGGATGCATGCAGACGGTCAGCATCATCGCAATCGGGTGCCCTCCCCCCAGCCTGCGCAACAGGAGAACAGGAACACGCAAATCCGAAGCGCCGGCCGGATCGTGACGATTTGTGCCAATGCCGTGGGCATCCGCCTCCACAAAGGTGGCTTCCGCAGGAAGACAAGATTTCCATGCCAACACAGCTGCCTCCACGATCCCATCCTCCAGCTTTTGAACATAAGAAGAGTCGGCAGGTGGCACAACGGTTTCAAAATGCTGGCTGAGAGTATCTTGAGTTTTTGGCGCCGAGTGGGTGTGGGTGGCGCTCACCACGATGCGGGAGGCGGATACACCTGTGAGCTCCTGAATCCGCTGGCGGGCACAATGCGCCAAGTCTTTTGAAATAAAGAGAACATCGCAGGCAATAAAAATCACGCTCGTTGCACCATCGCCGAGATACAGCGCCGATGCAAAGATCGGGTCGTGAATTCCCGTGCTCATCCGCGCCACATGGGGATAGCCCCAGAGAAATTGGGAGGTGTCCGGGCTGATATCCACCTGGGCCGCTCCGGCCTGCAGGCTTGAACTAAGTGCTAATTTTGAAGACATGTTGGGGTTGACGATTAAAATGAAACTTGATTTGTTTACAATAAACAATTTCAAACGTAAATAAACTCACCTGTCAAAAGAAATGATATTACGCCAAACGCAAATTCTTCAGTCCCTCCGCACCAAGGGCCATTGCACCGTGGATGAGTTGTGCCGACAGTTTGAAGTGAGCGATATGACGATCCGCCGTGACCTGCAAAGCCTAGAAAATTCCGGACACATTTTGCGCACACACGGTGGTGCGACCATGGCTGAGCGCGTCGCTTTTGAATTCGGATTCATGCAGCGGGGAATGGAAAACAGAGATGCCAAAAGAGCGATTGCCTCAGCCGCTTTTTCCCTTCTCGGCAATGCCAAAACCATCCTCCTCGATTCCGGCACCACCACACTCGCCCTCGCCGATTCCCTTCGCGCCTGCCGAGGAATCACCGTCATCACGACATCCCTCCCCATCGCCTCCGCCCTCCAATTTAGTGAAGGAGTGGACTTGCTTCTCCTCGGAGGATTGCTGCGCCGCGAGTCTCCCGACTTGATCGGCGGCATCACGGAATCCAACCTCGAAAATTTGCACGCGGATATCGCATTCATTGGCGCTGACGCGGTCGACGAAACGGGCGGGGCTTACAATCAATCCTTGCCGGTCGCGCGAATGCTTCAAAAAATGACCGCGGCAACAGACACTTTCTATGTCGTTGCGGATAGCTCGAAGCTGGGCAAAAAGGCGATGGTTCGCTTCGGCGAGCTCCGACAGGCGGCAGGCCTGATCACGGACTCCGGCATTTCGCCGGCCATGCAGGAATCGCTCAAAAACGCAGGCGTCAACCTCATCATCGCCTCCCCGCTTCCCTCGAAGGACGAACGCAACCACTCATGAAAACCACCGAAAAAAATCGACCGACTTTCATTCATAACGTTGCACTCGTTCGGCCAGGTGAATCCATCAAGCCGGGCACTGTGCTCATCAACGATGGCCGCATTCAGGAATTGGACGGCAACGCTCCAGAAGGCGCTCAGATGCTGGATGGGAAAGGCGACCTGCTCAGCCCGGGCCTGATCGATCTGCACACACATGGCATCGGACATTTTCTTTACGAGCGCACGCCGGAGGAAATTTTGGCCGCCTCGGAGATGCTCCCCCAGTATGGCACGACCGCAGCCCTTCCGACCCTTTATCGCGTCTTTGATCGCGGCTCGCTGGAGCATCTCCCCCGCCTCACCGCCGCTCTTCTCAATGCCAAGGGAACCCGATTTCCCGGCTTCCACATGGAGGGTCCATTTCTGGCACTCCCGGGCGCGGGAGCCGATTGCATCCCCGGCGATTTGGCTTTGCTGGAGGACCTCATTTCTGCCTGCTCAGGCCACGTGACAGCGATGTCAATCAGCCCAGACACGCCCAATATCATTCCCGTGATCGAACGCCTCGTGGAAAAAAACATCGCACCGCTCATCACACACACACGGGCCACGGTGGACCAAACCTGCCTAGCCATCGAAGCCGGCGCCAGACATGCCACCCATTTTTACGATGTCTTTCCCCTACCTGCTGAATCCGACCCAGGCGTTCGGGCCTGCGGAGCCGTCGAAAGCCTTTTAGCGGATTCACGATGCTCGGTGGATTTCATAGCAGACGGCATCCACGTTCATCCGATGGCCATCCGATGTGCGCTGGCGGCGAAGGGATTTCAGAAAGTTCTTCTCATCACAGACAGCAACATCGGCGCCGGCCTGCATGAAGGGGTCCACGAAACGCCATGGGGATTCTCCGTTCGCGTCCAAGAGGGCCGCGCCGCCCGAGTCGCAGACGCAGGCCCGAAGCAAGGCACCTTGGCCGGAAGCGCGCTGACGATGGATGCAGGAATCCGGAATCTCATGAAATGGCTCGACATCCCCCAAGAGCAGATTTGGGCGATGGGAACCCTCAATGTCGCCGAGCGAATGGGCCTCAGTGACCTCGGCCGCATGGCCACAGGGGCCAGCGCTGACCTGGTTCTCTGGAATGCCGACCTCACCGCACGCAAAACATGGGTAGACGGACGCCTCGTTTTCGAGGAGCCCGCTATTTCTTAATACCCCTTATACCAATGGGGCTCGATATTGGCGGCCGCTGTCTCCGAGATGTAAAAATCCGTTGGCACGGTCTGTAAGATCGAGGCCGGCACATCCGGAGTCACTGGCCCGTGAGCGATGAGTCGGGTCACAAGTCTCTGCCAAGAGGAAAAGGTTCCCATCGTGCTCAGGGCATTAATGTCCATGCGGTATTTGGCTCCTAAGACATCCGCCGGACCAATCGTGGCCGCCTTGGGAGGCACACTCGCGACATCGCCGCTGAAGCCAAAGCACCCATGCAGGGAATTTTGGGCAATCGTGAGGGGATGCAAGTCCACCACGCGGGCACCCTGTTGTTTGAATTCCTCAAGATCACGAGACCACTGCGGAACCCGGGGATCAATGAACGCGATGTGGCCGGTCCATCCCGAGCCGCTGTAGCAGGCGTCGGCACCTCCCCGATCAGCCAGCATCCGGCTGTAATCTGCAATATTTTGGTTGTTGGGTGACAAAAACTGCGACAACGGCGGGCGTAGCTTCTCGTCGATCTCGTAGTAAAAATACTTCAGCATCGCATAGCGGAAACTGAGTTCATACGACTCGGTCGCAATATTGCCGGCCTCATCGGCCCACTCGTCCATGGCAAAAACCCAGAGCTTCGAGCAATCCAGCTGAAAGCGATTAATCATCCGAGCAAAACTCACATAGGCAGGATTGGGGTTACCAAGGATGAAGGTAGCCTCCCGCCCCTCGTCCATCGCCGTTTTCAAACGATAAAACCGATCGATAAAGGCGACCATCCCGATCTCACTGTCCCGCAGAACATGAATCTTGAAATCGGGATTCGCGTGCTTCGCAATATCCTCTCGGCGGATGCCGCGAACGCGCTCAATCGCCTCACGATCACGGAAGGGGACCACTTCATGGGGCTCAAATTGGAATGTGCTCATGCGAGAAATCCTAAAACCGATCCGAGAGACTATCAAGTTCATCGATTTCTCGTAACTGGTCTTATTTTTTAACAAGTGAATAATAACAAAAGCAGCTTGCTTTTGGATTTTTTAGTAGAGGGCCACAGCGCGTCTCGCCTGTGTGCTGCAGTCTGCGCCTTAGTTCCGATGGGTATGCTGCGAGCGAGCAGACCAGTCTCCACACGGCCGGGACGGCCATGCCCCCTTCTTTTGCGCTACAAAGCCTCATCTCAAAGGGTCAATGGTATAAGACTCGACGACTGCTCATTTTCTCTTTGGCGGCTCGTTTTTTCTGACTGCGGAGGGCACTAAGGCTTGATTTCACGCTAACGCCCTGCCCACCTATAGCATGTGGTAATAATGTCTGACCTCGATTTTTTCTGCCTTACACCCCTTGACAAGAAAATGGAGAGAACTCAAGTTCCATTACCGAACACACATCAAATAAATTGAACAATTCAGAAATTCAACCTTCCCGCCACATGAAAAACCAGCAAACGCGAGTCCCTTCCCCTCTGGACCATGAAAAACACAACCACGCAAATTTGCAAACTGCCTAGAATAGCTCTGGCCCTTTGCGTGGCGATAACTCTGGCATTGACCCCGAGCTTACGAGCCGCAGATGGATCTTGGACGGCGAACGCAAGCGGGAATTGGACAACAGCCACAAACTGGTCGGGCAACATCACCGCCAACGGAACCTCATCGACCGCGAATTTTACAAACAACATCACCGCGGCGCGCACGGTCACGCTGAATGCCACCCAGACGGTCGGTATTTTGAATATTGGCGACACAAACCAATCGCATGGCTTCACCATCACCGCCTCGGCAGCGACACCCTTGGTGATGGATAATGGCGGATCCAATGTCCAGTTGAACTTTGTATCCACCAGCGCGGCAAATATTCTCAGCCTTCCGCTCCAAATCTCTGGCTCGTTGGATATCAAAAACAGCTCGAACCAGACCCAGACGTTTAGCGGAAATGGCTCGATTAGATCCTTCACCGCTGGAGCAAAAACAATCACGAATAATGGAACAGGAACGGGATGGGTTCAAATTGGAAACACTAATACCGTTTCTGTAGTTAGTAATGGGAATGGAACGGTGTCGGTGCGGCAGAACTCTGCAACGTCCGGCATGATCATATGGGGAAATAACACTTACTCAGGAAATACCACCTTGGATGCCGGAACACTCTACACGGCAGGAACCACTGCGCCGCTTGGCACGGGGGCGGTGATTTTGAATTCAGGAACACTTTCGAATTATTTAGCCGGAAACACGCAACTTACGAACGCAGTCACAATAAATGGCGATATTGGTTTAGACGGCGGAAGTTCTAGTGGGTATCTTATGCTTATGGGCAATGTGACACTCACTGGCAACCGGGTTGTCACTTTTACAAGCAACGGCACCAGCTTCGTCAGATTGGGAGCTATTGGCCAGTCGGGTGGCAACTTCAGCTTTACCAAAAATGGATCAGGATCTTTAACCTTGGCCGCCACGGCAACCTTTACAGGTGGTGCGATTATCAACGATGGAACGGTTACGTTTATTTCCAGTTCGCAAGCCTTAGGATCTAGTGGGCTCACTATGAATGGAGGCACATTGAATGTTGGCGCAGCTAATGCAGCCCCCGGATTACTCACACTGAATGCCGGAAATGTCACAGGCACGACGGGATACGTTTCTGCAACCGGATATGCAGTCTCTGGCGGAAACATATCTATACAGCTCAGGGGCTCAGGCAATCTGACAAAAACCGGGGCAGGAACGACGACGCTTTCGGGAAACAGTTCTATTAGTTCTTACAGTGGAATCACCACGATCAGCGCCGGCACACTCAGCGTGACAACGCTTGCGAATGGTGGAGGCAATAGCAGCATAGGAAGTTCAAGCAACGCCACTTCGAAACTCGTATTGGACGGCGGCACGCTCTTGTATACCGGAGCCAATGTGACGACGGATCGCGGGTTCACGATTTCGAACGGAACCACAGGGACGATCAATGTGAGCACCGCTGCCACCACTCTCACCTTCTCGGGAAACTCTGCGGCCACCACCGGTAGTTTCAGCAAGTCGGGAGATGGCACCCTGCTCTTCAGTGGAAACCATAGCTATACCGGCGCCACGACCGTCAACGCTGGCACCTTGGCCACAGGGGCGGCAAATCGTATTTCGGATTCCTCGGCAGTCACAGTCAATGCCGGTGGCACATTTGCCTTGGGTGGCGCGGAAACGGTGGCATCGATCGCTGGCGCAGGCAGCTATGCGCTTTCCTCGTATGCTCTCACAGTCGGAGGCGGCAATGGCAGCACCGATGTCTCGGGTGTCATTTCCGGCTCGGGAGGATCGCTAGTCAAAACCGGCACAGGCACCCTTACCCTCTCGGGAGCCAACACCTACAATGGCAGCACCACGCTGAGTGCTGGCACTCTGGCTTTGAACAATTCCGCCGCATTCGGTGGAGGTGGAAATATCACATTCAGCGGTGGCACACTGCAATTTACCGCGAATGGCACTACGGACTACTCCTCGCAAATCAAAAATAGCGGAAGCGCCATTGTGCTCGATACGAACGGGCAATCCGTGACCTTTGCCAATGCGGTGGATTCTTCCAATACCAACGGCCTCACCAAATCTGGAAGCGGCACGCTGGTTCTCACAGGAACAAGCACCTACACGGGAACGACCACGATTAGCGCAGGCACCATCTCCGTCGGCAACGGAGGAGCTGCAGGCGCCCTGAGTGCAGGAAATGTCTCTGTCTCCAACGGCGCCTTCCTTGTTTTAAATCGCAGTGATAGTCACACAATTTCCAACAACCTCAGCGGCCCGGGATCTCTCGTGAATTCCGGCCTGGGAGTGACCACACTCAGTGGCACCAACACGAATAATGGAACGGTCTCCGCCACAGCAGGCACTCTTCTCTTTAGCGGGGCTTCGGCTTTGTCGGGCGATACTTCGCTCCTCAGCGCTAGCGGCTCCACGCTCAGCTTGGCCGATGGCACGACACGAAACAGCACGATCGCGGGAACACTTACGCTGAACGCCAGCAACTTTGTCTTCGACCTGAATGGCTCGTCCTCGGATCGATTGGCCGTAACCGGTGCGGCGACATTGCTCGGGACGAATACGGTGAAACTCAATCTCAGCGGCGGTGCCATTGCGTCCTCTTGGACCCTCATGACAGCGGCCAGTGGTCTGAATGGAACTTGGAGCTTGGATAACGCATCCTTCAACGCAGGAGGCTATGCGTTTTCGCTCACCGCCAACGGAACGACGCTCACGCTGAGCTCTGTCCTGAGTTCCTCAAACTACTACTGGAAAGGCGGCACAAGCGGCAACTGGACGACGGCGAACAACTGGACCAGTGACTCTGCGGGTAACAACCTAAGCGTATCAATCCCCTCCTCGGCATCCGATCTCTATTTCTCAGCCGATGGCGCATCCAATCTCTCCACCACGCTCGGACAGGATTTTACGATTAATACTTTAAGCATCAGCGATGCCGGTGGCGTGGTGATCAACTCTGGCAATACCATCACAGCGAGTGCCACAAGCTCCACTGCGTTTAATATCACCGCTCCCTCCGGCACGACAACAATCAATGCCGCATTGGCTGGAACGGGCGCTGGTCTCACCAAAAACGGCAATGGCACACTCATCCTTGGCGGAAGCAATACCTACGCCGGCGGCACCCAACTCCTTGGCGGCACACTGCAGATCACATCGAGTGCATCCCTCGGAAATGCCAGCAACAGCCTCACGATCAACCCAGGGGCTGGCACGAC
>Ga0209443_1001932_pt1 | contig 12564 bp, 9 predicted proteins | sample LauGreBMM110DCMD_2_FD_187571 | JGI IMG/M metagenome (GOLD analysis project Ga0209443, IMG submission 187571) | Freshwater lake microbial communities from Lake Michigan, USA - Su13.BD.MM110.DCMD (SPAdes) (version 2) | ecosystem: Environmental > Aquatic > Freshwater > Lake | place: Lake Michigan... | reverse complement strand
GTTTTTCAAAAAAAAGAATATGTATTGATTATAAAGAGTCTTTTTATTAAAATGCTTGATATATATTCTTTTTAAAATCGTAAAAAGAACATATGCCGGTTATAAACAGCCCTTATATAAAATTATTACTTTGTTAAAATCAAATGATTTTAATAAAGATTATGATACCATGAAGAAATTTTATTCTTTGAGATTAACAAGCCAGCTCAATACGAGCCAGAATATTAAGGAGTGAGCAACAACACCAGTCGGGGTTGGGCAACTTTCAACTCCCATTCTGCCTCTGTAGCTCGGTACTACTCTTCCAACAAGGTTGTCAGTCAAGCTGAACATCTCAGTGCTAGAGAATAAGAAGAACAACAGCGCCGCGCGAAGAGAGCATGCTACAAGTTGGTGTGGGGTTTTCTGTCCATCGCCGTGGTACTTCATAGTGACGTAAATCAATACAAAAAATGCAACGGTGTGAAGCAATCTGGTCTTGTGGTCAGGGCATTCGCCTCTGTTAGATCCTACAAGTTTGTTGGTTTGCCCATATACTTGGGGTAGGGAGAGTAAGAAGAACAATCCCGTTGGTAAAGCGGTTGACTTAAGATTATCGAGTAATGTCATTTATAATTATTACTTATATTTTTTTCTAAATTTATGTAAAATAAAACATATTTATAATTCCGCATGTTTTTATATATTTTTTATATATCCTAAACAATTTCTTATAATTATCCCCCGTTTTTATATCACGTCCTATATATTAATACTCCAATCCAGAAGTTTCAAAAGATAATATAGCCAGTTATATTATTATTTATTATGCGTATGTGTTCTTTTTTTATTTTTTAATATAATTGATATTCGCACACTATACATACATACCTGCATGAAATAAAAAATTTAGATTCCGTCACTCTCGAATTCGTGTCTTATATTTTGTACATTAACTGATATGCAATATTATGCGCATACAATATTAACTCATATGTAGCCGTAAATTTAAAAGTTGGTGCTTTTGATATGGGATAGCAAATAACACAATTTATCTGTGTTATTTTCTTACTTTCATCTGGGTTTTCAAAAGGCGATTCTAAAGATAAATGATAATTATCTGGTCTGCATGGCAACTCCTTGATACGTTTCATTTGTTGATTTATTCGTTGTATTCTGTGACGTTTATAATCTTCTATGCTACAATCTTTCACGATGCAGTCATCATCGATCTTCAAATACATATTCTACATTTGTAAAATAATCTCTATCGTCGTCGTAATCTTCTGACATATCTGCTATATTAGCCGTTATTTTGGATATTAATATAAACAGAACTAGCCTAAAAATATCAATTTGTATGCCCACCAGACGTAAGCCACATGTGATAATAAAAATTGATAAAATAATTACTAATATTACCCATACACAATTTAAATATCATACAAGTATTATTAAATGAGTGACACTCCGCATGAAAATTCAGGCAACAATCATGATGGCCCGGACAATGATGTACCCGAATCAAACGCAATTAATTCTGATATTGCACTTCTTTACGCTATTGCGAACGCGCTCGGCGCATCCAATTTTATCGAGGATGACTATACTTACAATAATGATAATGATAATGATAATGATAATGAGAATGATAATGAGAATGATAATGATAATGAGAACGATAATGAGAACGATAATGAAGACGGAGATGAAAGTGATGAGGCAGTCTCATATGAAGAACCTGATAATGCGGACGATGACGACAACTTGCACAACAATTTATTAGATCAGCTTGGCGGGATGCCGATAATTAATATAAACAATTCTGTAGGACTTAATGGAATTATGGTTATGTGGGGCGGAAATTCAATCAATTATTTTGCAAATGCAAATGATGAATTTAAAATATTAATTGCAGACAATATAACAGACCAGAAACTTTTTAATAGTTGTTGCAATATTATTTTAGGGTCATTTACGGACTTTGTAGGAAGATTTACAGATGATTATTTATGCAAGTCACGTGCTATAATAGATGAATTCTACCATGAAATTATAGGTAAACTTTATGAAGATCAGGCTGATTTTTTTGATAATATATTTCTTCCTGTATTGGACAGTCTTTACGCAAATCATCAGAATAAAAAAGATTATACTGCTAAACACAAACTAGAAGATTATATCCACGAGTTCAACGAAGGAGATAAATTTGAAAATGATTGTTGCATATGTATGTGCAATATAGATAATAAATATGCAAAATTACCATGTGGTCATATTATGCACTATGATTGTGTTCATAAATGGTTTATGGAGCAGTTGGTATGTCCAGTATGTAGACATTCCTTAGAAAATGACAAAAATGAATAAACAATTTTTTATCTACATTGTCAATATGGTTTGTTTAAAATTTATTTCCTGATTTGTTTCCATATATAAATCTGTGCCAGAATCCTGTATATTTTGACTAGTTTGGCCAGTATGAAAGTCGGAAGGATCATTATTATGGCCAGTATGAAAGTCAGTAGAATCAGTATTATGGTCAGTTAAGTCGTGTTCACTGTGATCAATACTGCATTTATGCGATTCTTGCGAACCGGTGTGAGAATCGTCGCATAGATTGCTATAATCTGCCGTATTAGGCGCCAAACAGTAAATATCCTCAATTTGTTTCTTTACAATATCCACACTACTTATATACTTATTAATATCTGTATCAATGGATCCGTCGTACGGATGTTGAAAGGATGTTACAGGCATCATATGAATGTAAGATTTGTTTTCGTCAGATATGTAGCACTTGGTAATAACCATGTAAATTATATCGTCGGTATTAATATTTTCGCCAAAGTTTACTGTTATACTGATATTATGTTTGTGCATAATACCAAGCTGATTTATATCATCAAAACTTGTGATGCGCGTTCCATGTGGGCATATTTCAAACTGCACATTGTAGCTAAATGCATTGCCGTAAAATCCTATGTCCGACGCAATATTAATTGATTCGATATTTTTATCTGATAATATATACATCGAGCCGAGCGCGTCGCATCCCGTATATACATCATATTTTCCAACAGTTTTATCGTCAATATTACAGAGTGCAATAGGCACCTTTAACACATCTAGAATAAAATCTGGCGAACTGAAAGCACTGACATTACCAGAGGATTTCATTTCTCCACAAATATACTTATTACAATATTCATTGCAATAATATTCGTAATCTTTTACGAAATCAAAATTGCTATTCAGGTGTGATATTTTTTTATACATACATTTGTCGCTGTACAATATAGATATATTATTAGCCTTGTATTGCCCGTCTATATAGTGTAAACCAGGATAGACTTGGTGCAACACACTCTCTGATATTAGTAATTTATTTTGTGCATCACATGAATTAAATGGGGGCCATATTTTAGCGGGGGTTTCGATGTATCGATCACAATCTACTATATTCGTTTCGACAATTGTTACGTTTATCATTGAATCTGACAATGCAAGTGTTTTTTGCACATTATATATGACAACGTACAAGTTCCCATATGTTACTAAATGAAACGGAATATTTTTGACAGGAAATATATTCCCTGTACCGAGTATGGACGTATATAATTCAGTGTCATTATAATATATGCCATAACGTCTCCCGGCTAAACTACCGTTAAATTCACCCACCGGGTCAAGAGATATGTATGTTTCATGTATATTACAATTAAAACAACCCATAATTACCAAATCATATTTTCCATAAATATTTTTTTTGCATATATATGATGCTTTTAGTGTCAAGGTTTCACTCGGTGTATTTAGATAATTTGATTGATTCATAATATATAGTACATATGTTTTACATTAATATTCTATACGTTTTAATATCAACTTTTACTAATTATTGGTATATTTTGATAATCTCACGTTCATGTTTTTAGTAACACGCGCTCTTTGCTAATAATTAAAATAAATTTATTTTAATTATTTTAAAGAATATAAACTGAATTTATCTAGGATGTGTTGTTTGATCCTAGCCGTCTTTCTGTATTTCCTAATCTATTACTCTTCATAATCTCCATGACCTCCGTTTTCAAACGCCCGGTTACAAATCTCAATGCAGAATTAGATTTTTTCACAGCTTCGAGTACAAGCTCGATTGTCTGGTCTGAGGCAGGTATATATTGTAACGCTCCCCCACATTGTCTAACCGCTGCTAAATATATCTTTGGCGTCTTATTCCGGACAGAAAATAAAGCCATGCCGTTAGACATAACTGCTTTCATACATAATTCGTCGGACTGTTCTGGTGCGAATTGTAACACATTTGCATCTAATTCGATCGCTGTCGTTAATAATTCATTAGATGGATTATTAATGTGTCGAATAGACCATGGATCGAGTCTAACAGCTAATGTACATATAGCTTCTGTCTGATTTTTTATTTTCTGAAGTATCTTGATATTCTTTTTAAGAGCTGTCAAACATGTTTCTTCTGTAGGTTCTTTAATAAGATCGAATGCATCCTCATTCTGGTTAATAGCCCTCGTGCACAAATCATCTGTCTGGTCGTTTACAAACTCAATCGCCCTCCATGTCTCATTAACCGCGATTTTACATATTTCCGGAGTCTGATTCTTAATATATTTCAACATATTACCGTTCTTCCGAACAGCATCGATATACATCTCTTCTGTCTTATATTCTTCTTCTACGAATTTAAGAGCTTCTGCCGATTTTTTTACAGCAGTTGCACATATTTTACCAGACTGTAAAACACAATATTCAAGGTTCATGCCGTTTCTCGACACCGCTTCGACACATAACTCTTCGTTCTGGTTGTCAAAATTCTTGAAATATATAGCACTGTTGTATTTTACAACTGTCATACATACCTCATCTGTTTGAAATTTAACGTATGGAAATACATTGGGGCTAACTTGTACAGCATGCAAACACATTTCTGGCGTCTGTTCCCTTGCAAAACGTAACGATGATGTATTCTGTTTAACGGATGTATCGCATATCTCAATTGTCTGGTTCTGCACAAATTCCAGTGCAACCCCATTCTGCTTTACAGCTGTTAAACATATTTCATCATCTTTATCACTATCCTTGATTTTTTCCAACACCAACCCATTTTGTCTAACCGCTTCAACTAGCACTGTATGGGATGGACTACTAATATACTCTATATTAAAACCATTCTCTTTTACAGCGAGTATCTCCATTTGTTCGGTGGGATTCTTAATAAACTGTATTGCCTTTCCGTTATTAGTTAGAGCAACTGTTATAACATCATTGCTCGGATTCTCGATATGACGCACTGCCAGTCCATTTACACTCATTGCAAGTACAGTCAATTCGTGTTTTATGGTTTCGTCGATATTTGTTCCGATAACGTATTGAATAGCATGTCCATTTGATTCGACTGCAGCTCTCATTATTTCAATATCAGGTTCTTCCACAAACGCAAGTTCTAACCCTTCGCGTTTAACTGTTTTTAAACACATCTCTTTTGTCTGTTTTTTTCCCACTAAATATGGGCGTGATATCTGTGTCGCGTACTCCATGCTTTAATATAAATATATGCCTTTAAGCAGAAATATAATGTATAAACAATAAAAAAATCATATGGAAAATCTCAAGTAATATGATGTATATATTCAGGTATTGCGTTCACTTTGCAATCCATCGCACAAGCCTGCATTGAATACTTTGCAAACTGCAGTACAAACGCGATGTGGCATTCGTTCAGATGAATCAGCATCTAACTCATCCTCAACCGCTTAGCAAACATCCGTTGCACAAGTCCAGTATGGTATTTGCCCGGATGATCTCCATAGTTCTTGCGTACCTCCAAATCGCGCCTTTCATAATCCTTGCGCATGGCTCGCTCGTATGTATAAGTACAGTTGTTATAAAACCATACATGAGTGGTCGATGGAAGTGATGTCATTTTTGCGCGCGTATGTATGTGATACTAGTTGTTAATATATACTGGCCTTATGGAACATCCAATATGTATGATATTTAATTTTTTTATAAAAACGCACATTCTTGAGTGTTTTACATTTACATAATAATAACTAATATATTATTATGTTATTTTGTTATTTTGTAAATACGCCAAAATAAACTAAAAATTTAAACTCCTCTATACTGCGACCATATTGTGGGTTGTCAATACTGTATCAATATCTGTATCCATATGAATGCAATTGTCCGACTTCATTAACATATCATCCCTGAGAGATTCAAGCGCAAGTGTCGAATATTTTTGATGAATCAATATTCCGCTATATTTATGGATGTGTTCTTCGTGCATTATTTGCATCTCTATATGTGCCGGCTGTAAATTTTGCTCATCAACATTTGTTATAACAAGTTCGTAATTATTATCAGATGTATTTATTTTTAATACAACCTGATTTCTCACTAATTCCGGAATGTAATGCCCGAATCTCGCACTATGGCGTTTTCTATACTCGTTGTTACTTGTCTTGTATCTGCATTCTGTACAGTACATATATGCATTTTTCCCGATGTAACATTCTTTTATCTCGTGATCCAAATTAGAATTCAAAACATGTACTCTTTCTCCCCTAAATCCAGCTTTGCATAACATATCTCCAGTATTTGTTTTAATATATATATTTGTTATGTAATCGTTTGTGTCCCATCGTTCATATTTACATAATTCAGTCTGTACATTAACAATAAAACCATTATTATCGTCAAAATATCTATAGAAGCCGGGTGTGTGAAATGTATATGGATTTCCTATTTGCGGAACAACATGAACATCCCCATACGTTGAGCCATTGAGTGCGTTATATTTGTATAAATTATTTATCTGTGTTATTGATGGTAATCCATTTTCAAATATTCTTAATACGCTGTATGCCCCTCTACATTGGTTGTACCCAGACAATCCACTATATCCAAGTACTGCAGTATTATGACTCAGATCTATCTGTTTAAACGATTCATCTGATGCAGTAGGGGTTGACGTAAAAGATGACCAGCCAGAAGGCAATCCTTTCGACGAAGGACTTGGATAGCTGTTATTATTATTAGGAGCTATCCACATTTTAACAGATGATAATGGAGGGTCGACGATAAGTTCATGCGTTATACATATAAAAATCCAGGTCGAATTATCTGTGATTGTTGGTATACATCCCACGGCAGATAATACGTCGGTATTGTTCGGCGTTGGCGTACCATTTCCTTTCATAAGCCTGATCGAGTCAACATTTGCACCGTTAGCATATGCTACAATGTGGAGACCTCTATTTGCGTTAAGAGTGTTTGGTAAACCGTTGAAACCGTACGATAATAGTACCTGATTATTTATTTGCCCACCTCCTGACGGAAAAGTAGTATTATCTGCCCTGAACCAAAACTGAATACACCATACAGATCCTATACTTATGGGATTCTTTTGAAACCGCGTATTATCATTAGCTGTATCTGCCGGCATAATTATACAGTATTCGCCGGCGTTATTACCTATTTGGCCTTGTTGGTATGGACTATTTACCGATGATGCGTTTGTGTAATCTGTACCGCTCCTAGTTTCGCGTTCCCATGTTGCCTCTTGATCCCCATTCTCAGTAAGATGTGCAGATGATATACTATTTGCTAACGTAATTGGATGTGTATAGCTTGGAGCATAGTCATCAATTAAAAATTTGGCTTTATAAGTTAGTGACATTGAACAATATAATAATATAAATATTATTTAATTTATCACCAATAAAATTAATTCAAATCTCTTTTATACTGTGATCATATTATGGGTTGTCAATACAGTATCTGACTCAGTATCCGTATCAATATCATCACATGATTTCATTAACATATCATCCTTAAGAGATTCGAGCATAAGTGTCGAATATTTCTGATGAATCATAAACCCGCTGTATCGACGCACATACTCTTCATGAGTCATGCTCAAATCAACACATGCAGGTTGCAAATTATATCTGTCAACATTTGTGATCGCCAATACATATGAATTGTCGCTAGTATCGATTCTTAATATAAGTTTATTTCTTACAAGACTCGCGATATTATGACCCGTTTTTGCAATATGTCTTTTTCTGTATTCGTCATTCGTGGTTGTGTACTTACAGTCGGCGCAATACATCATAGCAGTCTTGTCTGTATTAATGTCTACAAGTTCGTATTCAAGCCCGCGATTCTCTAATATTTTTACTTTTTCCCCTCTAAATCCACTTTTACATACCATAATACCTTTATCTGTCTGTATATACACATGTGTTATATAGTCATTGCCTGCCCATCTATTTTGGTCACATATTTCTGTTTGCACATTAATAATAAATCCGTTGTTGTCATCGAAATATCGGTAAAATCCGGGAGTATGGAACGAATACGGATTACCTAACCTCGGCATTACATGGACATCGCCGTATGTCGCGTTATCTAACGCATTTGTTCGATAGAGATAGTCAATTTGGGTGTCGGTTAACACCACTCTAAAACCCCGCAAAACATAATACGCGCCATCATATTCATTTGTAGATCCTAGGCCACTGTATCCCAATAATATATGTTGGCTCTGATCTGGTTGCCATTGTGCTGTGGCGGTGACAGTCGTCAGCGACGGAAACCCTGCACTAACACCGGTTCCGTTGTTATATCCGACTCGCAGTATTACCGTTCCTTTAGCATTTGGACCCATTCCTTCAGTTGCTGTATATGTGATACAAACAAAATACCAATCATTGTTGTTTCTCGACGCAATACACCCCTGGTTTTCAACTGTATATGTTCTATTCCCATCCCCTGGAGTTCCATTACCCTTCACAAATTTCACAGAATTTATTGCTCCAGACGAGTTATAATCGTAGGCAATTATCTGGAAACATGAGTTTTGATCTGCTTGGGGCAGAGGTACACCAGGACCGCTATTTGATGTTGAAAATAACACCTGTTCATTTTCTAAACTTGTTTCGAAAGATGTTTTGTTTGCTTTAAACCAGAACTGCAATGTCCAGTTTTCCATCATCCCATTAAAAGAATTTTCAGCGACCATCCTTTTCGTCGTCGAATTAGCTGGCATAATGAGACAATAGTATCCTGGCGATGGATTTCCGGTTTCGCCTTTTTTGTATGGTGCATATGATGGATTTGACGAATTTGGATAATCGTTGTTGGTTTCCTGCCCCCACGAAACATCCGACCCGCTACCATCTTGAATAAATGACGGTCCTGGCATTGGCGATGTTATTGCACTTGCTGCGCTTGTACCTGTACCATCGTCAAACAAATATTTAAACGCATAATTACTTTGTGGTGGTGGTGGTGGTCCTCCTCCTCCTGGTCCTCCTCCTGGTTCTGCCATTATTATATAATATACTAATACTATTTATTTAGTTATATCTTTATAAACACTGTTAGAATTTATAGTCAACATCTGCATCAAACGCCCATTTAAACTTGTTTCGCAAAGCAGACGAAAATACTTTATCAACTGTTATATCATGTTTCTTTAAAAACGCCACAGTTATACGCGGATCAATATAATTAGCCTTACTTGTTTCAAGCGACAAATCTTTTAACATTAATCTTATATCTTTCTTGGATTTTTTAGCTTCTAATTTTTCCTCCAACTCCTCTATTTTTTTCTTATCTTTCTTTAGCTCCTTCGCTTTTTTTAATTGCGCTCTTATTTTCGCAATCGATTCGCTTATCTTGTTTATCTGTTCTTTATGGCCCTTTCCGACACCCTTCCGATGATTCATAATACCCGCGATCTTTGCATTCGCCTTACTAAACTCGTCCAATATTACCGACTTTTTAATATCCTTGCCTTCATATTTGTTTGTTATTTTCTTCAATTCCTTTTGAAACATATATGATGCATTGTATGTCCTAAATACTTTCGCAGTTAAATCTTTCATAAATTCTTGTAAATATCTATTAACATCAGCCGAAGATACCATATCAAATATATTATCATATCCAGACTTGTTTTTAGTGAATTCCGCCAAATTACTATATACAATCATATCAACACGCACTTTATTATAATATCGTATTGAATCTTTCCCTAAAAAATCTAATGTAATCTCACTATTACCATTCAACATTATATGTTCAACTCTCAACGACGTTATCCCGACAGTATCCGCCTCATCTTCTCCTTTCTCGTTTCCAATTCTTAAGGCGAGTTTGTCAATAAAATACAGAACAGTCGCCAGTTGTCTCATTGAATCTAAATCACTGTGTAAATTCTTATCATTTACCTCCCGTATACTCTTAATCTTTCGTTTTAGTTTTTTTGCTAAATCAAATTTGCTCCTGTCGCTATCCGTCTTAAAACTAGAACTAGATCCCAGCCATACATATTTTGTCTTTCCCATTATTGTATCTCTCCATGAAGCTATCCATACACTATCTCTATCATGAACAATATTCTTCCATTTATGCCCAGATAACGGTGTTGGTGCAACTTCATCCCTTCCTATATTAATCGTAATATCTTCTGGATAAATTCTTTTTTTAATCTTTCCCAAGTTGGGATTTTTACCGCGACCCATAAATATACCCGGCGGTTCAATCATGAAATTGCCTACTGGTTGGACCTGTCCATCTACCATTGCTGTTTTATATTTTTCCTCTTCAGTCAGTCTCTCCTTCTTTAGATTTTCTTTTAATTCCTTGTTATTATACCTATCTCTCATATCTTGGAGATAATTATACATTAATGTAAAATCACAGCCATCAAGCGATTGTATTTTATGATCGCGTCCCAATACCGCTTTCCAGTCTTTCCAGAAATTCTTGTTAAATACCGAGTTAGTAACATATTCTGATTTGATATATCTGGCATATAAAAAAGCTATCTCTTCATTCTCTGGGTCTAGCCGTATCTCCTCGTTTTTATAAATTATCGGTGTTCCGGATGGTTCATATTCAGGCGGAAACATCACGCCATTATGACTAAATGTTTTCCATTTATATTGTCCTCCAAATTGCATATATAACCAGTACCGAGCTATATTACCGCGAATCTTGTTGTCCATATATATTTACAAATCAATAATATTAATCGATGTGTATATTTATATTCTATAATAAATAAAGTTTTTTTCAATATGAAAACTAATTATCACACTTAATAATATATGTCTAAAACAATAAACGGACCATACAATATTGTCAGACTTGAAGGAGAGATAAACAACACGAAAAAAATAATATACATATTCTCAGATGTTCATACTGATGATTATGAATGCGACGACATAGATTCACCTAATATTAATAAATATTTATTAAAGGTATTTAGAAAAGCAAAAAAGAAATTACCAGACAAACATTATGATTTTTTTGTTGAAACAAATACACGTCCAGAAAGTGAACATATTGATATTATGAAACGGCGTGAATACATATATATGGTGAGAAAGATGTTTTATCATCTTAATAGAAAAAAACTATTATTAAGCAAAGAAATGAATATCCGACTTCATTATACAGATTTTAGAGATTATCTTAATATTGCCACTAATATTGATATGATGAATCGTGCATTTACAGAGATTAATAATATGTTTTCGACTGAATGGCTAAATTCTCATCATATTAATAATATTGTAAATATTATATCGCCTATACCAGATATGGTAAGCAACCTCCAGCATTTTATAAATGATGATCTTAAAAAAATAATTATTACCGATAAAACGGTATATTTTAGGGACGGTAATGTAACAGTTGAGCAATCTAATAATATGCTAAATAATATATTTATGAAAATACGATATGATTATAAAAATAAAAGTGTACAGTCGATATTAACAGATATACTTGCACGCATAAATAAGATGCTTGGAGATATGTTGTCTAAATATACACATTTCATAGAATTTCTAAACAAAGTAAAACATATTCATACAACACCGTATCCAAAGTTAATAGTCGATTTACAAAAAATCGTAAAAACAATAAGTAAGATAAAAATATATCTATTAGATATTGAGGAGATTAGCTTGTATATACATGTGATACTGATAGATATTTTTATGCTTCGACGGTTTCTTGATAAAAACTACATCACAAATGCTTTATATTATTGCGGAGGGTATCATGCTAATATAATCACATCAATACTTGTAAAATATTTCGATTTTAAAATAACACATATAGCTAAATCTGATGATACAGTTGATAATTTAAATACAAAACTAAAAAATATAGATATATATAATTTGTCCAGTATGAGAACAGTGCTAAAAACTGGTTATCAATGTAGCAGTATAGAAGGATTTCCAGATCTTCTCACATGAAATAACCTGTTAAAATCACACGGATAATTAATTTTTATGACGATATGAATCGGAATAATTTTGAGGTGACTGACACGCATTAGTCTTATTTTATATACAAAATTTATTAATAAAATTACATAATATTGATCATCGTTTCAGTATATTAAACTCTGCAAATTTTATCTACAATAATCTAAAACCATATCTCTATCTGATATTTACATAATCCACAAAGAACTATTACGACATTGTATTATGAGAGGCAATTAATATATGTTTT
>Ga0209443_1001931_pt1 | contig 12573 bp, 9 predicted proteins | sample LauGreBMM110DCMD_2_FD_187571 | JGI IMG/M metagenome (GOLD analysis project Ga0209443, IMG submission 187571) | Freshwater lake microbial communities from Lake Michigan, USA - Su13.BD.MM110.DCMD (SPAdes) (version 2) | ecosystem: Environmental > Aquatic > Freshwater > Lake | place: Lake Michigan... | reverse complement strand
CGGCGCTGACGATCCGGCAGAAGTACGTCTCGCCGCCGACGAGCTGCGGCAACGCGAGCGCATGCTGCGCGCGGAAAGAAACGTCGCTGACGAGGTTGGTGACCGCGTTGGTCGTGCCGAAGTAGATCCGCGAATCCGCGGGCTCCCCGGTGGTCCAGCGCACCGAGGTCCGGCCGAACCCGCTTTCCACGGAGACGTCCGAGACCAACGGAGGTCGCGCATCCACCTTGGCCACGGCACGCCGTTCGCCGGCCGGCTGCGCGTCGACGTACACGACGGTGATCTCGTCGCCGTCGTCGGCCGAGAGCTTGCCGTCGGACGCATCCGCGGCGCCGGTGACGAGGGCGACGCTGTTGGTGAAGGTCACTCCATTGCCAGAACGCGCGAGCGTGAGCGTGAAGCCGGCCGTTTCGGTCGTGCTGCTCACCTTCACCGTCGCGGTCGCTTGACCGGCGAGCTGCGAATCGACCAACCGGACCGATGCGGTCGCTGGCGACCGATAGGCCTCGCGGTCCCATGACACGACACCTTCGCCCGGCAGCGGCAACGCACCGGAGATCGCCAACGCGAAATCCTGCTCCGGCGCGCCGACGGTCTTGTGGTGGACGTCTTGCACCACGTTCTGCGCACGGACCCGGATGATGTACTCGCCGGCCGCGGGGACGCCGATGTGGACGGCCTCGACGTTGTTGATCCGGTCGCCGACCGGTGTGCCCGCCGCGGTCTCGCCATCGGCGAAGGCGTTGCCGCGGAAGACCCGGCCATCGGGGCCGACGACCTCGAGGTCGAGATCGTTGACGAGCGCCGGGATCGCCGCCGGGAAGCCGGGCACATCGGTGTACACGAGCGTCACCTTGAGTGGTTCGTCCGGTCCGACCACCACGCGCTGCTCGGCGACCTGCCCGGTCGCGAGCCCTGCGCCTTGGTCGGTGAAGCGGTGGCGCCGTGCCGAGTCGATCAGGTTCACCAGGTTGATCCGGCCCCAGCCTTCGTCGTTGTTGGGGACCGGTCCGGTGTCGCCGACGACCATCCCGGTGTCGTCGGCCGTGTCGCTCTCCGGATCGGGGACGACGCCGGTGCCCATGTCGTCGGCCGAATTGATGAGCAGCGCCTTCACCAGCGCGGGCGAAGGCGTCGCCCCGTTGTGGGTCGAGCGGTACCACTGGATGGCGATGGCACAGGCGCCGCTCGCGTGGGGTCCGGCCTGCGAGGTGCCGCCTTGGTACATGTAGAGGTCGCTGATCGGGCCCCAGGCGTTGTTGTCGTTGGCGAAGACGGACCGGAGCGAAGAGATCCACGTGCCGGGCGCGACGATGTCGGGCTTGATCCGGCCGTCTTCGCACGGGCCTCGGCTGGAGAAGTCGGCGATCACCTCTTGGCCTGAATCGTAGATGCCGAAGCCGAAGCGGTTGTTGTCGGTCGCGCCGGTGGCGATGACGTTCTTGGCCACCGCCGGGCTGCCGACGGTCTGTCCTCCGGGGCCGGCGTTGCCGTTGCTGAACTCGAGCACGTACGGCTGTTCGCCGGGGACGTCCGGATCGGCGTCGCGGACGAGCGCGTCGAACTCCGCGGCGCTCAGGTCGTACTGGCCCGCGGTGTCGTCGCCCCACGAGTTCGACCCGACGTAGGCGCCGCTGCGGACGGCGTCCTGCGTCAGCTTCGCGTGGCTCGCCGGCGGATGATAATCGCCCGCGCCGTCAAAGATCCGTTGGGCGATGATATGCGCACCGGGCGCGACACCGAGACCCCAGAGGTAACCTTCGTCGTCCTTCTCTCCGCTGGCACCGTTGCCGGCGACGATGCCCGCGACGTGCGTGCCGTGGCTGTGCTCGTCGCTGGCGTCGGGAAGACCGTCATAGGCGAAGAGAGCATCGACCCGGCCGGCGAGGTCGGGGTGGAGGTCGGTCGCGTCGCCGGAATCGAGGCCGGAATCGGCGACCGCGACCGTCACGCCGCGACCGTCGAAGCCCAGCTGATGGACATGCGCGAGCGCTCCGGGATCGGTGGTCTCACCGGCGATGATCTGGGTCGCGACCTGGTCCACGAGCTTCATCCGCGGGGCCCGCTCGATCCAGACCACGGCATCGGACCGCGCCAGCCATGCGATCTGACGAGCGCCCGCGATCCCGTCCACGAAGGTCCCGACGCTCAGCGACCGGGGCGTCACCGCGCTCCGGAGCGACCGGGTCACGGACATTATCTCGACCGGCGTCGCCCCTGGACGCAGGAGCAGCTTCACCGGGATCTCTTTGCCGAGATCTCCGGCCAGCGCCGCGGTCAGCGATGGATGCAGTTTGTGCCGAGGTTCGTACGGCCCGATCCAGCGGATGTATCCGGACCCGCGCAACGCTTGGAGCCGCACGCCGTCCAGCCTCGCGACGAACGCGTCATCCGGCACGAAGCTCAGCAGCTCCACGCCGCGTTCGCGGAGCTCGTCGCGCCAAGCGGCCTGGAGATGGTTGGTGAACTGGAGGAGGAAGAGCCCGGTGACCGGCGGCACCGATAGGTCCGGGGCGACGGCCTTGGCGGCGTGGATCGCGGCGGGCGCCGGGGTGTTGATGACGCCGTTGCGGAGCCGGATGGACCGCGTGTCTTGCCCTAGCAAGATGCCCAAGGACAAAACGGCCACGACAACCGATCCGAGCAGGCGTTTCACGCGGCAACACTAGCCAGAGCCGTGCCGGAAACAAGGAGCCGCCCGGGAGCCGGGACGATGCCGGTGCGTTCAGAGCGCGGCTTCAGGGTCGAACGGCCATTTCGCCGTCGCCTTGGCCCAACCGAGATAGCCGACGACCCCCAGCACCATCGAGCCGAGCGCGAAGCCGATCACCTTCGGCGGCGTGGTCGCGAACACCAGCAGCCAGCCCGCGCCGGCGACCAACAAGGGCAACGGATAGAGCCAGACCTTGTACGGCCGAGGCAGGGAAGGAGCGATCCGCCGCAACAGCACGAGCGCGACGATCTGCCCGACGAACTGGATCAGGATCCGCGCCGCGATGAGCGTGTCGATCACCACGCCGAGCGACACGAAGCTCGCCGCGATGGAGAGCCCGCCGAGCACGAGCAGCGAGACGTGCGGGAAGTGCTTCGTGGGATGCAGCCGGCCGAAGACGCGGAAGAACGTGCCGTCCTGCGCCGCTGCGTAGGGGATGCGGGAATAGCCGAGCAACAGCGCGAACACCGACCCGAGCGCGGTCCACACCACCATCAGGGTGAAGACGCCCGCAGCCGTCCTGCCGTACAGCCGCTCGACGAAGACCGATGCGATGAAGTTGGCGATCTCGGGATGCTGGTCGGCCGGAACGAACTCGCGCCACGACACCACGCCGTTGATGCCGAGGTTGATGCCGATGTAGATGACCGCGACCACGACGAGGCTGGTGATGACCGAGCGCGGGATGGTCCGGCCGGGATCCTTCACCTCGTCGCCCAGGTAGCAGATATCGTAGTAGCCGAGGAAATCATAGAGACCCACCCGTGCCGCCGCGCCGAGGCCGAGCAAGAAGCCGGAAGAGAAGGCCCACGGGTTGGCCGGGAAGTCGAAGGCCTTGTGCGGGTCGAAGTTCATGGCGCCGCCCACGAGCACCACGGCCACGGTGAGCATGATGCCGGCCCACAGCACGACCATGAGTTTCCCGAGGCTGCCGATCGGCCGCCAGAGCAGGCCGATGTTGAGCAACCCGATACCCACGACGACCGCGCCGCCCTTCCAGGTCAGACCGCCGTCGGCGGTCATCCCCGGCCAAAGATAGTCGAGATACCGCGCGACGCCGATGTAGCCCGAGGCGATCTCCATCGGACCGCTGATGATGAACTGCCAGATGAAGAGGAAGGCCATCAGACGCCCCCATGTCCGCGGACCGAACCCTTCGCGCAGCCACCGGTACGTGCCGCCGGATCCCGGAAGCGCGGCGCCCAGTTCGCTCCAGACGAGCGCATCGGGCAAGGTGATGGCCAGCGCCACGAGCCAACCGAGCAACGACTGCGGTCCGCCGAGCGCGGACATGAGCAGCGGGATGGTGATGAACGGCCCCACGCCGATCATGTTGGCCATGTTCAGCGCGGTCGCCGGGAACAGCGTGAGGCGGCGCTCCAAGGGCGCGGCGGCGGTCGGCGGGGTTTCCGGGCTCACGTCCGGATCGTGCCATCAGTGCTCCGCTGGCTCTAAACATATTTGGCAACCCCATGAGCCGTCAGGACGGATCGACGCCCCGCCAAGGTGCCTGGCTTCGCCCGAAGATATGAAGGGTCCGGCCCGTCCCGGCACCGCGCTCGCCAGGGATTTCTGGGTCAACACGCTCACGGAGCGGAAGCAAGCCGTCGCCGAGAAGCGGGTCGCGTTCATCGAGGTGAACGGCACGCTTGTCCGGGACCAAGGACACATCCGGTGGCGCCCTCCGGTTCCTCAACCACCAGGTGCGTCTCGCCGAGATGCTGCCCGCCGACAAGAGCGCGCTCGTCGTCGCCTATCGTCGCATCGGCCCACCGCCGACTGCCTTGGTACCGCGGCCTTCCTGGTCGAGGACTCCGGACGACGTCGTCACCAGCAGAGCACGGTCAGCTTCTTCGGCCCGTGCGCGCCGAGGACGAGGATGCGCTCGATGTCGCCGGTCCGGCTCGGTCCGGTGATGAAGGAGACCATGCTCGGATAGCGGGCGCCGTAGGTCTCTTGCACCCGTGCGAACGCTGCGGTCAGGTCACGCACGAGCTGGTCGCGGGTGGCGACCACGACATGGTGCGGCGGCAGCACGCTCAGGGCGCGTCCGCCGGCGCTGCGGTTGGTGACGACCACCGTGCCCGTCTGCGCCACCAGGACGTCGCAGCCGGAGACGCCCACGTCGCACGATTCGAGCGCGTCCACGTCGTAGCCTTCGTCGGTATGGATGACCGGCAAACCGAGCGAGGCGGCGGCGGCGGACGGTAGCTCGGCCCGATGCGTCGCGACCGACTTCCAGCCTTCCGTGTCGCGGATCCGCGCCAGCTCGGCGAACGCTTCGTCGCGGCTGCCGACGAACCGGAAATCCGTCTTCAGCTCGGTGGACGCGGCACGGAAGCGCACGACCTGTTCCTCGAAGGTGTCGCCGCCGGGTGGCATCCAGCTGCGCGCGACGTGGACCGGTCGGCCTTTGAACGAGGTGTGCGGGGCCTGGCTTCCGTGGGCGTCGTGCGCGCCGGGATGCGGCGCCGGAACGGTCAACGCCTCGCGGATGCGGCCCATTATTTTCTCGCGTCCGGTCATCGGCGTTCCTCCCACCATTCTTTGAAGCTCTGCTCCGGCATCGGCGGCAGGTCGCGCGTCCCGGTCCATGCGCGGGCCGGGTCGAGCGGCGTGTCGCGGATGAGTTTCTGCAAAGGCTCGGTCAGGCGGCCGGCTTCCTTGGCGAAGCGGTACAGCGCCGGCCGGTTGATCACGAAGGCGAACAACCGGTAGGCCAGGCGCTCGAAGAACGACGGTTCGCCGACCGCGGCGTTGCGGCGGTTTTGCAGGAGATGGTGGTGCAGGTCGATCTTCACCGGGCACGCCTCGGTGCATGCGCCGCAGAGCGACGACGAGCCGGAGAGATGTTTCCAATCCTGCAGACCGCGCAGGTGCGGCGTGATCACGCTGCCGACCGGGCCGCTGTAGGTCGTGCCGTAGGTGTGGCCGCCGACGTTCTTGAAGATGGGGCAGACGTTGAGGCACGCGCCGCAGCGGATGCAGTGGAGGGCGTCGCGCTGTTCCGGATCAGCGAGCAGCTCGGTGCGGCGGTTGTCGAGCAGCACGACGTGGTATTCCTCCGGGCCATCGCATTCGCCCGGCTGGCGAGGACCGCCGTACATCGTGTTGTAGCCGGTGAGGGTCTGGCCGGCACCGGCGGTCGCGAGCATCGGCAGGAAGAGCGCCAGGTCCTCCAGCTTCGGCAGCACCTTCTCGATGCCGACCAGCGTGATCAGGGTCTTCGGCAGCGCGGCGGTGAGGCGGGCGTTGCCCTCGTTCTCCGTGATGGAGATCATGCCCGTCTCGGCGATGGCGAAGTTCGCGCCGGTGATGCCCACATCGGCCGTGATGTATTTCCGGCGAAGCGCGCGGCGGGCGATCATCGTCAGCTCTTCCGGCTCCCGGGTGGACGCGCTGCCGAGCTCTTTCTGGAACAGCTCGTTGATGTCGTCGCGCGTGAGGTGCATCGCCGGGAAGACGATGTGGTAGGGCGGTTCGTGTCGGAGCTGGACGATGAACTCGCCGAGATCCGATTCGACCACCTCGTAGCCGGCCTTCTCCATCGCGTCGTTGAGATGGATCTCCTCGGCGGTCATCGCCTTGGACTTGATGATGGAGCGGGCGCCCTTCGACCGGATGATGCCGAGGATGATCTCGCGGGCCTCGGCGGCGTTGCCCGCCCAATGGATCTGGGTGCCGCGCGCCTCCATCTTGTCGGCGAATTCGGCGAGGTAGGTGTCGAGGTGGTTGATGGCGTCCCACTTCGTCTCCGCGGCCGCTTGGCGGGCCGACTGCCAATCGTTGAAGGCGGCCTTCTTCCGGTCGCGCGCGGTCTCGTATTTGCGCAGCGCCGTCTGGATCAGTCCGCGATGGCGCAGGTCGCGGGTGACGACCCGGGCTTGGGCGAGGAAATCTTGGACGTGCGTGGTCATCGCTGCGCGAGGATCTCGGCCAGATGGAGGGTCTTGATCGGGCTGCCTTGGCGGCTGAGCAGGCCTTGCACGTGCATGAGGCAGCTCGAGTCGTTCGACACGATGTAGTCCGCGCCGGTCTCGGCCGCGCCGGCGCACTTCACTTCGCCCATCGCGGTGGAGATCATCGGGAACTTCGCGGAGAACGTCCCTCCGAAGCCGCAGCAGGTCTCGGCGTCGGCCATCTCGACGAGTTCGAGGCCCTGCACCTTCTCCAGCAGCCGCCGCGGCGCGGTCTTGATGCCCAGTTCGCGCAACCCGTGGCAGCCGTCGTGGAAGGTCACCTTCGCCGGGAACCGCGCGCTGAGATCGGTCACGCCGAGTTTGTCGGCGAGAAAGCTCGAGAACTCCCAGACCTTCGGCGAGAGCGCCTTGGCCGCCTCGGCTTGCGGTGTCCCAGCGAAGAGCTGCGGATAGAACACCTTCAGCATCGCGCCGCAGGAGCCCGACGCGATCACCACCACCTCGGCATCCTGCAACCGGCGCAGGACGGGCCCGGCGACCTCGCGCGCCTCGGGCCAGTAACCGGAGTTGAAAGCGGGCTGGCCGCAGCAGGCGATCTCTTCGGGGCACACGACCCGGTGGCCGAGGCGTTCGAGGATCTGGACCATGCTGATGCCGACGCCCGGATAGAGCGAATCGACGAAGCACGGGATGAACAGGGTGACGGTCATGTGCGGTTACGCGCGGCCAATGTGGAACACCTCGGGCAGCTCGCGCGAGACCGGACTATCGTCTGCGTTCACGGGCATCAGCTCGCGCATGTGCGACCACCAGCGGCGGCAGACCTCGGTCGCGGCGATGGCGGTCCACTGCGTCTCGTCGGCGAACTCCACGTAGGCGAAGAGCAGCCGCGTCTCCGCTTGGAAGAAGATCGAGTAGGTCGCGACGCCGTGCGCGAGGAGCACCGATTCGAGCTCCGGCCATATCGGCTGGTGACGCCGGATGTATCCGGCTTCGTGCCCCGGATGCACCGACATGACGAAGGCTTTGCGGATCATGGCGTGAGCCCGGCCGCCGCTCGCTCCGATCGCAGCCGCGAGAATTGGCCGCGCAGCGCATCGGTCTTCCCGATGGCCAGATAGACGTCGTAGGTGAACACCTTGCCGGGCGTGACCGCGAAGCGCGTCAGCGGCGCGAGATAGGAGCACGCGCCGTGGTCGGCCCGGCCGTCGCCGAAGCGGTAGCACGTCAGCCGGGTCGCCTCGGGCACGTACGCGCCGAGGCCGAAATCCGTCCCGTCCACGTAGGCGGCCCAATGCTCGGTCATTGTGCGGGCCTCGTTCGGCCAGCCGGGCTTGGACCGGTGCAGCGCGCCGCCGGTCCACGGCTTGTCGCCGTCGTAGAGCACGAGCGTCTCGAGGTCTGGCGCCACGAAGATGGCAGGGATCTCATGGTCGCTGACCGGGTGTGTCTCGGTCCCGCTATGGCTCATCCGGAAGCGGACACGCGCCACCGTGCCGGTGAGGGTGATCCATTGTTCGAAGACGACGTTGGTCAGCTCGACCCCGGAAGCCCAGTGCCGGGCCCGGCTGCGCGAATAGAGCGTGTCCTGGGTGTTCCGCAGTTCCAGTACGGTTGCCGGCTGGCCTTTCCAGTCACCGCCCTGCACCGGGTTCCAGGTCCACGGCTGCTTGTCCCACAGCGAGCCGTCCTTCTCCCCGTAATAGGACTGCTGGACGAGCCGGCCGCGGTCCCAATGGTTGATCAGGTTCCGTTCCGAGCCGCTCATCGAGAACCACGCGATGCCCGCTCCTGAGGATCTTTTGACGCCGAGCCGGACCTGACCGTTGTCGAGGAACAGATGGTCGGCGGGGTCCTTCAGGCCGGCTGTATCAGGAGCACCGCCGACCGCGGAGGCGATCAGCAGCCAGATGCAGAAGAGGAGTCGCATGGACATGTTGGCGCAGAGAGGCGGGTGGGCGCCGTTGAAGATCCGCGGGAGCGACCGCCGCGCTCAGAAATCGAACTGGTCGATGTTCTCTTTCGTGAACTTGAACGGTTCGCCGAGCAGGATGTTGTCGCCGACGATCCGGAACTCGCCGAGCTTGCCGCCCTTGAACGACGTCGCGCCGGCCTTCAGCTCGCCCTTCGCCAGAGCCGCCGCCGCCTGCACGGTCAGGTAGCCGAGGTCCACGGTCTTCCAGAGGATCACCGTGTCGGTCGTGCCGTCCTTCAGGTAGCGCCGGTTCTCGTTGGGAAGCCCGAGGCCGATGACTTTCACTTTGCCCGCCTTGCCCGCTTGCTTGACGGCTTCGGCCGCGCCGGGGACAGCGGGCGAACAGATGTTCATCAGCAGCTTCAGGTCGGGATAGGCGCCGAGCAACGTCGTCGCCTCGGCCTGGGCCTTGTCCTTGAGGTCGTCGCACGGGCGGAGGGCCACCATCTTCATGCCGGGATGCTTCGCCATGCGGCGCGCCTCGATGAACTTCTGCCATTCGATCATGTTCTGCGCGGTGAGCGAGGCGGTGATGATGGCGAACTCGCCGGTGCCGCCGCAGAGCCGGGCCGCTTCGTCCATCAGCGCGTTGCCGATGCCCTCGGGCGTGGCCTGGTTCACGAAGAAATCGCGGGCGGCGGGCTCCGCGTCGGAATCGAAGGTGACGATCTTGATGCCTTTGTCCTTCGCCCGCTTCAGCGCCGTGGAGATGCCGTCCTTGTTCTCGCAGGCGACCGCGATGACATCGACGCCGAGCGTGATCCAGTTCTCGATGATCTCGTTCTGTTTGGCGGGATCGGGGCTGACCGGGCCGTCGAAGATCAGTTCCGCGCCGAGATCCTTGGCCGCTTGGTCGGCGCCTTGTTTGCACGAGACGAAGTAGCCGTTGCCTTTCGATTTCGGCATGAACGCGATGGTCAGGCGTTTGCCGGCCGGGGCTCCGCCCGACGGAGCGGCACCGGTATCGGGCCCGGATCTGGAGCAGCCCGTGAGCAGGGCGACCCCGAGGCAAAGGAAGAGCGCGAAGGAGCGGAACATAGGCGTGTGCCGGTTCATCTATACGAGTCGGGACGGCGAGCGAAGCGCAAACCTTCGTCGACAGCCCGTCTTCCGACGTCGGGCCCGACTGCTCACGGCGGGACCGGTGCCCGGGCTTTGCGCGAACGTCGTTCGGCGAACCACTTCGGCACCGCTCCGCCGGCGAGGGCGAGCACGAGCAACACGCCGGTCAACAACCCGGACAGCTCGCCCGCGCTGCTCATCGTCGCAGGGACCCGGGAGAGGCCGTTGCCGAGCACCGCGATGGCGGCGACGCCGAGCAACGTCCCGTGCACCGAGCCGATGCCGCCGAAGATGCTGGTGCCGCCGAGCACGACCGCGGTGATGGCGGCCAGTTCGTAGCCCGTTCCCGCATCGGCCTTGGCGGTGCCGAACCGGGCGGTGTAGGTGATGGCCGCCAACGCCGCCACGATGCCCGCGAGCATGTGGGCGAAGGCCAACCGGCGTCCGACCGGCAAACCGGCGTAGCGAGCCCCTTCCGGCGCGAAGCCGATCGCCCGCCACGATCGTCCGAAGGTCGTCCGGTGCACCAGCAGCCACATCGCCGCCGCGACGAGCATGAAGATCCATGCCTGCGCCGGGATCCCCGCGATGCGTCCGGTGCCGAGGAAGAGGAACGAGGGCGGAAAGCGGGTGAACGCATCCGTGCCGTGGGTGATCGCCTCGGCGAGGCCGCGGAACAACGAATAGGTCCCGAGCGTCACGATGAGCGGCGGCAACCGGAGCGCGGTGATGAGCAGCGCGTTCACTCCGCCGGCCGTCGCGCCGATGCCGAGCGTCGCCACCGCGGCGACCTCCCAGGGCAGACCTCCGTCGCGCCACAGCTTGCCGAACAACACCGCGCACAGCCCGACCGTGGAGCCGACCGAAAGATCGATCCCGCCGGCGAGCACGACCGGCATCATCACCAGCGCGAGCAACCCGATCTCCACCGAGTGGCGCACGATGTTCGCGAGGTTGTCCGGCGTGCCGAAGTTGCGGCCGGCGACCCCGAAGAAGATGAGCTCCGCCAGCAGCACGGCCAGCAGCACGGTCTCGTGCCGCAGCAGCATCCGGGTCTTGGGAGAAAGGTCCATCGCGTGGGCTCAGCGGCCGTTCTTCCGGTTTCTCAGGCCGTCCGCGACGACCGCGAGCAGGATGACCGCGCCTTGGATGGCCTTGTCCCAATACGGCTTCACGCCGATGTAGGTGAGCGCGGGCGTGATGCATGCGAGCAGGAGGAATCCGACGAGCACGCCGCCGAGGTTCCCTCGTCCGCCCGAGACCGCGACGCCGCCCACGACCGCGGCCGCGATCGCCTCCAGCTCGAGCATCCGGCCGGTGTTCGGATCGACCTGCGGCGATTGGACGACGTTCATCACCGCGGCCAGTCCGGTGAGAGCACCCATCAGAACGAACACGACGAACGTGATGAGCCTCGGTCGGATGCCTGCGAGACGCGCCGCCTCGGCGTCGGATCCGACCGCGTACACGGCCCGGCCGATGGCCAGATGGCGCATCACCGCCGCCATCGCCGCGAGAACGGTGAGCGCGATGCCGCAGACCAGATATTGGCCACCGATCATCGGTAGACCGATCCACTGGAGCCCATCGGGCAGATCGATGAAGACGCCTTGCTGCGCGAGCCGCAGCCCTTCGCGCAACGTCACCATCGTCGCCAACGTCACGACGATCGACGGCAGCCGAAGACCGGCCACGAGCGCGCCGTTCAAAGCGCCTCCGATCGCTCCTGCCGCGATCGCCGAGGCGATCGCCAGCGGGAGGGGCATCTTCGCCGCGGCCACCAGTCCGCAGACGACGCTGCAGACGGCGAAGAGCGAACCGACCGAGATGTCGATCTGCCGGCTGATGATGACCATCGCGATGCCGCAGGCGACCACCAGCTTCGGTGCGGCCGCGGTGAGCCTCGACAACAACGGCTGCGGTGCGAAGAAATCCGGCGCGAAGACGCCCAGCAACGCGAGCACGGACAGCAGCACGCCCAAGACCGAGAACTCGCGGAAATGACGCTTCAGCACGGCGCCCCCTCCTTCGCGCCGGTGCCGGCGCCGACCGCTTGTCCCAACGCCGCTGCCATCACCGTGCGCGCGTCGCTGCCGCCCGGGAAGATGGCGGTGATGGTCCCGCCCCTCATCACCGCGATCCGGTCGGCCATGCCGAGGACCTCGGGCAGGTCGCTGGAGATCAGCAGCACCGCCATCCCTTCGTCTGCCAGGCGGCGGATGATCTTGTGGATCTCGCTCTTCGCGCCGACATCCACGCCCTGGGTCGGTTCGTCCAAGATCAGGAGCCGCGGTCCGGTCGCCAGCCAACGTGCCAACGAGACCTTTTGCTGGTTGCCACCGGACAGCGAACCGCCGGTCGCGTCGGGTCCGGATGCCTTCACACCGAGGTCGCTGATCTGCCGCTCAGCGAGCGAACGTTCCGCCATCGGACGCAGCCAGGTCCCGGGAAAGATCCGTTCGTGCAAGGCCATCGTCATGTTGTCGGCGATCGGCATCTCCAGGATCACGCCGTGGCGCCGCCGGTCCTCGGGCACGTACGCGATGCCGAGGGCCACCGCTTCTCGCGGAGATCTGATGGTGATCGGCTTTCCAGCGAGCTCGATCTCGCCCGAATCGGCGGGCGTCAATCCGAAGAGGATCCGCGCGAGCTCCGTGCGGCCCGCGCCGATCAAACCTGCCAGCCCGACGATCTCTCCGGTCCGGACTTCGAGAGTGACGTCGCGGACACCACCCGATGAACATCCGAGACGTCGGACCGATAGCACGGTCGCGCCCGGCCGCGTCCCGGGCGGTGGATCGATCGACGCCACTTCGCGACCGACCATCAGCTGGATCAGCTCGCTTTCGGTGAGCGCGGGCCCGGACCGGTCCGGATCGGACCCTTCGGCGCTCCGGACGCCA
>Ga0209443_1001925_pt1 | contig 12598 bp, 6 predicted proteins | sample LauGreBMM110DCMD_2_FD_187571 | JGI IMG/M metagenome (GOLD analysis project Ga0209443, IMG submission 187571) | Freshwater lake microbial communities from Lake Michigan, USA - Su13.BD.MM110.DCMD (SPAdes) (version 2) | ecosystem: Environmental > Aquatic > Freshwater > Lake | place: Lake Michigan... | reverse complement strand
TCTGATATATATGGCAATCCTCGTTTCCAGTGTAGTGGTGGTTCTACAACCAGCACTCGTTGGGTAGGTGCCGCAGAAGTTGGTATATCTTTTCCTGCATTGCAAGGAAATGTTACCTATCCTATCAATGGGGTAGATGCACCGCCAACACCAACCAATCCTGCTGTAGGTTCATTTAAAACAGTTCGTAATGCAGTTGATTACCTAAACTCACAAGGTGTAGATGATCCAAGTTTTGGTGGTTTTAGAACCATTCGTTTAGAAATTACTGCTGGTTATGTTGGTGAATCTGATACTTTTACTGGACCAATCACAGTATTAGATTATCCTCGTCAAGCCCCAACCAGACCTGTTTTACTTACGCTTGCTAGTGGTAGAACAGACACTATTCGTATAACTTCAACTGTTAATCCGCTTATTGCTCCGAACCAAAGTTTGTTCCGTTTTTCAGGATGTAAAAACTTCTCAATCGATGGAGGTGCAAATAGATCCTTAACATTGTTATTGCCAGCGGCATTCAATACCAACACGAATAAGGTTGTTGATTTTGTTAGTGGTGTGGCACCGATTGTGGCAACACTTCCATTTACAACTAATAATAGTGTTAGAAATTGTAATTTAATAGGTATTTCAACAACATTCAATGCATTAACCTTTGCAGGTGTTTATATGGGAGGTTTAGTTACACCTTCAAATTCACTTGTTGGACAAAATGGAAATAACCTTATTTTGGGTAATTTTATTGGTGGTACTCAATACGGAATTTATTTAAGAAGTACAGGTGTGGTTGCTGATATGGATCAAGGAAATAATATCTCAGGTAATATTATTGGTGGCGATATTGCCCCAGGTGGTGCTCAAAATACCAATTACTTTGGAGGTGTTGCCAATGCTGCAGGTATTTTTGCTCAATCACAAATTGGATTAATTATTTCAGGTAACACTGTAAAGAATTCAATTAATACCAGCACTAATCCTAGAGGAATTGAGTTGGCTTCTACGCCAGTTACTGCGCCAGTTCTTAGCAGTTCTGTAACAATTAACGGAAACATTATTAGAAACATTACTGCATTAAATACCGGTGGTGCATATGGTATTTATCTCAACTTTGGCGCTGAAGCCAATAATGTGAATAGAGATATCACCATTTCAAATAATATGATTTCTGGAATCAGTTCATTCGGAACAGCAGCAACAGGCACTGGTTTTGGTTCAAATCCGTTTGGTATCTATTTAAATGCTACAGCAAATATTGGATCAGGTAATACCTATGTGGGTGTTTCTTTATATTATAATTCAATTAACTTAGGTCAAGGAAGTTCATTGTCTGCTTTCAATAGTATTAGTGCTTGTTTGGGTATTCCATCATTTATTCGCTCGGGTGTTGTTTCTCAAAATAATATTTTCCAAAACAGGTTGGTTGGCCCAGCTGCTGGCACTTCTTGTTATGGTGTTGCAATAGGTGGAACTACTAATCCGTTTTTCTACAGTAATTATAACAACTATTTTACTTCATCATCTACTGGAACTACCGCAACTAATTTAGGAAGTAACGTGAGTGTTGCACCAGTTAGGTATAACCAATGGTTTGAAATTTTATCATATACGCTAACTGATACACTTTCAATTACCGCTGCTTCTCCATTTACCGATGACAATAATTTATTTATTCCTAATTCAACCAGTTCAAATATTTACCAAGCAGGTATACCTGTATTTGGAATTAATACAGATGTTAATGGAAATCCTAGAAACTCATTCCAACCTACTATGGGTGCGCATGAATATACAGGAACTTATTTTGATGATGTTGCCCCAAGAATTTTCAATTTAACTGATCCAACAGGTTGCCAATCTGGACCTATTATTTTAAGATTTAATATTTACGACAAGCAATTGATTGGAGATTCGTTGTACTACAAAATCAATGGTGGCGCAGCAACTTCAATTCAATCAACAGTTACGGTTGGTACTGCTCGTAGATATGTGTTGCCAGCTCAGCCTAGTGGTACGTTAATTGAATTCAGAGTTTCAGCAATTGATTTCAGAACACCACCAAATGTTGGTTCATACCCTACAAATAAAATTTGGGATACTTTAAGCACTGGAATTACTGTTTTTCCTTATACCAACGGCTTTGAAGGAGTAAACAATCCAACATGGACAAGTCAGTCATTAACAAATGGCGCAAATTGGGAAATTGGTTCTTTGGGCTCAAGTATTAATCCTTCGCAAGCTGCTAGAAGTGGCATTAAATCTGCTATCTTCCGTTCTTCAACTTTGCCTTTAGCTGGCTCATCTGCACAATTGGTTTCACCTTGTTTGGATTTTAGTAACTTAACTAGCCCTACCATTCGTTTTTATATTTCTCAAAATAGCGACCTTCCTGCAAAACGCGATTCAGTTCAAGTGAAAGTTTCATTTGGTGGCAATATTTGGTCAAATTCATTGAGAGCTGTTGAACGTGTAAATAGTGATTTTGCTTTACCAGGATATAGAATGGTTGAGGTTTGTTTAGCTGCTTATAAAACAAGTGGATTGAGAATTGCTTTAGAGGCATACGGTACCGGTGCTGGCCAAAACATCCAAATTGACGACATCATGATTTTTGATGATGTTCAAAATCAGCCAATTTCACCTAAATTATTTAGCCAATGTTTAAGAGATTCTATTAAAATCAATATAACCAATTCTGATGTTAGATACTCATACCGCGCAGTGAATATATCTAATGGCCAAACGCTTGCAAGCAAAGTAGGTGAGGGAGTTAATATGGAACTTGGTTTCTTGCCACAAGTGGTTGATACCATGCGTTATTTTGTAGAGGCTTCTAATACTTCTTCACAATCCATTAATACTGGTTTTGGTGGTGGTTTTATAACTTGTAGCAATATCATGCCAGATACCATTACAGCTATCATTAATAGGTATTATAACGGACCATTCATTACTGCAGGTACGCCATTTAATGGTTCATACAATGCTGGTGATGCCAACAATCCTGATGGAACCACAGTGGGAGGCATAATAACATACCAATTTGTACCACCTGCATTCTATACAAATGCAAACTATGGTTCATTGTGGAGTATACCTTCCATTCAGGTGTTTTCTGCTGGAGGCAAAGTGCCTTTCACTAATTACACTTTTACACCGCCTTCAGGTTCAGGACCAGGTACAATTAGGTTAACTGCCCCTGCTTCTTTGTTGGATAGTAATATTGTATTTAATTACACTATTAGAATTAATGCTTCAAGTTGTGATAGTTCATTTAGCAGACAATTGAGAATTTCTACGCCGCCAACTGCTAACTTTAATTATACGCCGCCATCAATAAACTTGTGTGCTAAGAACAATATCAATTTCAATGCAAGTATTTCAACCAAACCAGCTAATAACTTCCCTTTCACCTACACCTGGGTATTTGGAGATGGTACTTTTGCCTTTGTTGAAAATCCTACTAAAGTTTATGATGCTAGCGGTCCTTTTACTGTTAAGTTTATCCTTACCGATAGGTATGGTAATAGTTCTGAAAAAACCGAAGTATTAAACATATTACCTGCTCCTTCGGTTGATTTTACTAGCAATACACCTTGCGCTAATGACTCAACTGTATTTACACCAACAACCCAACCAGCAGGTTCTGTATTCTTATGGACTATGCCTAATACTAGCACACAAACAAGAGAAGTTGCTAAATACAGTTTCCCTAAATTTGATACTGCTTACTCAGTTAGATTAAGAATTACCAATACCAGCGGTTGTTTCAATATTGCTACTAAGAGCATTTATGTATTTGCTAAACCAACAGCAAACTTTACAACTGCACCTCATTGCTTGAGCAATAATGTGCCTATTACCAATACTAGTACTATTCCTGTTGGTAATATGGGTTATTCTTGGAAGTGGGGTAATGGGCAAACCAGTTTAAGTGCAACACCAACTTATAAGTATCCTGTAAGTGGAACTTATTCAGCTACCTTAGTTGTTTCTTCTCCATTTGGCTGTTTAGATTCAGCAGTAAAAACTGTTACCATTTACGATAGACCATTCACTGGATTTAATGTTGTAAATCCTTGTGTGGGCGAAAATGATGTTACTGTGTTTAATAATACTACTGCCTTCGCTGGTGGTGCAACCAATGTAAACTACAATTGGAACTTTGGTGATTTGAAATCATCAACTGTTCAAAATCCAACAAACGCATACCGTGGTATTGGTACTTATGTTGTAAATCTATTAGCCGTTGATAAAGTAAATGGTTGCCGCGATTCAATTACTAAAAACGTAACTATTTTCTACAAGCCAGTTGCTCAATTTGCAGTTGCTGGTAATGGTAAAACTTGCGAAAATAATTTGATGAAAGTAATAAATACTTCTTATACTATTGACCAAGGACCATTCTCATGCAATTGGAATTGGGGTGATACTAAAACAGATATTATTTGCAATATTTTAGGCCATATATATACTGCACATGCATTATACAATCCAACTTTGATTGTAAATACGCCAAATGGTTGCTCTGATACTACTAGTGTGCCGGTTGAGGTAACTTTGCCACCAGTATTTGATATTGACACTATAACTGTAAATGCCATTGACTACCCTTGTGGTAAAAACAAGAAAAAGTTAACCGCAAGTATTCCAGATGCTGAATCTTATAGTTGGGAAATGGGTGATCTTGCAGGTACAAAATTGCCCGGTAATCCTGTCGAGTTCGTATTTTTTGCAAAAGGCACCTATAATGTTAAATGTACCATCAAAGACCTAAGTGGTTGTTTAGTAATAGATTCAATTACTATTAAAATTGATTGTTCAGTTGGTATCCAAGATGTGCTTGCTGCTAAATACGATTTAAGCACCTATCCAAATCCATTTGGTCAGTCAACTAACTTGAGCTTTGAATTGCCAAATGCTACTGAGGTAAAAGTGTCTATTTTAGATATGTTAGGTAGAACTATCAAAACTATCGACTTAGGTAGAGTGAATGCAGGTAAACACAACCAAAGCTTAGAAGATTTTGGTGCTGCCGGTTCATACCTTATCAGAGTTGATTTAGATGGTCAGTCGGTATACAAACAAGTGATTAAACAATAATCCACTGTTAACTTATAAAACAGAAAGGGCGGCCCATTGGGCTGCCCTTTTTGTTTATATGCTTTATCTTTTGGTTCAAACCGAAAAATAATAGCCGTATTTATGCATGAAAGATTTGGGGTTATAGGTTTGACCTCGTATTTATTTGTAATTCAATAACGAGGAGTTATAGCAACTTCTGTTTTGAGCCCGTTATTAGAAAGGTAAAAGTGAGCTAAATGAAAATCATAAGATGTATTATTGGCAAACTTTTAAAGTCATTTAAAAGACTAATTTAATAGTTCTTTTGCTTGTTCCATGTCCACTTCTGCATTGCCTGCATTGAAGTAAATAACCAAACCCACAATGATAAAAAGAATGCCTATGGTAATGTTCATTTTATGGATAAATGTAGGACTTAGATAATTTTTGATTTTGTGAGAAAAATAACAAATGGCGGTTTGTGAACCAAAAGTTGCCAGTAATACTGATAAAAAGAAAATGAATAAATCAAGGCTGCTATATTTTAAATTTGACTCTAAAAATAAGGTTATGCCTAACCAAGTAACCAATACCAACGGATTTAAAATATTAAGGATGATTCCTTTTGTAACATACAGGTAATTTGGTTTTGGTGCTTGGTCTGTACTGTTCTTTATATTACCGCTTTTTAAAATAGAGTATATTCCTAATACCAAAAATGCAATTAAGGCAAGCAGTCTAATGGTTTCTGCATATTTTGGTAATTCCTCACTGATAAAGGATGTGGCAAAAATGGAAATGAATATAAAAAAAGAATCGCAAATTATGGCTCCACTAGCAATCAACAAGCCTTTTTTATAGCCTCTAGTTATGCTGGTTTGAACCAATGCAAAGAAACCAGCGCCAAACGACAATGTGAGTAATGCACCCGTAATAGTACCTTGAATAATAATTTGTAATGCCGACATCCATTGGCAATTTATGAAATTGTAGGTTGATTGCCACTTTTTGTTAATGAAAAGTTAATTACCATTCAGGTTATCAATATCTCCAATTAAGTTGATAGTTTTGTTAGCATGATATCCAGAGGGACCTTTAGGGTTTTTATTGTTTTGGCGGCCTTATCTTTTGTTGGGGTGTTGCTTACCCAAATTATTTGGATGAATAATGCGTATTCCCAAAAGAAAGAAGAGTTCAACAGGCAACTTACCTTGGCACTGCAAGAAGTGGTGCGAGATGTGCTTAAATTCAATAATACGCTCACCATGCCGCCCAATCCTGTGAGTCAGCTTACCGAAAACTATTATGCCGTAATGGTAAATGATTTGATTGATCCTTCTGTACTCGATCATTTTATTCGCCAAGAGTTCAATAGATTTCATATTGCCGAAGCTTATGCCTATAGTATTTATGATTGTTCCAACAAACAATTGGTTTATGGTGGTTATTACAGTGAAAACTTAAAGGAAGAATCAGCCAATTCATATAAATTTCCACCTGTTAAGTTAGATAATAATTACTTCACCATTTACTTTCCCAATATTAAAATGGACCTCTTTTCCGATATGGGTTTATGGATTTATTTAAGCTTATTGGTATTGCTCATACTCATTTTTTTTACCTATAGTTTTTTTGTGATAACCCGGCAAAAAAGGCTTTCAGAGATTCAAAGAGATTTTATCAATAACATGGCTCACGAAATTAGAACGCCACTTACCACTATTGGCATTTCGGTAGATGGTATTGAAGCCAACATAGATGAGCACAAAGACAAAGTGGTTATTTTCTCAAAAATTATCAAAGAAGAGGCCATACGCATGAAGCTTCAACTCGAGAAGATTTTGGGTTTGGAAGAAGGAATAAAACTCAAAAGTGAATGGGTTAACCCAAATACGCTAATTTATGCATGTGCCCAAAAAATACAATTATTGAATAATTTAACCGAAGAACAATTCACATTAAATCTCACCAATGAAACAATTGAGGCATTGATTGATCCTTTTCATTTCTCGCAAGTGTGCTCTAATTTGTTAGAAAATGCCATTAAATATAGTCCAAGTAAAATTCACATTACAGTTAGCTCCTCCGTTTTAAATGGTAAATTTGTTTTGTGTGTTCAAGACAAAGGGTTAGGTATTGCCCCAAAGTATCAAAAGCAAATATTCGATCGGTTTTTTAGGGTTCCTTATGGCAATATTCATCAAGTAAAAGGTTTTGGAATTGGCTTGTTTTATGTAAAACAAATTACCCAAGCCCAAGGCGGACAAGTAAATGTAGAGAGTGCTCTTGGCATAGGAAGTAAATTTTTTGTTGAATTACCTAAAATTAAACATGTTTGATAAAGTAAATATTTTGTTGGCCGAAGATGATCCTCATTTAGGCTTTGTTGTTCAAGAAGTGTTGGCTCAAAAAGGCTACAATGTAACATTGTGCATTGATGGCCAAGCTGCCTTATCTAAGTTTATCCAAGGTAAGTTTCAAATTTGCCTCATTGATGTGATGATGCCCGTTATGGATGGATTTACTTTGGTAGAAAAAATTAGAAAAATAAACATGCATGTGCCCATTATTTTTTTAACTGCTAAAGGATTTCAGGAAGATAAAATTCAAGGTTTTAGAGCTGGTGCAGATGATTATTTGGTAAAGCCCTTTTCTATGGAAGAACTGGCGCTACGTATCCAAGTTTTTTTAAAGCGTAACATGAAAACCAGCAATGAGTCAGAGCCCAAAGAAATTCAAGCAATTGGTATTTATCGGTTTGATCCAATTAATTTTGAATTGATTTTAAACGAGAAAAAAATACGGTTGACCAAAAAAGAGGGTGCCTTGTTATTGATGCTCATAAATAGGCCTGGTGAACTCATAAAAAGAGAAGTACTTCTAGAAAAAATTTGGGGTAGCGACGATTACTTTGCAGGTCGTAGCATGGATGTTTATATTTCGAGGCTTAGAAAATACCTCAAAGAAGATCCCAATATTGAATTGGTAAACCACCACGGGATGGGGTTCCTGCTTCAAATAAAATAGTTTTTTGCCACGGAGGCTCCAAGGCACTAAGTTTTTTTTTAAATAAAATCTCTTTGAGCTCTGTGCGATTTTCTCTGTGTGCTCTGTGGTTAAATAAAATAGTTTTTTGCCACGGAGGCTCCAAGGCACTAAGTTTTTTTTTAAATAAAATCTCTGTGAGCTCTGTGCGATTTTCTCAGTGAGCTCTGTGGTTAAATAAAATAATTTTTTGCCACGGAGGCTATAAGGCACTAAGTTTTTTTTTAAATAAAATCTCTGTGAGCTCTGTGCGATTTTCTCAGTGACCTCTGTGGTTAATAAAAATATACCCTAACCACAGAGCACACGGAGAGAAGACACAGAGCTTTATGAGTAAAATATAAAACAACTCTGTGCCTTGGAGCCTTGGTGGCAAAATTGTTGCTTTGTAGTGAAAACTAACCTTATAGGGTCCCAACCATGTTTGCGGGGATTACCCATTGGTCGAATTGCTCGCTAGTAAGTAAGCCCAATTCAACTGCAGCTTCTCTTAAAGTTTTGTTTTCTTTGTGTGCCTTCTTTGCAATTTTAGCAGCATTTTCGTATCCAATGTGTGGGTTCAAAGCTGTTACCAACATCAACGAATTTTCTAAATGCTTGTTGATTGTTTCGTTGTTAGGAACGATGCCTATGGCACAATTATCATTAAACGAAACACATGCATCGCCAATTAACCTCGCACTTTGCAATACATTAGCAGCCATCATTGGTTTAAATACATTCAATTCAAAATGACCATTACTACCACCAATTGAAACCGCAACATCATTACCCATAACCTGAGCCGCAACCATGGTCATGGCTTCTGGTTGTGTTGGGTTCACTTTGCCTGGCATGATAGATGAACCTGGTTCATTATCTGGAATAACAATTTCGCCAATTCCACTTCTTGGTCCTGATGACAACATGCGAATGTCATTGGCAATCTTCATCAAACTTACCGCCACACGTTTCAACGCACCACTCATTTCAACCATCGCATCATGTGCAGCCAATGCTTCAAATTTATTTGGTGCCGTTACAAATGGAAGTCCGGTAAAATCTGCAATTTTTTTAGCCACTAAAACATCGTAACCTTTTGGCGCATTTAATCCAGTACCTACTGCAGTTCCGCCAAGGGCAAGCTCTGCAACCATTTCTTGTGCATTGCGCAAAGCACGCATTCCATTGTCTAATTGTTGCACATACGCACTAAACTCCTGACCTAAGGTTAATGGAGTAGCATCCATAAAATGGGTTCTACCTGTTTTTACAATGTGCTTAAAACTTTCAACCTTTGAGGCAAGTGTATCTCTTAGTTTTTGTATGCCTGGTAAAGTAATTTCTGCAATCATTTTATAAGTGGCAATGTGCATAGCAGTTGGGTAAGTATCATTACTCGATTGCGATTTATTTACATCGTCATTTGGGTGCAACACTTTTTTCTCATCGGCTAATTTACCACCTGTTAATACATGCGCTCTATAGGCAACTACTTCATTTACGTTCATGTTGCTTTGGGTACCAGAGCCCGTTTGCCAAATAACCAATGGAAATTCACCATCTAAGGCTCCTGTTAATATTTCGTCGCAGGCCAAGCTAATTAAATCGCATTTTTCTGCACTCAATACTCCTAAATCTTTATTGGCATGAGCCGCAGCTTTTTTTAAATAAGCAAAAGCATAAATAATTTCCTTTGGCATGCTTGCCTCCGGACCAATTTTAAAATTATTTCTAGAACGTTCTGTTTGTGCGCCCCAATATTTATCTGATGGCACCTGAACTTCACCCATGGTGTCGTGTTCAATTCTGTATGGCATAACTGTTTTTTTTTGAGCCTCAAAAATATGATTTTCTTAGCTGCTCTGCACCAATTCTTAGCTGATTTTATGCAGCGCTTTCAAAAAAAAGAAAATCACAATTTTACATTGTAACGAAAAAAAACATAAATGTCAAGTAGTGAGTTTGTTATATTTATTTTATTTTTACTTCTCAAATAAAATTTTTATGAATCACACTGCCACTCAATCCATGCTATATACCGAGCATTTCAGCTGGTTGCGAATCATGGATCAAACTAAAAATCAATTTAAAGAACTACAATCACGCTTAGAGGAGTCTATTCCTCAATTTTCTTATTCTGGCAATATGGCTAGAGTAGAGCAATTTCAAAACAGGTTTATCAGGCAAAGAGAGGTAATTGATGAGCTGAGACACGACATCAAGCAGCACGAAAACCATTTAGAGGAAATGGATCAGCCCAACCAATTGTTGTTATTAACCCATATTTCCTTACGCGAGCAATTCAATAGGTTTTACGACTTATTTATTGAGCTTGAACGCGATTTTGATGAGTTTCTAGCCTAGTAATTTACGCCTCTTCTGTTTCCATGCCTTGATCCCAATCGCCTGCGGCAAAAGATTGGCTTTGGTTAGCGTAATAATCTTTTGTAAAATTACACCAAACGCAATCTTCTTTTCCACAGCCTTGGGTAAACTCTTTTTGAACAATTTTTTGGTAAACAGTTTTTATTTGGCTTTCAACTATTTTTAAATCCTCAGGAATAATTTGAATTTTTTCTTTGTGAAATTTGTATTCAGTTGCGCCTTTTAATCCGGGCTGAACCAAGGGCTCAATAAAATCAAATTCGCTACTGCGCATTTCCCATTTTTTGGTGGCATCGTAATCCATTAAGAGTTTATAAAATACTGCTTGTCGCCAATAATCACCTCCAAATTCATCTTCAAACTTAGGTGCTTTACCAGCTTCAATGTCTTTGGCTACCGCTTCTGGATTAGGCCTGTTAAACTTTGTTTTTGCATTTTTAAAGGAGCCAGTTTTATAATCTACAACGTTCACATAATTACCATCAAACTCCATTTTGTCCAATTTTCCATTTAAGGGTATGCCTTGAACCAAAACATTTTTATAAGATCTTTCTACACTGGTTACTTTGTTCCATTGATGAATATATTCATTGTAGTAACGCGGCAGTATTTCTTCACCATATTCTAACCTTCTCTTAAATTCTGCTTCAGTAAAACTATCTTGCTTGCGGCGCATATACCACTTAAAGTCTTTCAGTAGTTGTTCTATTCCGCTGAATTGTTTTTCTTCATCGCTGTTCATTTTCTTAAAGAGTTGTTCCAAGGCATAATGAACAGCCGAACCAAAGGTCATACTTGCACTTTTAGGCGCAGGTACCTTTATAAAATTATTGAAGTAAAAAGATACAGGACATTTTAAATAACTGTTCAAATGTGTTACACTCAAGGTGTATTTTTCGAGTAAGCTATCTGTAAAAGCATTGTCGATAATGGCTGTTGGAATGGTAGCCTCTTCTGTTTTGTTGAGTGGCGAAAGTGAAAAAGTGATGAGGTCTTCATTAGATGCCAATTCGCGGTGTATAGGAATAACTTTGTCTTCTGTAATTTCTGCAATAAATCTGCTTGGTTCAAGCGATTTTTGGTTCAAGTCTTGTTCACTAAAACTCATTTGTAAATGTGTTTTTGCCCTTGTCATAGCTACATAAAACAAACGCCTTATTTCTTCAATTTCATCTCCTTGAATCGCAAAAAGATTATCTGGTAATTTATAACTTCTATTCCTGTTGCTATCGTCCCAAGGCTTGCTATTACAACCAATAATATATACGTATTCAAACTCTAAACCTTTAGAGGAATGAGCGGTAATAAAATTTACACCCGACGCACTGTAAACAATTTTTTCTGCAGCCAGAGCAATTTTATTAGCCTGCATCAATAAAATTGTTTCTGTTAAACTCTTTAAGTTATGGGTAGGTGTTTTGGTACATTCTTCTTTAATAAAATCAAAGAAGGTACGCAACATTTCCATGAACCAAGTTCTTTCTTTATCTGTTAATGCAACGGCTAATATTCCGCAGTCGCGCAATATTTGATGGATAGTTACCTGCGGCGTTTGGTTCAAACAGCCAATAATTAAATTTTCTATGGTTGCACTAAAGCTGCTCAAGGCAATGCCTGTGGTGTGTTGTTCAAATAAATCTCCTTGTCTCTTTTTGGCCAATTTACTTAATTCTTCGCGCCAACTCGTTTGTCGTTCATTGAAATTTTTATTGGCAATTTCAACCGACATTCTTGCAATTTCTAAGGAAGGAATATTGAATTCTTGAAAATGTAAAATTTCAAAAAGGTAAGGCTCGCCACTGAATGCTTTTTCTGTTTCGGCGCTCAAAAATTCCATTACTTTGATTATTTTTTTAACCAAAGGTTCATGCAAAATATTTACCCTTTTTCTGGTGTTTACTTCTATGTTTTTAGCTTGCAAATAATTGGCCATTTCATCTGCTTGGTAATGATTTCTATATAGAATGGCAATCTCATTTAAGGGTATATTTTGTTTACTTAAATCTTCAATTTGCTTAACAATAGCAGTACTTTCATGCAAAGGATTAAAGTAGGCAACAACTTTTGGTTCAAGCTTTAAATCTTTGATGGCAGCATTGCGGGCATAAAGTATTTTTTCATCCGA
>Ga0209443_1001922_pt1 | contig 12610 bp, 17 predicted proteins | sample LauGreBMM110DCMD_2_FD_187571 | JGI IMG/M metagenome (GOLD analysis project Ga0209443, IMG submission 187571) | Freshwater lake microbial communities from Lake Michigan, USA - Su13.BD.MM110.DCMD (SPAdes) (version 2) | ecosystem: Environmental > Aquatic > Freshwater > Lake | place: Lake Michigan... | reverse complement strand
GAAACCAGTAGAATGGTCTTTCAATAATAATGAGTTTAACAAACATAACTGGTTAATCGAACCAACTGAAACACTTGATGAGTTATATGATCAACGAGTGCGTGATCTAAGAAATAGATACGACTACATAATGTTAAGTTATAGTGGTGGATCAGATAGCCATAATATCCTAATGAGTTTTATTCGACAAGGCATACACCTTGATGAAATTGTAGTAAACACGATGACTAAGGCTACTGCTCAGTTTACAGATTTAGATCCAAACAATAAAAAGAATACTAATGCAGCAGCAGAATACGAGTTGCAAACTTTTCCTCGCCTTAAAGAAGTATCAAAACTAATTCCTAAGACTAAAATAACTGTAGTTGATATGACAGATCACTTGTTTGATTTTTTAAACGGAGTTAATGACGGCAGTTGGGTATTAGACAAACGAGAGCAGGTTAATATTGCAGGTGCTACTCGTTTTAATTACATTAGATTTGACGAAATACGAAAGCAGTTTGATAAATCTAAAAGAATAGCGTTGGTGGTAGGTATCGAAAAACCTAGATCGTTTATCAAAGATGGAATGTTTTATATAGCATTTCAAGATCGCCCTGCAAACATTATCACAGTAGCCGAACATATACGAGACTATACCAATAGCAGTGTAGAGTTTTTCTATTGGAGTCCTGATGCGTTATCGTTGTTGACTAAACAAGGACATGTTATCAAACGTTGGCTAGAAGCATTTCCTGAAAATCAGCAGACATGGAAATTAGAAAATTTAACTCCAGCTATCTATCGATCAGTGCATGAGAGATTGCTTAGAACATTGATATACAGTACCTGGGATAACAGTTGGTATCAAGCAGACAAAGCAGTTAAAGATTGGTACAGCGAATTTGATCAATGGTTCGAAGATGGATACAGTGATACTAAGGCGTTTGGGGTGTGGCGAGAAGGTATCGATTTTATTGAAGATAAACTAAAATACTATGTTAAGAAGGACGACATTGAAGGTTCGCGAGCAGATGGACTACAGTCATTCTTTCATTCGTATTCATTAGGACCAATGAAACATCGGCCAATGCTATGAACGGATTAAACAGTAAATATCCTAAACTATTAACGCACAAAGATGTTTTTAATAATAGAAACTTCTTTGGTAGCAGTCATTATGTGATCAGCAAAAAATTAGAAATGTTTTCTAATAGATGTCCCCACAGAGGAAACAAGATTATTCCTCCTGGTAATTGTAAAGATACATTTACCTGTGGACTACATGGTTGGTCCTGGAGTGACGCTGGAGAGCCAGAAAATAATAATGTAAATCTGCGTCCACGATCTGTTAATGTTGGTCATAGTGGCTTGGTATTTTTAGACTGGGAAGAACCTAGTGGCGCTAAATGGGCTAACGATCTTGCACAAGATCAGTTTGAATATAGTCATTCAGTTAAAAAACACGGCGAAGGCGACTGGCGTTGGCAAATGGAAATGCATGTTGATCTATTGCATGTTTCTAAAATACATCCGTTACTAGATAGCTATGTTGATGTTAGTAAGCTGACTACAGAATACGGCAGTGATTGGATTGCTCAACATCACCATCACGGTTGGTGGTTATTCGTTTACCCTTTTACCCATATAGAGTACGAACAAGGTTGTTTATATTTTAGCGAAATGGCTCCTCGAGAAACTGGTCAGGGATACGATGTCTACATTCACTATTTGTACAATACGTCTATTAAGACTGAAACTAGAAAAAACTTTGAACACATAGCCGAAACCACATTTGACGAAGACATTCGAGCAGTTAACGAATTATCAGCAGTATCAAAATATCGAGCGCCTAGTAACACTCCCCATCCTCTCGAACAAGACATTGTACATTTTTACAATTGGGTTGAAGAAAATACAGAATGATTCCTATAACGTATAATGATTTTTTTCAACAATCAGGACACGGTAAAGATTATTCTGTAAATTTTAAACCGGCCACTAGGTCGCACGACAATTTCTTACAATCCGTTTTACGTGATGCAGAATATATTTGGGAAAATCGGACAGGAAGATTAAAGTTATTGTTTAGTGGTGGAATTGATAGCGAGTATATGTTAAACGCTTTTCGACACCTTGGATTAGATTTTGATGTAGTCATTATACGACTGCAAGACTATAATATATACGATATAAAATATGCGGCCGAATATTGCAGTCAATATAATATACCTACAGAAATTGTAAATTTTAATTTTGATCAGTTTGTTTCTTCTGGGAAGATGTTAGATGTTGCTGCTAAGGCTGAATGCAGTTGGCACCAAATTCCTGCTACATTAGATGTTATATTACAACTAGATGGCAATGTCATAATGGCCAGTAATGATCCGCATTTGGTTAAAAAAGAGGATGACACATGGTGGCTAGATGTGTTAGAATATCAACAAGCAGATGCCAATTGGTTTATCAAAAACGGCATCGACGGTACTCCGTTCTTTATGGGCTACTCTGCCGAAACATTTTTAAGTTTTTTATTAGAAGATTCCATAGTTAATCTAGTCAACAATTGTAAACCGGGTAAGCTAGGAACATATTCGAGTAGAATAGACTTTTATGGAAAACCCTGGGTTATGAAAGATAGAACAAAGTACACAGGTTATGAATTAATAGAAAGAAGTAATATATTCAATCATCCCAATATGATAGAATTTAAAAAACTGTCAGTTAAATTTGGCGGTATTTTTGAAATTGAATATAATAATATAATCAATATGCTAAAAGGTAATACATGAGATTTACGATTATTGGCCAAGAGATAGACAAATTAGGTGATACATTAATTATCAAACACAGTGACCATCTAGCATTTAGTCCTGCCTACACATCATTTGTAAGGCACATGATGCAGTTAATTGACAGCGAGCATCACTCTGCATGTACAGTTTGGGATGATGGAAGTTGTGCAATATTGTGGGCAGAACTTAACGAAAAGATAGTTGGAATATTTTGCTATGAAACAACTTATACCAAAGCATCTATTCCGTTCCTTGCTATACAACTAACCGCAGTTGAAACAGAATACAGGCAACGAGGAATACACAAAATTATGAACAAATACTTTGAACAGAAGGCACTAGAACTAGGTTGTGTTGCTATCCGTGCAACTGTTAACGTGAGAAATCGTGTTCGACTAGTGTCTGCAGAAAAAGATAAACTTGTTCCTTTAATAGGAATTATGACAAAGGTAATACAATGACAGTAGTGTACGAAGAACAAACTGTCCAGGGTGTTGTCAAACTTAAGGTAAGCGAGTTGTTAACTGCCAGCCCGGTATATGAATATTTCGAAAAACAAAAAGCAGAGTTTGTGGAATATCTGTTAAGCATTAAAGAAATGTTTGCTAGGGATCACACAACCTATCAAGACGAAATCAGTATTTTATGGGCAGAAATTGATAATAAACCAGTTGGGTCTATTTGCTTCAGCAAAGTAGATGTGAGTAAACGTCTCATGTCATTGAATTTTATAGATGCAGAAACTGACAGTGTTCGTAAAATTATGTATCAATATTTTGAACGCATGTCTAAAGAATTAAACTGTGTTGAAATCAGCCATAGAGTAAGTTTGAAAGATCACAAATCAATGGAACAACTTGAACAACTTGGATTTACTATGGAGTTTTATCTTTTATTCAAACGAGTAGGGGCTAATGGAAAGACTTAATAATTGGATGCAGTACAGTTTTGATAACGGCGAACGTTACGGTCCAAAGACCGGCAAAGATTCTGTTTTTAAATTACACTTTGCTACAGGGCTAGAAGTCAAAGAGTTATCCTACTACGATGCATTATTTTATAATGCAAGGATGATGGCTGAAAATTATTCACAACCATTTGATGTGTTATTATCGGGCGGTATCGACAGCGAAATAGTTGTTAGAGTTTTTAAGCAGTTAGGTATTAAACAGAATGTCTATACATTTAGACTCGAGGATGATATCAATATTAGAGACGTAGAAAACGCAAAACGTATATGTACAAACATAGGTGTTGATCTAAAAATCATAGACTGGAATTTAAAACACTGGATTGAAAATGATGCGGAGGCCATGTATCAAAAAACATTCTCTCCTATTGTTGAACGCATGATTAGATTTGCTTGGTTTGATTACCTCGACAACATTATTGTTATGGGAGAAGGCGAACCTTATTGGCGCAGAGAGCTAGAAGGAGATTTTTCTAAAAAATCAAATTGGCATTTAAAGTGGACTGAAGATTACTTCATGAGTTCAACTTATGCCAAGCAGACAGGAAGAGTAATAATAGGAGAATGGTATAACTATACTCCTGAGATTGTGAAGTCTTTTCACAAATTGCCGATTATTCGAAAACTAGTCAATGACGAAGTTCCGGGAAAGATAAGCTGTTGGTCCAGTAGAACGGAAATACATAAAGAACTATGGCCCGATATCTTCAATCGACTGAAGCTGGCGGGTTACGAAGGTGCCGACGGCTATCCTTTTTCGTTACCAAAGTTTTTGTCTCAGTTTCAAGATGAAATTATAGGCAACACCCGCAATCAATCTTATAGTTTTACAACCGATGATATCGACGGCCTACTAAAATGAAAACCATCACATGGGCACCGGGGACAGATCCCAAACACGACGAGCTATTTGAACAACTACGTGCAGAGCATTATGCTGACACAAGTCATCGACTATGGAAGAACTATGCTAGAGAAGCCTTTAATGATGTAGCAGCGTTGACCATCTACTTCGATGATCACGGGATTCCCGAAGTATGCTCTAGCACTACCCAGAGAAGCTGTTGGCCAACAGGAGCATACAGGATTCACAATCGTGTTTGGAAAGCCAACAACAAGAAGACATTCTTAAGGAAGGTAAGTCCTAGTATGGGATACAGCGCAACTAGTCAAATTGAATGGTTAAAGAATAACAGCGATTGTGAGTTGTACTTTATTAGTCGTCAGACTGATCACTGGGATAGTTGGATGATTGAGAACTTTAAAGAATATGGTATAGACTTTAAAACAGATAACTATATGTATCTAACTTGCCCTAATGAATGCGATGAAACATGTTGGCAAAGGATTATATACCACGGAAATACTGGATTACTACAGCAATGGAAACGTCGTTCAAACAACTAATTAAAAATACGCTGGCATTGCCCCAACTTTGGGCAGTTGTATTACCAATGCAGGTGGTCGGCCTTTATGCAATATACAGTATTCTTTCTGGTGATGCAGCCACTTGGTGGTGGATAACAGCCCTCATAGGTTATGTTTGTTTCAAGATGATCGGAATTGCTGCTGGCTATCATAGACTGTTCTGTCATAGAGGGTATACTGTTAATTCTTTTGTGAAAAAAATAATTTTATTCTTTGGCATGCTGGGCGGTCAGGGAAGTCCAATAATGTGGATATCGATACATCGAGGATACCATCACAGACATGCAGATACTGAAAAAGATTTGCACAGCCCTAATGACGGACTATGGCACAGTTATATGGGTTGGATGTTCAAGTATTCTTCTGTCAGTGTGAGGTCTGCATTAGACTTAACTAGAGATCCGGATATGCTGTGGGCACACAAGTATTATGTTGCAGTAATTTATATTACACACGCTATCGCCGCACTTATAAGCGTAGACTTATGGCTGTACCTCTTTGCCCTTCCAATGTTTATTACCCTACATTGTTTCCTTATGCAGACCTGCTTGACACATTTGTCCGTGTTGGGATATAGAAACTACAATACCAAAGACAACAGTATCAATAGCCCATGGTTATTTCCAATTATATTAGGAGAAGCATGGCACAACAATCATCACGGTGCAGCTAGGAATCCCAACTATGGAAGAAAGTGGTGGGAGTTGGATCCTACTTATTGGATAATATCGTTGATCAGAACAGACAAATGAATTTAGAAAACAAGCTGTTAAACAACAAGTATGGGTGCTACATCTGTGGTGGCATAACTTTTTTATCAAAATTTAAAGCTCTCGAATATGCAAATCAGATTAACTCTGGTGTTGTGAGATTTTATTATCACGATCATATATGGGATAGTTTTGATAAACGGCTGTTAGGAAAGATTCCGTTAACAACTCTTTATAAAGAACGTGCTCAACAACTCAGAGACAAGTACGATCATTTGGTATTGCATTATTCGGGAGGTGCAGATAGCAATAATATATTACACACCTTTCTTGTTAACAATATAAAATTAGACGAAGTATCTGTTCGTTGGGCAAAGCCATTAAGAGATGGTAAATTCTATACTGCAAATAAAAACGACCTTTCGGCCACTAATGCTGTAAGCGAGTGGGACTTTGCTATCAAGCCAACCTTAGATAAATTAAAATCTACGCATCCTGAAATAAAAATAACCATTGTCGATTTTACTGATAAGATAAATGACAAATTAATCAAGACTGATAACATTGAAAATAGAATTATAGAATTAAATATGTATAGAGGAGCATTTGCTTCTTTAGTACAGCGTCTAAGTCCAAAGACCGAACAAGAATCTACATCGACAATTAAAAATAAAAGTATAGGTCATATTTTTGGTATTGATAAACCAATTGTTAATATAGACTCGAACGGATACAATATGTGTTTCCAAGATGCAATGTTAGAAAACGTATTAATGCCCGAAACTGTTTTGCAAGAATCGGTTGAATTGTTTTATTGGTCTCCTGATTTTCCTCTGTTGCCGATGGAACAAGCCTATCAAATGGCACTGACATTCAAAAATGATGCTGTGGCCAAAGATGCCTTATTTGAAGACTGGGCCGATAGAGACGATATAACTATTAGAAAGAAAATCCATAACGAGCAACAGGTACAGAAATATGTATTGTACAAAGACTCCTGGAATTTTAGTACATTTCAAGCAGGCAAACCAAATGCTTCTAGAAGTGATTGGTGGTTTTGGTTACACAATTCGTCAGAACTTTCTCATCTAAAAATGTCTCACACAGTTGCTATGAAAAACTTAACTAGCAATATAGATTCTAGGATGCTGATTAATGCAGAAAACGTGCCAGTTCTAATCCCCCTTAGGACTAAGTTTTTTAGTATTCTCTAATATATCTAGCTGATAAATAATATACAATAATCGAGGAGAGATAGCATGCCAGTTAAAGCCGTAAAAGTGTATAAGAGACAAGATCCATTTACCCCGTTCCATGCAAAAGCATTTGTTGATAACTCTCCAGATTTTGAGCAAGTTGCCAAGAGCTTTTTACTTAAAGAAAAAAGAACAATGGTACTAGTTGATGACTATACACTGTCAATTACCACAGTTTGGCCTGATCGAGATACATTAGATTCATTTAGGTCTAATCCTGCTGTTATCGAACAATTTAAAAGAATTGACGACTATAATCAAACAATGAATATTACCATAATCGAAGATACTGTTGAAGAAATTCAATAGCAAATATTGGAAACTAGTTGTTCTTTGTTAAACACCAACGGTGTGGTATTTTTTACTGAGTCTGCTATAACATTATTATAAAATTCCAAAACAATCTTAGGTAATAAATTAGGTGCTTCTTCAGATTCATATCCTACCTGAGATACTCGATCAATCATTCTAGGCCAGTATTGTTTGTAAATATTGCATCTGCTAGACAGCAATGAAATTTTTCCATAGATTTTATCGTCCATGATATCTCTAACTACTGGAGTATCAAGCATAGATAGTACCACCTCTGGGGAATAATAAAACCAATTAGGGACTGATTGACGATTACTCTGAGATAGATATCCTGCAATAGAAAAGTTGTCTTCGAACATTTTTAGATTCCATGTAACCTTTTTATCGTAAGATAGTGCAGGTCTAGATATATAAGGTTCTTTATTTGCAACTACCGGCACACCATTGGAATATTCAAGCATTTTTATTATCAATAAATTGTTAGAATCTAAACAATGTGTTTTATTAAAAATGCTCTCAGCATCATTTTCAAAGAACTTTTCTAAATCTATATCGATAGTGTTAAAGGGCAGTCCCATTCCTTGACAAATTCTAACTGCGGTGTTGTAATCTCTTGCATTTAGATTATTTTTGTATCGAGTGACGAATATGTTCACTGGAATTCTTGCTTCAAGATACGAATATAACATAACTTGACTAGCGACGCCACCTGAAAAGAACAGATCTAATTCGCCGTTAACACAGTCTCGAGTCAGTCTAGCATTATCTTTCAACGATTCAAAATGAGTCTTCACTGGCAAGTGTACAGATTTGTTTAACTGTACCGACAGATTGCTAATAGGAGTTAGTTTAGGACTATTTTTCTTACCATCGTAAGACCATTCTAGCCAATTGTTATGAAACATAGGCTATTATTTAACAGCAATAACTATGGGTTATAAAATTTTATAGGTTGCAAGATGAATTAAATACTAGATGAGATCAACCAACGACATCGATGTAATCAAATCTAGAACTTCTAACCCAATATCAGTCGCAAACTTTCTATCCAAAGAAGAAGTAGCTCACTTAATAGGTCTTTTCAATCAACACGAAGCAGGCGGAATCAAGGCCTATGACGGCCTTGTGGAAAAAATTACCGGACCAGTTACTCTTAATTTAGAAACATATCTAACTGATCATGTTATAAAGAAAATAATGCATCAATTAGAAAAACAAATAGGCAAGTTTGAAATGACTGCTGGTTTCTTTTTTCGAACAGACTTTCCTCACATCATACATAATGATGATACTCATGAGCTGCCTCCGTCGGTGTACAAAGGAATTACACTACCGTTAGAATTGAACGGGTTTACCGGAACATATCCAAAATTATGTTTCTTCGATCAATTTTATTTCCATGGTCCTGCTAAATTTTTCAAAGGAAGTAAGGATATTCCTACATACTATAACAAACAAATTTATGATTACGAGCATGTAGACGGGTTATCTAACAAACCGTTCGTTGGCGATTACGAATATTTTACACACCTATACCCGCAATGGTTAGAAGGGTTGAGCTTTCATTCTGCTTTAGATTGGATCCCAGGCAACGCTATAATATTCGACAGTACTAGATTACACTGCGCCAGCGATTTTAGACAACAAGGAATAAAGTCTAAATTGGGAATAAGTATTTTTACAAAACTATGATTTACAAATTTGTCAACATACCAAACTATCAATTTATATCTAATAAAATGTATTCTTACATTGTTGACAATACTGATATAATCAGCGGAGAGGCAATATGGAATTGGACCAATACCGAACAAGTATTGAGGGCAGTGCCTGAGTTAGATAAGGCAATAACAAATTTAGGACTAGAGATAGAGCGGATATCTATTATTAAAACAAAGCCCAAAACAAATATTAGAATTCATATAGATTACGATAAAGAACCTAGAATGTTATGGCCTATTAGTAATTGTCAAGGATCGTATACAAAGTTTTTTAACGTAGATCCGGCTAATATTGTAGAACAGCGCGGAGTTAAAAACGACATTTATTACCTGATTACCAAGCCCGAGCTTGCTGAACAGATAGATTCCTTGGAGTTAGTTTCGCCGGTTATATTCAAACCGTGTGTTGCACATGGAGTATGGACTAATCCAACCTATGATACTCCTAGATTAACAATGACCATCAAATTTAAAAATAGTACCGATCATGTATTTACAGCAGACTAAGATTATTAATCCAGTTTGGAATATTACGTTTGATATTCCAGAACCAGCTGAAAAATTATACGAAAAACATTTTACTAATGTTGAAGAGATTGCCTCGGCAGAATTATTAGCTACACTAAAATCAATAGACATGTTTCCAGAATATGTTAGACTATTTGTGTGGCCAAAAAATTATTGCGGAATTTGGCACATAGACGGAACAATAGATAATCCACGGCATTCTGCTATAAACTGGATATTACACGGCTCTGGATTAATTCAATTTAATAATTCTGTAGAGTTACATTCAATGCCAGGAGTACACTTAGGTAAACACGGAACAATGTCTGACAATATAGAAGCTGAAACAACTGGTCATGGATGTATAATCAACACTGGTGCTTGCCATAGAGTAGTCACTGGAGAAGACGGACGCACTACGCTCAGCCTAGGTTGGAAGAACAATGACACACTATTTTCGATCATGCTTGAAAAATTGCGTCAAATAAATATCATATGAAAGATATATTATTCCTGCCCATTGACATAGACTTGTCTGAATTAAACTTTCAACAGTTAGACGCTAGTAAAAAATCGGGAAGTTGGCAGGGTTATTGGGATGCTACTTTTATTAGCAATGACACAATTAAACAAACAGGATTTGATAAAATTTTAAACCAACTTCCTCTTACCAAAATTACTAGATTATTTCATAAGATACAAAACAAGCCTGTAGTATCACACCTAGACTGCCAATCAGATATGATATATGAAGATGGCGAATACGAATATTTAAAAAGTATTGAGCCTGGCGGGTATAGGATTGTACTGAAAGGTAATCCTAAATCATTGTGGGTGTTTGATAATAAAGAATGGCATAATGTTATATTACCAAGTGTGCCTTGCTGTTACCTAATAAATGCCACAGCCTGTTATCACAGACTAGATGCTGATTTTGAAAGAGAAACTATCTATATGCGAGGGTATGTTGACCAAGTTCGTCATCAAGAGTTGATAGAACACAGTTTGAAGAAATACGGCGACTATGCTATACACTCAGTGAGTGTGTTGTAAATTAGCAATTACTTTTGCAACGTTTTTAGAATTGAACGGAACATTAAGTATCAGATGTATGCTGTCATTTACCCAACTGATAGTTCTATGAGTTAATCTAGTATTAACATAATAGACCCTGCCTAGTTCTATCTGCATCTTGCGATCATCCATTAACCAATCGTAATCCAACGGCGCACAATTATTTAAAAATACAATCAAGCGGAAAACATCTCTAGGTATAGTTGGATGATCACGATGCGGCACAAAATATCCGCCTATGTCGCTTTTAACTAAAAATGTTCTGCCTAACGGTTGCCAATAATCTAAAAAAGGTCTAAGACTTTGACAAGCATTGTAGACTTCAGTTGGAGAATTAAATTCTGTTTCACTTAATTTTCTTCCTGCGGCATAACTTGCTTGTGCTAGACTAGGGTTATCTTTATGAGATTTACCCTCTAGGTTAGTCAACGTCAACGACTGACGATTATTTGGTCGATCGGTCCTCGGAAGGTAGTCCGACCAATCGTTATCAAACTCAGCTACTTCCTTCATAAATTGACCGCAGTCAATTTTCCACTTTAATGGAACAATTGATCCTAGCGTAGATAACGCTAGTTCGTCTGCTAGTGTATCTTTACTAATTAGATGAGATTCATGATAATTAGGCTGACCGCTTATTCCTACAGGTACTGTGCTGTTTGACATATATTAATTTATTCTAAATTATAGTAGTCCGGTATCTTCCTGGTCCAACTGTCTAAATGCCCATTTCCTTTCACTGCATTGCCAACATATTGAACATCGGCCCTGTTGTTGCTCTGTACAGGTATGAGTTAGATCTACGAGATCGTGTTGATCATATTTGTACATAATTCTTAAGATTTCATCTTTATACAAATCAACAAATGGAAATATTATTCGAGGGTCTGTTGACTGCTTGTCTCTAACTGGAGCAGACGGATGGTCTGCTAACTCCGGAGGATTTTGATTAATACCAACAAACAAGTGATCAATCTTGTGATTTTTAAATATATCTATGATTGCTGTACGGCTTTGCTCTCTGTGAAAAACATTAGGGTCTCCAACCAATATAGTTTTAGGAATCATCAATTTGAATTTTTGATTTATATGCTCTATAATTGGATCAGCATATAACGCGGCACCATCAAATTTTGGAATAGTGAACGGTTGCAGATGTATATTTGGATTAGATCGTATAAGTAGATAAAATAATACAGCACTATCTAGCCCACCAGATAGCAGTATTCCATATTTTTTATTAGAGTCGGTTTGAATATCCATAGCAATTATTTATAGTATGGTGTTGACAGGAGTGATAAATTAGTTTATAGTATACATATGGTCGTGAGTGGAATAGGCAGACCTCCCGCTTGACTCATAGTCAAGAAAGGGGACGGGACAAAGTCGTAGACAGAGTCCTTGTAGGTTCGAAACCTACCGACCATACCAGGTTTAGGCACCCGCAAGCAGGGTGTCTTATAAGTACTAGAACATAACTTTAAGGAAAACATTATGTCAACAACAGTAGAACAATTAAAAACAGACTTCGAAGCATTCTTAGCCGAGGACGCAAAGTTCACAGCCGGCAACGGTGCAGCAGGAACTCGTGCTCGCAAAGCACTTCAAGATGTTACTAAAGGTGTAAAAGCTCGCCGCAATGAAATCACAGCAGAAAAGAACGCCCGTAAAGAAGCCAAGGCCTAATCATGGACGACAAGGACGATATCACGTTTGATGATATTGAAATTGATCTAAGCAGCTATGGTGCTGCTCAAGACAGCACCATGATTAGTACTCTAGATACTATTACACTTACTGGTTCATCAGATCAATATTCAAACATCAGCACAATAAATCTACCAAGTGGCAATAC
>Ga0209443_1001920_pt1 | contig 12616 bp, 11 predicted proteins | sample LauGreBMM110DCMD_2_FD_187571 | JGI IMG/M metagenome (GOLD analysis project Ga0209443, IMG submission 187571) | Freshwater lake microbial communities from Lake Michigan, USA - Su13.BD.MM110.DCMD (SPAdes) (version 2) | ecosystem: Environmental > Aquatic > Freshwater > Lake | place: Lake Michigan... | reverse complement strand
CATCAGGGAAAACAAATTTAACTTCCTCGTGAAGTTTTTCAACCCCAGTTCCAATGCTGGTTAAAGAATTTTCTTCATTACAATATTTGCAATTTTTTGAAACTTTTTCTTGATGTCCGCAATGATGACAAATTAATGAATTTTTATGCTTATGAAGAACCAAATGAAAATCACAATTTGGGCAATCATATTTTTTACCACAAGATTTACAAAGTGTTACGGGAGAATATCCGCGACGATTTAAAAATAATAAGCTTTGTTTTTTTTGTAATAAATTTTTAGCAATTTCTTCGCGTAATTTGCGTGACAAAATATGATTATTTTCAATTTTTTCTTGACGCAAATCAACAAAATCAATGACGTTTTTAGTACCAAATTTTTGTGTTAATAAAAATTGCTTATATCTACCATTTTTGGCGTTGTTGTAAGTTTCAAGTGCTGGTGTTGCCGAAGATAAAATGATTGGAAAATTTTCTAATTTGCTTTTGAAAATCGCCATATCGCGCGCATGAAAATTAAAAATATCTTCTTGTTTGAATGAGCTGTCATGCTCTTCGTCGATAACAATTAAGCGTAAATTTTTGAAAGGTAAAAGCAATGAAGAGCGCGCTCCAATTAAGACTTTAGTGGTGCCGTTCGTTACCCCAAAATAAATTTCTCTTTTATGTTTTTTGGAAATTTTCGAATGCCAAAGTGCGGGACGAAAGCCAAATTGTTCTTCGAAACGACTTAGTAATTGGCTGGTTAGAGCGATTTCGGGTAATAAAATTAAAATCTGCGATGAGTTGTCTTTTTTTAAAATTTCGGCGATAATTGCAAAATAAATTTCGGTTTTGCCGGAGCCGGTTACGCCGTCAATCAAGAAGGTTTGCGAGCTTTTTAAATCTTGACAAATTTCATTATAAATTTTTTGTTGATCGGGAAGTAAAGTTTTTAAATGGAAATTTTTTTCATTAATTTCGTGCTCCAAAGGCGTAAATTCTTTTTGAACCTTATCGGAATTTAAAATGCCAATAAAGCTTTTTAATACTAAGCCTCGACTTGCTAGATTGTAGGACGAAATCGCTTCAATAAATTTAACTTGATTTAAAGTAAGCTTCAGTTTTGGATGAATTTCTAAAACTTTTTTAATTTTTTTAACATCAAAATTACTTGGCACATCATCATGCAAAGAAATAACGACGCTCCACAATTTTTGGCGTCCGAATTCAACTAAAACCACATCGCCAATTTGTTGATTATCTAGGGCAAAATAAGTAAAATCATCATTAAGAGCGTTCGGCAAAATTATTTGCGCAAATTTTGTCATAATATGATTTTAATAAGTTGAATTGAAGAATTTTTTTTTTAAAATAATAAAGTAAAAAAATTTTCTTCCAACCTTAATTATTAAAATTTATGAAATTCTTTGTCGATACCGCGGAAATCTCTGAAATCAAAGAGCTCAATGCTTACGGATTGATTGATGGCGTAACTACCAATCCAACTTTAATTGCCAAATCGGGACGAAAATTTCAAGAAGTAATCGCCGAAATTTGTGCGGAAGTTAATGGCCCAGTTAGTGCTGAAGTGGCTTCGATTGACTATGAATCAATGGTTCGCGAAGGTGAAATTTTAAGCAAAATTGCTAAAAATGTTTGCATAAAATTGCCTTTGACGATGGATGGCATCAAGGCTTGTCGTTATTTTTCTAACAAAGGAATTCAAACTAATGTGACATTGTGTTTTTCTGCAGCGCAAGCGATTCTCGTCGCCAAAGCGGGTGCAACTTTTGTTTCGCCTTTCGTTGGCAGACTTGACGACATCGGACAAGATGGCTTAAATTTAATCGGCGAAATTTGCGAAATTTATGACAATTACGAAAATTTTAAAACACAAGTTTTAGTAGCTTCGGTGCGAAATCCAATTCACATCGTTGAATCGGCAAAGCTTGGCGCTCATGTCGCTACAATCCCCGCCAAAGTTATTAAACAATTAGCGCAACATCCACTTACCGATAAAGGTATTGAAACTTTCATTAAAGATTGGGCGGGAACTGGCCAAAAAATCGCTTAATAATTTAATTTTTTCACCACAAATATTAAGATTTAAAATATGAACGAAAAAGAATTAAAAAAATTACTGAAAAGCCTTCTAAAGCAAGGAGAATGTGAATATGTCGAGTTTAAAGAAAATTATTTTAAAATAGATGATTTTTTAAAATATTACTCGGCATTATCAAATTCTGCGACCCTTCACAACGAAGATTTTGGTTATATGGTTTTTGGAGTCAGTGATAATGGAAGCATATTAGGAACCCATAACAACAAAGACGAGAAAGATTTAAAAATAAAAATCGAAAGCTGGTTTGGCAATTCGCGAGATTTTAAAATTTATAAATTTGAAGTTGAAGAAAAAAATATTGTCATTTATCAAATACCATGTGCTAAAGGAAGGTTTGCTCAGTATAAAAATAAAAATTTGATGGCGTGGTATAGGGTTGGGAGCCATAATGTCAATCTTTATGAATCTTCGGATTTAAATAAAATTTTAGAAAAAATTGCTTTATTTGGAAATGATTGGTCGGCAATTGCTGTAGAAGATGCCAACATCGACGACCTTGATAGTAAAGCTTTGAAACTGGCGATGGGTCGCTACAAAGAAAAAAATCCAAAATTAAATATTAAAAATTGGAATATTAAAACTTTCTTAGAAAGGGTAGGTCTGATAAAAGATTCAAAATTAATAAATGCTTGCTTGGTTTTGCTTGGGAAAAAAGAAAGTGCCTATAAATTAAAAAATTCTAGCGATTCGGTAGAAATTCTTTGGAGACTAGATAATCTAGAGGAAAAAGCTTCACAATATTTTTCACCGCCATTAATTTTGTCAACTTCGCAAGCTTGGAATATGATTAGAAATCCTAAATATAAAATTTATCCAGCAAATGAATTAATCGCTCGAGAGGTTGATAAATATGATCAAAAAGTTTTTCTTGAAGCTCTTCACAATTGCATCGCCCATCAAGATTATTTTGCTGGCAAAAGAATAACAATTGTAGAAAAAATTGATAAATTAATTTTTACAAATGCTGGGAATTTTTACGATGGCAAGGCTGAAGATTATGTTTTAGATATAAAATCTGTGGCGAGTAAATATAGAAATAAAGCGCTGGTTGATGCCATGAGAGAGCTTGGGATGATTGATAAACTTGGTTCGGGAGTTAAAACTATGTATGAGACTCAAAGAAAAAAATATTTTCCACTTCCAACTTATTCTTACATTAATGACTTTGATGAAACTAGATTAGAAATTTACGGCAAAGAAATCGATAAAAAATTTACCGAGATATTGATAAATAAAGGCGATATGGAATTTTATAAAACCATCATGTTGGATAAAATTCAAAAAAAGCGAGGTGCCGAAGTTGATGAGGATGAGGCAAGAAAACTTGCTAAAGAAAAATTAATCGAAGGCAGAAGACCGAATTATATTTTATCAGCTAAGGTATCAGAAATATTGGGCAGAGAGGTTGAGCATACCGAAAAAAAAGGCTTTTCCGATGATGAAATTAGTAATTTTATAATTAAGCATTTAAAAAATTTTCCAAATGGGCAAAACAGAAGGCAAATAAATGATTTGGTTTGGAAGTATTTACCGGGAATTTTGAATGAAAAACAGAAGGCGAGAAAAATTAATAATATTTTGTTCAAACTAAATAAAAATAATAATATTAAAAATTCTGGAAACAGAAAAAAATCAATTTGGAAATTAGTAATAAATTAGTAATAAATTAGTAATAAATTAGTAATAAAAACTCGCGCGTCCCCTAAAAACACTGGATCCAAAAAAATCGGATGATTTATAAAGTAAATTATAAAATGATTGATAAAGTTCAAATAATAATTAAAAATTCTCTGAAATTTTAAGAAATCACCCTAGTTTTGATATTCCAAAAATAATTCTTTTGGATAAAATTCAAAAAGGATTGGGTAATGAAATTGATGAAAATGATGTAAAAAAACTTCAAAAAGAAAAATTAATCGAAGACAGAAGACCGAATTATATTTTATCGATGAAAGTGGCGGAAATATTGGATCAAAAAGCTGATTATATTAATAAAAAGAGCTCCAATCCTGAAGAAATCTCGGAAAAAAATTTGAAGAAATTTTTGAATGATTTTAACATTTAAACTAAATTTGTGATGGGAAATTTAGTTTATATAAAAGCATTTTATGTTCCACAAAAAGTTTGTAAAACCCTTTGCTCCTTGGTTGGAGGGGTGTGATAAAAAATATTTTTTTCATCATAATGAAAGGGTTTTTTTAATACTTTTAAAAAATTTTCAAGCGGTTGAAAATCCAAATTATTGCCCGCATTTATAACTTCTTGCACAATGTGATTTCGCGCAATGATGAATGGATTATTGGCCCGCATTTTTTTGGCAATTTTTTTTAAAATATTTTTGTCGTTAAAATCATATTCTTGTTGCAATAAATCACGCCAAGATGAAAACCATTTATGATATTCCTCACCCTTTATTGTCAGAGGCTCTTCGCGCAATAAATCGTCGCTTAAATTAAAAAAACTTTGGTGATAATCACAATTTTTTTGTTGAAGAATTTCTAAAAAATCGGTAATTAATTTTTGTGGAATTTGTTTGTCAAAACCAAGTTTTTTCGCCATAATTTTTTGATATTTTTCATCAAATTTTTGCTGAAATAAATTTAAAATTTCTAATAATTCTTGAGAATTTTGATGAATTAAAGAGAGGCAATTTGCCAAAATCCACAAATTCCAGTGAGCTATTTTAATCTGATTTTCGTAGGCGTAACGACCATTTCGATCAATGGCGCTAAAAACTTTTTTCGAATCATACTCGTCCAAAAAAGCGCAAGGCCCGAAATCAATCGCTTGTCCACTTATCGCCATATTATCACTATTCATGACGCCATGAATAAAGCCATTCGCCTGCAGTTTTGCAATTAAATTAGCTTGAGCCAAAACAATATCGCTAAATAATTTTGTAATTGATTTTGATGAAGAATTTTCTTGCGGAAAATGGCGATTTATGACATAATCGCAAAGCTGTTGAATGGCTTGCTTGTTGCCTTTGGAAGCGAAATATTCAAAAGTCCCAACGCGAATATGACTTTTGGCAACTCGCGAAATAACCGCTCCCTCGTTGATTTCTTGACGATAAACTGGCTCGTTAGTTAAGCACAAAGTTAAAATTCGCGTCGCCGGAATTTGTAAATAATGCAAGGCTTCGCCAATAATCACCTCGCGAATTGCAGAACCTAAGGTCATGAGTCCATCACCCCTTCGGGAAAATTTAGTTGGCCCACTTCCTTTCAATTGAACATCGAAGCGTTGAGAATTGTGAACAATTTCGCCAAGCAAAACCGCGCGACCATCGCCAAGCTGTGGCACAAAATTGCCGAATTGATGACCGGCGTAAGCCAAAGCGATTGGAATCGAAGTCGCATGAATTTTTTGTCCCGAAAAAATTTGTTTATAAATTTCTCTAATTTCTGATTTTTTTAAATCTTTTTTTGCAAAATTTAATTCATGAGCCAAATCGGCATTGAGATACACCAAATCTGCTTTGGAGAAATTTTTTGGCGCGATTTTTTGATAAAAATCGTTAGAAAATTGATCGTGGAAACTATTTTCAAAATTTAACATTTTTTTACAATTTTAAAAATAAATAAATTTTAATTTTTGATTTAAACCAAGTTTTTCAAAACATTTTAAAGTTTAATTAATACAATTTAATAAAAAAACCACAAACTTATATTTTTTACGAGTTTAGCAATTGAAAAGTAAAAATATTTTCTTCAAAATGTTAAAATAAAATTTTTTAATCTTGAATTCAATTAATTATGAATAAATCTATATCAGAAGAAGATTTTAAAAAAAATGAAATCGAAGAAAAAGACGAAACTACAGAAACAGAAATAAGTACAGATATTTCAAAATACGAATTTAATTCACAACGAATAAATTGGTCATTGGGGTATATGGTGTCACAAATTAACAGAAAAATAATACTTGATCCTGATTTTCAGAGGCTTCCAACTGCGTGGTCCGATAATAGAAAACGAGGTTTAATTTTATCATTTCATAACAATATACCAGTTCCCCCAATATATCTTTTTGAAATTTCTCCCGGAACATATAATGTTATTGATGGTTTACAGAGAATTTGTGCAATTAAAGATTTTATTGAGAAGAAATTAGCTGTTAAAGTTTCAACTGGAATTCCCAAGGAGCAGCCTAGAGATTTTACTGACGATGAATTTAGAAGCTTGGAAGATAAAGAGCTTAGCATTATAATCATGAAGCAAATCAGTCCTAATAATAGCAATGCTGGGCAATATGAAATTTTTAAAATACTCAATCAATCATCTGTTGTTTTAAGTAAACAAGAAATGCGTAATTGCGTCTTTAGGGGTGAATTTAATAATTTTGTAAAAAATAACTTAAATAATTTACCAGGTTGGAGACTTTTATTTAAAGAGGATGTAATGATAGCAAGATATTCAGATATAGAGATGATCTATAGATGTCTTATAATAACTTTTTATATGGAAAAATTTTCTGGAAGCATGAGCAAAACTATAGAGGACTTCATGGAAACATATAATAAAAATTTTAACATTAGAAGCGAAGAAATAAAAGAATTTGAAGATGTTTTTATAAAATCCTGTAAATTTGCAATAGATAACAAAATTAACGATAAACTAAATTACAATAAAACAGTTAGATTTGAAAGTATATTTGGCGCTATTATGAAAGCTGTTAAAGAAAAAACCTCTCCAAAAGCTGATATTATTAAAATTTTTAAAGAATTTATTGATCCAGCTAAAGATACAGAGTTTGCTAGGCTTACCGGGGCGGGCGGAACTGGAGAAAAAAAATCAATAGAATCTAGAGTGGGATATGTTTATAAAACTATTTTTGATGTAAAATAGTTTTATAATATGGAAAAATTTAATGAGGTAAAACAAAATATCACGGATGAAATTGATAGATATTTCGATTACGCGGAGAAAGAGAGGCTTTTTATCGAAGGAGATTCCAATACCAAAGATATTTATTTGAATATTAAGCGTGAATCTTTTTTGACCTCTATTCATATTTTAATAGCTAATAAAATTCATTGGTTTCTTAACTTTTCTTTAAACCATAAACAAGATTATATAAATGAGGAGATAAAAAAACGCACTGCAAAATCAGAATCTATAAAATTGAGTGAATTAATAAATTACCTCAATAAAGTTAATAAAATTTATAAAATTCGCGAAGCGCCAAATAAAGAAAATATTGAAAGATTTATACAGCATTTTAATTCCAATCCTTCATTTTCACGATATGATGAATCAGATGCAAAGCAACCATATTCAAGCCTCGATGCTTTTGAAAAAATATATAAAAGTAGAAATAAGTATGCCCATGAGGATAAAATAGTTAACACACTTAATTATGAAGATTTAAAATATTACAAAAATGCATTATATAATTTTATGGACGATGTCATTAAAATTCTCGATTTGCCTATTGAGTAATCTTGCATTGCTAAAAATTTCATCTTAACGCTTAAATTTTCCGGCATTTCCGCTTTATATTTTGCAACCTCGCATTTATAAAAACACTCGTCAAACTTACGGGCTATAGCTCCCCCCTTGAGGGGGAGCGGGCTCCACGAATTTAACGGTAGTTAAATTTGTGGAGACGTGGGGGGTCAGAAAAGCCTTGATAGTAAATGCTCTAGAGCCAAAGTAAAAACTTCCAAAAAAATATTTTTTACAAAAAAGACGATTTCTTGATTTTATTTTTAATCCAAAATTGATGATTTTTTTATGATAATTTTGTAATTTTTCGATGGATTTTTTTAAAAAAAATGGAATATTTTTTAGTTTAAAAACAAAATCAAGAAATTGTCCTTTTGGAATTTTTTTGTTTTGGTTGTTTCGATAATCTCAAGTCCGTTGACGCTCTAAGTTTTTGACCCCTCACGGCTCCCGATGTGCAACTAACGTTGCAATCGTTCGCCCGCTCTCCCTCAAGGGGAGAGCTATGGCACCGAAGGCGTCGCGATTATTTCCATAAAATATAGGTTTGTAAACCCCATAAATGTGAAGAGGGCTGTAGTAAGGGGCTTTAAAAGAAAAATAAAAAACAAAATCAAGAAATAGTCTTTTTTGTAAAATTTTTTACTTTTTCTCAAGATTCTTTATTATATAAGCTTTTCTGACCCCTCTCCGCATCGCCAACAAGTTGGCTTAAGCGACCTCTCCCGCAAGGGGAGAGTGATTACACCGAAGGCGTTGCGAGTGTTGTCATAAAATGTATGGTTGTAAACCCCGTAATTTGGAGAGGGTTGGAGTAAGGGGTTTTAAAAGAAAATTTTAAAAACAAAATCAAGAAATCTTCAAACAAACCGGACAATGGTCCGAGGCTTTTTCTTGGTCGCGGACATTTTTATCCTCGATGTCGCAATCGATAATTTTATCGGCGCAATTTGGCGAGATTAACAAATAATCAATTCGCGCGCCTTTATTTTGGGTGTAAGAGTTGCCACGATAATCCCACCAACTAAAAGCTTGATTATGCGGATATTTGGCGCGATAAGAATCGATCAAGCCAACATTCAAAAGCTCACGAAATTTTTGTCTTTCTTGCGGATGAAATAAAATTTGTCCGGCAAATTTTTGCGGATCAAAAATATCAATTGTTTCACATGCAACATTATAATCGCCACCAAAAATTTGCATTTCATCGTAATTTGAAATATTAGAAATGTGAGCGCGAAGCCTTTCAAGAAATTTTATTTTGTAAATAAATTTTCTTGAATCTTCCAATTTTTCGCCTTCATTCAAATCGCCACCGCCATTTGGAACATAAACCGAAGCGACGCGAAGCGCGCCAGTCTTGAAAGAAATTACTGCTTCGATATAACGAGCTTGCAAATCTTGAGCGCCGTCAATTCCAGAATTTGCGTCTAAATCGGGCAAGCCTTTAACTACATCTTCAATTTTATATTTTGATAAAATGGCGACGCCATTATAAGTTTTTTGCCCGTAAACCGCTGAATTATATCCGGCGTCGAGTAAGGCTTCAAAGGGAAAAGCACTTTCTTCACATTTTAATTCTTGTAAACAAACAATGTCGGGATTTGAAGATTTTAACCATTCGAGAAGTCTTGGAAGCCTTGCCTTTACTGAGTTTACATTGAATGTTGCAATTTTAATCATATTATTTGTGGCGTTATTTTTATAAAATTTTGGAATTTTTAAAGTTCAATTTGCGCGAAAGCAATTTTTAAATCTGCAATTAAATCGTCAGGATTTTCAATGCCAATTGACAAACGAATCAAGCCTTCGGAAATTTCAAATTTATCACGCAATTCTTCACTTAAGCCTGAATGAGTAGTCGAGGCAGGGTGGCAAACCAAAGATTCGGTTCCACCCAAACTCACCGCCGATTTAAAAATTCTCAAAGAATTAATAAATTTAAAAGCGTTTTTGCGACCACTATTAATCATAAATGCAAAAGTGCTTCCATAGCCTAGACACTGATTTTTAAAGGTTTCTTGGTAGTTTTTGTCGAGCAAATATTTGGAATGATAAATTTTAATTTGTGGGAAATTATGTTTAAGCCAATCGGCAATTTTTTCCGCCGATTCAGTCGCGCGGTTCATTCTTAAATATAAAGTTTCCAAAGAGCGACCGATCATCCATGAAGAATGTGGATCGAGATGCGATCCGAAAGCGATGCGAGAAGAGCGAATTTTTTCCATCAAAGATTTTTTGCCAACCACGGCTCCCGCAACTAAATCACTATGTCCGCCGATATATTTAGTAAGCGAATAACACACCAAATCAACGCCGTGAAGTAATGGTTTTTGAAAAACTGGTCCGAGCAAAGTGTTGTCGCAAATAATTGGAATTTCGCAATTATTTTCGCGATTAAAATTATCGACCGCTTTACGGACTTTAGAAAAATCAACCAAAGCGTTAGTAGGATTTCCGGGAGTTTCGATAAAAACGGCGCCAATTCGTCCAATTTTTTTGCCGTCTTCGAGGGCTTGCGAAATTTTTTCATAATCGAAACCGCAAGTAAATTCTAAAGAATTTATGCCCCAATTTTTTAAACCATTGCGAATTAAACCTTCGGTTCCGCCATAAAGTGGTGAAGAGTGAACGATTACATCATTTGGTTTTAATAGTGCTAGAAAGGTTGTGCTAATTGCCGCCATGCCACTTGAAAAAACCGCGCAAGAATCGCCATTCTCAAGCAATGCGATGCGATCTTCAACAATTTCTAAATTTGGATGATTGATGCGACTATAAATTAATCCGCCGACGGAAGATTGTGGGGCAGGCTTTTTGCCGGTTGCGACTTCAAAAAAATCAGCACCATCTTCGGCACTTTTAAAAGCGAAGGTTGAAGTTAAGAAAACTGGAGGTTTAACCGAGCCTTCTGACATAAAGGGGTCGTAGCCATATGACATCATTTGTGTTTCTAAACTTAAGGCGTGTTCGCCGATTTTAGTTTTTTTGTAGGAATTTTTATTCATTTTAGTTATGGAATTTTATTTTTTTTATTGAATATTTAAAAATGTTAATTTGCATGGCACAACAAGTAAACTTAAAATTATGAATGAATTAAATTTTCAAGATATTTTATCGGCAGAAAATAGAATAAAAAATTATATAAAAAATACAGCAATTATTTCGAATAAAAAAATTGATGAACTTTTGGGTGCGGAAATATTTTTCAAAATGGATAATCGACAAGAGACCAATTCTTTCAAAGCCCGCGGAGCTTTTAATGCGGTTTTGGCTTTCAAAGAAAAAAATGGTTTTTTACCAGAAAAAATTGTGGCGCAAAGCTCAGGAAATCATGCTCAAGCCGTTGCGTTTGTGGGTAAAAAATTTAATATTCCCGTCATAATTTATATGGCAAAAATAACTTCGCCAATCAAAGTTGAAGCAACTCGCAAGCTTGGTGCCGAAGTTATTTTATGCGAAAAAAGAAGTGAAGCCAATCGTTTAGCCGAAGAAAAACAACAAGAGGGTTATTTTTTTATTCACCCTTCGGATAATGATGATGTCATCGCGGGTCAAGGCACTTGTGTTTTGGAGGCAATTGAAAAAATCGGCGAAGTATCGGCGATCTTTGCTCCTTGCGGAGGCGGAGGTTTGCTTTCGGGTTGTTTAATTGCCAAAAGAGGCGTTTCACCACATGCGCAAGTTTTTGGTTGTGAGCCGTTGAATGCCAACGATGCTTCACGATCAGTTTTAGAAAATAAAATCGTTGGCTTCGAAGAATCTCCAATGACAATTGCCGATGGGGCTAGAACTTTAAGGGTTGCACAACGATGCTTTAATTATTTAAAACAACTTAACGGTATTTTAGAAATCTCAGAAGAAGAAATTATTTTTTGGCAAAAAGAATTAGAAAAAGAATTTCAAGAAAAAATTGAACCGACGTCAGCTCTTTCAATTGCTGGTTGCGCTCAATATATAAAAAATAATCTACAAGCAAAAAATCAAAAATTTTTAGTAATAATTTCGGGCGGAAATTTATAAAAATAAAAATATGAAAAAGATTGCGATTGTAGGGTTTGGCTTTTGTGGAATAATGGTTTTTGGAAATATTTTAAGAAAAATTTCTGAACAAAATTCTCAAATAAAAATCAAATTTATTATTTTTGAAAAAAACGGCGCCGATGCTATAGGAGCTGGTTTTAGCAATTTTAATGATAATTATATTTTGAATGTTTCTGTTAAAAAAATGAGTCCGCTTGAAAATCAACCCAATGATTTTTTTAGATTTTTTACAAGAAAACTTCCCAGATATTTATAAAAAAAATGGTGCCGATGGCTATGTTCCTCGTAACATTTATGGTCAATATTTAAAAAAACTTCGCGATAATTTTTTTCAACTTGCCGATGATTTAAAAATTAATTATGAATTTATTGAACAACAAGTTGTTGATATTGAAGAGGGTTTTAAAATTATCACCGCTCTAGATATTATTGAAGCTGACAAGGTTGTTATATCTTCAAGCTTTGTTCAATCGCAACTTAATTATTGCGATAATGATGAAACATTAATTTGGCCATTATGGTCAAAAAATTCTAAAAATTTTCATCAGAAAAATAATTTTAATGGCAATGATAAAATTTGTATAATTGGCACTGGGCTTAGTGCAATAGATATTTTGGTTGGGTTAAATGCTAAAAATTTTTCAGGAAAAATTTATGCTATTTCGCGCAGAGGAAATTTTCCTAAACCACATTTTTTTCAACACAATTTAGAGACAAAGCAGGATTTGATTGATTGTATTAATGTTGATGACGCAAAGTTGGGAATTTTAAATATTTCATTAAAATTTAGAAAATATTTAAGAAATAATAAAGAGTGCGATTTGCGGGATTTAATTGATTCAATTCGCGGTAAAACCAAAGCTTTGTGGCATAATTTAGATGAAAAAATAAAAGAAATTTTTTAAAAAAAATATTGCCATATTGGAATATTTTTCGGCATCGCGTTCCGAATTCTTCGTTGGAAATAGTTAACAAAATGATCAAAAATAATCGATTAGAAATTATTAAAAGTTCGGTTA
>Ga0209443_1001917_pt1 | contig 12618 bp, 8 predicted proteins | sample LauGreBMM110DCMD_2_FD_187571 | JGI IMG/M metagenome (GOLD analysis project Ga0209443, IMG submission 187571) | Freshwater lake microbial communities from Lake Michigan, USA - Su13.BD.MM110.DCMD (SPAdes) (version 2) | ecosystem: Environmental > Aquatic > Freshwater > Lake | place: Lake Michigan... | reverse complement strand
GGATGCGCGTGAGCACGCGGACCACGTTGCCGTCGAGGATCGGCGACGGCCGGTCGAACGCGATGCTGGCGATGGCGCCGGCCGTGTAGCGACCGATCCCGGGCAGGTCCATCATCGCGTCGGCCGTGTCGGGAAGACGCCCGCCGCGGGTTCCGGTCAGGAGCTTCGCCGCCTTCTGGAGATTGCGCGCCCGAGAATAATATCCGAGGCCTTCCCAGAGCTTGAGCACGCGCTCCTCGGGCGCATCCGCCAGCGAGCGGATATCCGGGAACTCGGCGAGCCAGCGTTCCCAGTAAGGGACCACCGTCTTCACCTGCGTCTGCTGGAGCATGACCTCCGAGATCCAGACCGCGTACGGATCGAGCGTGCGGCGCCACGGCAGGTCGCGGGCGTTCGCCGCGAACCAATCCAGCAAAAGCGGGACGAGTCCGCCGGGCGTCGGCGAAAGAGCGGCTGCGAGGGGACCGGAACGGGCCACGGGCCGGACGGTATCCGTCCCCCGCGGAACGCCAAGCCCGGCCGCCTCCCGCGGGAGGCGGCCTGCCTGCTCCCGCTCAGCGCACCACTTCGTAGGCGAAGCCCTTGAGGTACTCGGTCTCCGCGACCGCGGGGAGCACCGGGTGGTCGGGCGACTGCGTGTACTGCGCGACGCGGCGGAGGATGCGATGGGCATCGAACGCGGCGGCCAGGACGACCTCCTCGAACAGGTGGGTGTCGACATGGTGCGAGCAACAGAAGGTCGCCAGCGTGCCGCCGGCCTTGAGCAGCTTGAGCGCGCGGAGATGGATCTCCTTGTAGCCGCGCAAGGCGTCCTGCACCGACGCGCGGTTCCGGGTGAACGACGGAGGGTCGAGGATGATGAGGTCGTAGCGCGGCTTCACGCGGTCGCCCGGGGCGTGCGTGGTGTTGGCCTTGAGCCAGTCGAAGACGTTGATGGCCTCGAAGGAGGTGTTGCCGGACAGGCCGTTGGTCTTGGCGTTGCGCGTGGCGGCCGCGACGGCATCGGCGCTCTGGTCGAGGCCGTGGACGTGCTTGGCCCCGGCGCATGCGGCGTGCAGGGCGAACCCGCCGAGGAAGGAGAAGCAGTCGAGCACCTCGGCCCCTTGGGCGAACCGGGCGACGGCGGCATAGTTCACCTGCTGGTCGAGGTAGAGGCCGGTCTTGTGGCCACCGACGAGGTCGGCCTCGAACTTCAGGTCGTTGAGCGAGACCATCACGCTCTCCGGGACTTCGCCCACGAGCACGTCGTTGATCTCGGCGAGGCCCTCGAACTTGCGGGACGACATGTCGTTCCGCTCGAAGATGGCGACCGGCTTGACCAGCTCCTGCAAGACCTCGGCGATGAGGTGCTTGCGCTTGTCCATGCCGAGCGAGCTGGTCTGGAGCACGAGGACGTCCTCGTAGCGGTCGACGATGAGGCCGCTCACGAAATCGCTCTCGGAGTTGAGCAGCCGGTAGGAGGTCGCCGTGGGCAGCCATTTCCGGCGGTGCGCGAGCGCGGCGGCGATGCGGGCACGGAAGAAAGCACGGTCCAGCTCGGCCCGGTCGTGGTCGATCATCCGGATGACGATCTTGGAGCGGGAATTGTAGATGCCGGTGCCGAGGAAACGGGCGCGGTGGTCCTTGACATGGACGACCTCGCCATCGGTCGGCGGCGAGGTGATGCGCTGGATGGAGTTGCCGTAGACCCAGGGATGGCCGGCGATGATACGGTCGGCTTCGCCCGGTTTGACGATGACAGCAGGAATGGACATGGCTTGTAGACAGGGCCCGCGGTGCGCAGGCCGAAGCGCGATACCAAGCCAGAACCCGCAGGGACGGGGAAGGGATTTGTCGAAGGGGAAACGCCGGACACCCATGCCCGACGCCCGGGGCCATGACCCGAGACCTTCGCCCCGACGCTCGCCGCGCGACGAGGAATCGGCCCGCCCCGGCACGGGTACTGATCACTGATCACTGATTACTGATTACTGATTACTGATTACTGGTCACTAATTACTGATTACTGGTCAGCGCATCCTCGGTACCCTGCCCGGGTGACCATCCTCGACGTGATCCGGCGCAGCACCGAGTTCCTCGCCGGACGCGGCGTCGTTTCACCGCGCCTCCAGGTCGAGCTGTTGCTCGCGCACGTGCTCAAGCTCCCGCGGTTGAAGCTCTACCTGCAGTTCGACCGCGAGCTGACCGAGGCGGAGCTCGCCCCGCTCCGTGATCTGGTGAAACGGCGAGGACAACGCGAACCGTTGCAGCATCTCACCGGAACCGCCGCGTTCCTGGCCCATGAGATCAAGGTCACGCGCGACGTGCTGGTGCCGCGTCCGGAAACCGAGATGCTCGCGCAGCTGGCGGTGCAGAAGCTGTCCGCCGCCGGCCGTCAGCCGGTGGCGGGCGACGCGGACAGGATGTCTGCGCCAAGGTGCCTGGATTTCGGGACCGGTTCCGGATGCCTCGCCATCGCCATCGCCGCGGCGTGCCCTGAAGTGGAGGTCCACGCGCTCGACCGATCGCCCGCCGCGATCGCCATCGCGCGGGAGAACGCCGCGAGCAACGGCGTCGCCGGACGCATCACCTTCCACGAAGGCGACGGCTTCGCGGCGCTGGCGGCTCATCCGGCATCCGGCATCTGGCATCCCCCGTTCGACCTGGTCGTCACCAATCCGCCCTACATCCCGACCGCGGAGATCGCGACGTTGGACCCTGAGGTGCGCGATTTCGATCCGAGGCTCGCTCTCGACGGCGGCCTGGACGGCCTGGACTTCTACCGGATGCTCGCCACCGGGGCCGTCCCGTGGCTCGTGCCGGGCGGCTGGCTGCTCGCGGAGTTCGGCGACGGGCAGGCCCGGGCGCTGTCCGGGATCTTCACCGGGGCCGGCTGGTCGAGCGAAGGTGTCGAGAAAGACTTGAGCGGACGCGAGCGCGTTCTCATCGTGCGTTCCCCGAGGGCAGACGGCGAAGCGAAGGCATGACGGGACGTGGTCCGGCTTCCGGACCGACCGATCCGGCCCGCCGCGGGCCTCCGGGAACAGGGACCAGAATGGACAGTTTCCTCATCAAAGGCGGCGTGCCGCTCCACGGCGAAGTCAGGATCAGCGGCTCGAAGAACGCGGTGCTGCCGCTCATGGCCGCCACGCTGCTCACGGGCGACACCTGCGTCATCCGCAACGTGCCCGACCTGAGCGACGTGCGCTTCATGGGCAAGATCCTCGAATCGCTCGGCGCCGAGGTGAAGTTCGAGGACGAAACGTTGACCATCCGCGCCGCCAAGCTGAAGGGCTTCGGCGACTACGATCTGATCCGCAAGATGCGCGGGAGCATCTGCATCCTCGGACCGCTGCTCGGCCGCCTGCACAAGGCCAGCGTGTCGCTGCCCGGCGGTTGCATCATCGGCACGCGGCCGATCGACCTTCACCTCAAAGGTCTCAAAGCGCTCGGCGCGAAGTTCGACATCGAGAACGGCTACATCAACGCCACGGCCAAACGCCTCGTCGGCACCACGCTCTTCCTCGGCGGCCGGGCCGGACCGACCGTGCTCGGCACGGCGAACATCATGATGGCGGCGACGCTCGCGCAAGGCGTCACGGTGATCGAGAGCGCCGCTTGCGAGCCCGAGGTCTGCGATGTCGCGAACTTCCTCGTGAGCATGGGGGCGAAGATCACCGGCATCGGCAGCCCGACGCTGACGATCACCGGCGTCGAACGTCTGCACGGAACCGACCACGAGGTCATCCCCGACCGCATCGAGGCCTGCACGTTCCTCTGCGCGGCGGCGGCCACCAAGGGCGAGGTGCTCGTCCACGGCGCGCGGCCGGAGCACTTCGCCGCGGTGATGGACAAGCTGCGCGAGGCCGGCGTGAAGATCGAGCGCAAAGCCGGCGGGCTGCTCGTCCGCCCTGCGGCGCGGATCCGCCCGACGGATGTCACCACCCTGCCCTACGCGGGTTTCCCCACGGACGTCCAGGCGCAGTTCATGGCGCTGATGTGCCGCGCGAACGGCATCAGCGTCATCACCGAGCGGATCTTCGAATCCCGGTTCATGCACGTCGCCGAGCTCGCGCGGCTCGGCGCCGAGATCTCCATCGAAGGGCCGAGCGCCATCGTGAAGGGCGGCCGTCCGCTGAGCGGCGCGCCGGTGATGGCCAGCGACCTGCGGGCGTCGGCCGCCTTGGTCATCGCCGGCCTCGCGGCCAGCGGCACGACCCAGGTCCACCGCATCTACCATCTGGACCGCGGCTACGAGCGCATGGAGGAGAAACTCCGGAAGCTCGGCGCCCGCATCGAACGCGTGGAGGGCGAATGAGCAAACTGATCGGCGTCTTGATCCTGCTGACGGCCATCTGGGGCTTCAGCAAACTGGTGATCTTCTACGGCAAGACCAAGCTGGAGACGGAAGGGCCGCCGCGTTCGCAACAGGTCGCCGCGCCGGTGGATCCTTTGCCGGCGTTGTCCCCGGCCCTCGAGGCCTCGCTCGCACAGGCCAAGAGCGGCGGTGTCTCCGCGATGAAGGACTGGCTCGCCGACAACCAGGCCGCGCTCCGCGACCCGAAGAAGGCCGCCATCGAGCTCGACTACGCCCAGATGCTCGTGCGCGGCGATCCCGCCGGCGCGAAGCGCGTCTTCAAAGCCGTCAAGGCGCGCACCCCCGCCGGCTCGCCGGTCGCCGAGCGCGTGCAGAAGCTCGGCAAGCTCTTCGAGTGAGCGCGCCGCGGCGGCGGCTTATCGCCGCTTCCGCGCTTCCATTTTCGCCGCGGGAGGACCAAGGTGGCACTTCAATCCCCCAAGATCCATGGATATCTCCTTCAAGTGCCCGAGCTGCCGCCAGGACCTCGAGGTCGACGCCAGCGCCGCCGGACAACAGCTCACCTGCCCCACCTGCAGCAAGCCGATGACCGTCCCGCAGCCGGACGCGACCAACATGAAGGTCGGCCTCGCGTCCAACGCCTCCGCCGGCGCGAAGGAGATCAAGCACTTCAGCGTGCCCGTCACGTCCGGTCCGTCCGCACCGCTCATCCAGAAATCCGCACCGCCGCTGGAGGTCGCCGCCGCCGGCGGACCGAAGCAGCTCCACATCAAGACGATCCGGCACATCGACTGCAAAGAGGTCGGCCACGACAACTTCGACAAGGTCGTGACCGAGGCCCTCGGCAAGATCGGCGAAGACGCGATCGTGAGCATCAACACGATCACCTACAGCTACATCGAGATGGGCACGCAGAAGCTGCTCAACGACTTCGGCGTGCTGATCGTCTACAAGAGCTGACCGGCCTGCCGATCGGTCACAGCCGCCCCGGGAACTGCGCCGTCAGGGCGGTCGCGAAGAGCTTGGCGAGCTGGGTGAACCCCGCCGCGGTGGGATGCAGTTCGTCGCCCCACTGGGTATCGTCCAATGTCCCTTGGGTGCGCACGTAGACGATGCCGTGGTGGCGCTTCTCGAGCTTGGACATCAGCTCGCCGAACTGCTCCAGGATGTAGCGGATGATCTGCCGCTGCATCGCCGGGTCGTCGATCCCCCGCTGCGACAGATACGGCTGCATCCACGGCCCGACCTTCAGGCCGGGCAGCTGGATCGCTTTGCCGGTCGGGATCGCGAGATCGTAGGCGTGGGTGAAGATCACGCAGCCGGGACGATGGTCGTCGCGCAGGTCGACGAGCTCCTCGTACGCGGCCTCGATCTGGTCCATGCGGCGGAGGAAACGCTCCTGGTCGATGCACGAGCGCCAATCGGCTCCGGGCACGAAGTCCTTGAGCAGCGGCAAAAGGTCCTCGCCGACGATGTCGTTGCCGCCGCCGCTGAAGAGCAGCGCCTCGAAGCCCAAGGCATCGTCCGCGAGCAACCTGCGCAGACGGTTCCGCTGCTCGCCCTTGAGGATCTCCACCGCTTCGTCGCCGTTCCCTTCCAGCCGCAACCACGCGGCCTTCTCCGCGAAGGTCATGATCAGGTTGTCCGGGATGTTCGGTCTCGAGGGCAGCGGAAAGGCGAACCAGGAATCGCCCTCGGTCAGGATCCGCAGCGCCCCGGGAAGGCGCTGGATCTTCTGCTTGAAGCGGCTGAGCGGCGTGCCTCCGGTGAGTTCTTTGGGCATGGGGTCTTATGGGTCCGGTTGGGGGTCGAGGTGACGCGGGACGGTCCCGGCAGGCAAGCGCGATCACCGCGACCGCGGGCACGGCCACCTGTCAGAACATCCAGACCGGCGGTGATCTTCCAGAAGCTCTCGGCGCCTTTGGATCTTTCCTTCCCGTCGTCGCGGCATGGACGTCTAATCGGCCGATGCCTGATCCGAACGACCTGACCGGGAACACGATGGTCCTCCGCAAGACGGCCGGGACCGAAGAGGGCCGCCGGTTGACCGAGGATTCCAACCGGACCGCCAACTGGAAGCGCTGGGGTCCCTACCTCGCCGAGCGCCAGTGGGCCACCGTCCGCGAGGACTACAGCGGATGGGGCACCTGCTGGGATTACTTCCCCCACGACCATGCCCGCAGCCGCGCCTATCGCTGGGGCGAGGACGGACTGCTCGGCTTCTGCGACCGCGAGGCGCGGCTGTGCTTCGCGCTCGCGCTCTGGAACGGCCGCGACCCGATCCTGAAGGAACGTCTCTACGGCCTCACCGGCAACGAGGGCAACCATGCCGAGGACGTGAAGGAGGAGTGGTTCTATCTCGATTCGACTCCGACCCATTCCTACGCCAAGGCGCTCTACAAATATCCGCAGGCCGCGTTCCCGTACGGGGACCTCGTCGAGGAGAACCGGCGCCGCGGCAGGGCCGACCGCGAGTACGAGCTCGCCGACACCGGCGTCTTCGCCGACGGACGCTACTTCGACGTCACCGCCGAGTACGCCAAGCTCGCGCCGGACGACCTCCTCATCCGCATCACCGTCGTCAACCGCGGCCCCGATCCCGCCCCGCTCCACCTGCTCCCGACGCTCTGGTTCCGCAACACCTGGACCTGGGGTTGCCCGCGCGAAGGCTCCATCCAACGTCCTCTGCTCCGCCTCGCTCCCGACGCCCGCATCCGCGCCAGCCACGAGACGCTCGGCGACTTCGTGCTGGAGGCCGGCATCGCGCCGGACGGCAGCGCGCCGCGGATCATCTTCACCGAGAACGACACCAACAACGCCAAGCTCTTCGCGTCGCCGAACGCCTCGCCGTTCGTGAAGGACGCGTTCCACGCGCACGTGGTGGACGATGATGCCGACGCGGTGAATCCCGCCGGCACGGGCACGAAGGCCGCGGCGATCTATCCGCTCCTGCTCGCGCCGGGCGAGACCCAGGTCGTGCGGCTGCGGCTCGTGTCCTCCGCCGAATCCGCGCGCGTCCGCTGCGACGAGGTGCTCGCGCCGCCCGGCCCGCGGCGCAAGGCGACGACGCCGAAGGAGACCGCGAGCGCGCTCATCCAGGACACCGCGGCCTTCGACGCCGCGTTCGCCGTGCGCATCGCCGAGGCCGACGCCTTCTATCGCGCCAAGCTGCCGCCGCAGCTGGACCCCGCGGAGCGCAACGTCGTCCGCCAAGGCTACGCCGGCCTGCTCTGGTCGAAGCAGTTCTTCCACTACGTCGTCGCCGATTGGCTCGACGGCGATCCGGCGATGCCCAAGCCGCCCGCATCGCGCAAGGAAGGCCGCAACGCCGAATGGCGGCACCTCTACGCGCGCGACATCATCTCGATGCCCGACAAGTGGGAGTACCCATGGTTCGCGGCGTGGGACCTCGCGTTCCACATGGTCCCGTTCGCGCGCATCGACGGGGCGTTCGCCAAGCAGCAGCTCGGGCTCTTCCTGCGCGAATGGTACATGCACCCGAACGGCCAGCTGCCGGCCTACGAGTTCGCCTTCGGCGACGTGAACCCGCCCGTCCACGCCTGGGCCGCGTGGCGCATCTACAAGCTCACCGGACCGCAGGGGGGACGCGACCGCGACTTCCTCGAGAGCATCTTCCAGAAGCTGCTCATCAACTTCACCTGGTGGGTCAACCGCAAGGACGCCTCGGGCAAGAACCTTTTCTCCGGCGGCTTCCTCGGCCTCGACAACATCGGCGTCTTCGACCGCTCGAAACCGCTGCCCACCGGCGGATCGCTCCAGCAGGCGGACGGCACGGCGTGGATGGCCTTCTACGCGGCGACCATGCTGGCGATGGCCCTCGAACTGGCCCGCGACCACGCGACCGGCAAGATCCATTCCGCCTACGAGGACATGGCGAGCAAGTTCCTCGAGCACTTCGTCCAGATCGCCGACGCGATGAACAGCCTCGGCGGCACCGGCCTGTGGAACGAGGCCGACGGCTTCTACTACGACCAGCTCGACACCGGCGACGGCAACCCCGTGCCGCTGCGCTCGCGCAGCATGGTCGGATTGCTGCCGCTCATCGCGGTGGAGGTGCTGGAGGAATCCGAGGTGGACCACCTGCCCGGCTTCAAGAAACGCCTCGCGTGGTTCGTGAAGCACCGCCACGACCTCAACCGCGGCGTGGCCCTGGGCCGCAGCGGCAGCCGCGAGCGCCTGCTCCTCGCGATCCCGACACGCGACCGCCTGCGCCGCGTGCTCCGCTATCTCGGCGACGAACAGGAGTTCCTCTCGCCCTACGGCCTGCGCTCCGTGTCCAAGGCGCACGCCAAGGACCCGTTCATCGTCCGCTGCCGCGACGAGGAGCACCGCGTCGACTACTCGCCGGGCGAGAGCACGACCGGGCTCTTCGGCGGCAACTCGAACTGGCGCGGACCGATCTGGTTCCCGGTGAACTACCTGCTGATCGAGGCGCTCGAACGCTACCACCACTTCTACGGCCCGGAGTTCACCGTCGAGTACCCCGTGGGCTCGGGCGTCCAGCGGAACCTCCGCGAGATCGCCGCCGACCTGGAGGTGCGCCTGGCGTCGCTCTTCCTGCCGGACAAGGACGGCCGCCGACCGTGCCATGGCGACGAGACGCGCTTCGCGACCGACCCGCACTGGCGCGAGCTGGTGCTCTTCCACGAGTACTTCCACGCCGACACCGGCCGCGGTCTCGGCGCGAACCACCAGACCGGCTGGACCGCCCTCGCCCTCCGCCACATCGAGAACGTCGCCAAACGCCGCAGCGCGACGTGAGGGATGGAACCGCTCCATCCGCGTGCCCCTGGTGGCCCGGTCGAAACTCACCCGCTTGAGGGCTGCCGGCGATGCCTGCGGTGAGAGCAGGATCACCCCGCCCGCCGGTTGGATTTGCCGGACGGTCCCGACCAAAGCGGTGGAGGACCACCGCACTCCAAGACGCTGGCGCGCCCCCGGCCGCCCGCCTGCCTCCGCGAGGTTTTGGACTGCGGCAGTCCCCTGCCGCTTTCGCCCCGCGCGCTACGGCAGGGCCGTAATGGCACCGGGGCTTCGCGCACGCCTCGGATATGCTGCGGGGACCTGTCCCGGCATTCCCTCCAACGTGCAGGATCAAGGCGGCGTCGGTTGGATTTGCCGGACGGTCCCGACCAAAGCGGTGGAGGACCACCGCACTCCAAGACGCTGGCGCGCCCCCGACCACCCGCCTGCCTCCGCGAAGTTTTGGACTGCGGCAGTCCCCTGCCGCTTTCGCCCCGCGCTCTCAGGCAGGGCCGCAATGGCACCGGGGCTTCGCGCACGCCTCGGATATGCTGCGGGGACCTGTCCCGGCATTCCCTCCAACATGCGGGATCAAGGCGGCGTCGGGTGACGTCGGGGTACGAAGAAAAAGCGCCGTCATCGCGACGCAGTCCAGAGCTCCCGGATCAGAACGCCCCCGATCATTCATCATCATCGTCGCCGCCGAGCACGAAGGCGGCGCGGACCGGACTGGGCATCGGGAGGTCCGGTCCCTTCACGGCGTGCCAGATCACCCGGTTGAGCAGCAGGTCGTCCGCGGCGTCTTCTTTGGTGAAATCCATGCCGGCCGATTCCTTGCTGCCCCAGGCAGAAGCCAGGTTCTTCTCGGTGCGGTCCACCGCGACCGGCAGCGCGCGGAAGGGACGCAGGTCCGCCTTCGCTTGGAACACGCCGTACATCGGCGCCGCCGCGGCATCGAACTGCGACATCGGCTTCAGCCCGAGGATGAGCTCCATCGTCCGCAACATCGAGCAGGTCGAGTACATCGTGGAATCGCGATGATGCCGCTTGGCGTACGGGCTGGCGACGAAGGCGATCGAGCGGTGGGCGTCGACGTGGTCGGGACCGTTCTGCGCGTCGTCCTCGAGGACGAACACCGCCGTCTGCGCCCAGAACTTGGAGCGGCTGACCGCCTCGATGAGCATCCCGAGCGCGAGGTCGTTGTCGGCGACCATGGCGCGCGGCGTCGGCTTGCCGGCGGACGTGCCGTAGGTGTGGTCGTTCGGCAGCCGCAGGATCTGCAGCCGCGGCATGTCGCCCTCGCGCTCGAAACGTTTCAGCTCGGCGGCGAACCGCTCGGCGCGCTTCACGTCGGGATAATCCATGTCCCACGGGCGGAAGCCCGGATCGAAGTGCCCTTCCAACGACGCCACCCGCGTGCGGACCGGCGCGTCGGGCGTGGCGCCCAAGACGCAGAACTCCCCGTAGCTCCGGTAGCTCACGCCGGCTTGCTTGGCGCGGTCCCATAGGTAGCCGTTCACCGGCGCCGCGAGCGCGAAGGAGCCCTCGCTGGGATAAGGATATTTGCCCTTGGCGTTGTGGCCGTAGCTGAGCGGCCAGGTCTTCTCCACGAAATCCGTGGCGTAGGCGCCCATCGTCCATTCATGGCCGTCCGCGCTCACCTCGCCGTCGACGTAGAAGTTGTCGAGCAGCACGAACTCGCGCGCCAAGGCGTGGTGGTTGGGCGTGACGCTCTCGCCGAACAGGCAGAGCGACGGATCGCCGTTGCCCTCGGGCATGTCACCGAGCACCTGGTCGTAGGTGCGGTTCTCCTTGATCACGTAGATGACGTAGCGGATCGGGCTCTTGCCGCCGACGCGCGACGGGACGGGGTTCTCGCGGCCGCGCTTCGCCGGCGGGGCGACGGACGGCGGCGGGCTGCACTTGAAGGCGCGCGCCGTGGTGTCGCGCAGCTTCTCTTCGAGCGGCTCGCCCTTATTCGGCAACGGGATGATGCTGAGCGTGCCCTGGAACAGCCCGCCGATATATTCGCGGATATCGGACGCCGGCTCGCGACCGGGCTGCGGGCCGTTGCGGTTCGCGTGCGAGATCAGGCCCTTGCCGTTCGCGACCAGCAGGTTCTTGCCGTCGGGCGTGACGCGCACCGAGGTGGGATACCAGCCGACCGGGATGAACCCGAGCGAACGGCTCTTGCCCGGCGCCCCGACCTCGAAGACGGCGACGTTGTTGTTCCCCGCGTTGGCGACGAACAGGAGGTCCTCGTCCGGCGACAAGGCGAGCGAGTTCGGCGTCGAGCCCGGCAGCGCGTCCGACGACATCGCGGACGACAAGGTCTCCAGCACCCGGCCGGTCGCGGTGTCGATCACGCTGACGGAATTGCGCGCCGCGTCGGCGACGTAGAGCCGTTGGCCGGACCGTGTGAGCAGCATCTCGCACGGATGCTCCTCGGTCTTCCAACGCGCCTGCACCGCGCCGGTCGCCACATCGAGCACCGCGACCTCGGACCTCGCCCACAAGCTCACGTAGAGCCGGCCGTGCGCTTCGTCGAGCACGCACGCGTACGGGAACGGCGCGTCGGCCGGGATGGTGTCGCGCTGCGCCGCGGAGCGTTTCTCGACCGCCGCGAGGTCCGGATCCGAGGAGACCTGCGTGCGGCTGAGGTCCACGACGGCCGCGCCGGGCGCGAGCGGGAAGAGCGCCGATGCCTTGCGCTGCTCCAGGTCGGCGACCGCGATGTCCTGCCCAAAGACGTTCGCCGCGAAGATCCGCCGGCCGTCGGCGCTGACCGCGAGCCCGGCCGGGACGCCGCGTTCCTTGATGTCCCGGAGCTGGATCCGCTGCGGCTCGCTGAAATGTCCTGCCTTGAAGGCATGCTCGACCACCGTCTCGTCCCCTGCCCCGCTGGTGTAGATGCGCGTGCCGTCCGGCGAGAAGGCCAGCCCGTAGAAGGCGTCACCCAGCGCGACCCGGGCGATGACCTTGCCCTCCGGCAACGCGACGGAGACCAGTTCGTGCTGGCCGTAGCCCGCGTGGAGCGCCACCACGAACTTGCCCGACGGATGCACCGCGAGGTTCACCGGGAAATCGCCGATCACGACCTGCTTGCCGACCGGCCGGAGCGACCACTGGTTGGGCAGCAGCACCGAGCCGTCGACCTTGGCGCCCGGCAGGTCGGGAAGCGGCCCCGGTTTCGCGAGCAGGGGCAATCCGACGAGAGCGAGCAGGACCGGGAGCAGGCGAGTCATGCGAGGTTTATGCCATCGCGTCCGGCGCGGAGCCAAGAAACGTTCTGATGCAGGCGACGCGGCCCCGACCGCTCACGCCCCGGCGGTGATGACCTTCGCCCGCGCCCGCAACGCGACGAGCAACGCCTCGGTCGCCACGGTGAGCCCGATGCCGAACCCGTTGGCCACGTAGATGTCGATCCCCTCCAGCGTGCTACCGATGCCGCCGACGCGAGGAGAAGTCACGGACGGGCGGCAGCCCGTCCCTACCCTCGTGGGTAGGGTCCGCGCTGCCGCGCGGCCCCATCTGTCCTGCGGGCCCCGCTCAAGCGA
>Ga0209443_1001910_pt1 | contig 12638 bp, 8 predicted proteins | sample LauGreBMM110DCMD_2_FD_187571 | JGI IMG/M metagenome (GOLD analysis project Ga0209443, IMG submission 187571) | Freshwater lake microbial communities from Lake Michigan, USA - Su13.BD.MM110.DCMD (SPAdes) (version 2) | ecosystem: Environmental > Aquatic > Freshwater > Lake | place: Lake Michigan... | reverse complement strand
ACCGCGGTTGGGGAGCGGGTTTTGTGGTAGGTACACTTGGATTGACACTTAATAATTTCTCTGCTAGAAAGGCATTGTATGCCAAAAATTGGGCGCCAATCCCTTCTGGTGATGGACAAAGAGTTTCTTTAAGGGCACAAACCAATGGTAGTTTTTTTCAATCTTATAACGCCTCATTTACTGAACCTTGGTTAGGAGGCAAAAAGCCAAATGCACTCACTGTTTCAGTTTATCATTCAATACAATCGAATGGAAAGCAAGGCGAGTTAAGATCCGGTTTATACACCACAGGTGCCATGCTTGGCCTAGGAAAAAGACTAAAATGGCCTGATGATTTTTTTACTTTACAATACCAATTGGGTTACCAATTATACAACAATGACCCAGATTTCTTAGGCAATGTATATTGGACTACCATTCCTTCTGGTAAAACCAATAGTTTAAGTTTAAAGATTATTTTAGGAAGAAATTCAACAGACCAACCCATTTACCCTAGGTCTGGCTCAAACATAGCTTTGAGTTTACAATTTACGCCGCCTTATTCTATCTTAGGAACTCCTGATAAAGAAAATACAAGTGAGCTACCTGGTAAAAATTGGCTAGAGTTTTATAAATGGAAATTCGACGCATCTTGGTTTGTGAAACTTGCAGGCACAAAACGCCCATTGGTATTAATGACACGTGTTAATTTTGGGTTCATAGGTGCCTATAATATCAATAAGGGAATTACTCCTTTTGAACGTTTTTGGGTAGGTGGTTCAGGCCTAACTGGTTTCAGTTTAGATGGTCGAGAGTTGGTTTCTTTGAGAGGTTACCAAGACAATTCACTCACGCCATTTACCATTAATCCTTTAACAGGTTCATACCAACAAACAGGTGCCACCATATACAATAGGTATACCATGGAATTGCGTTACCCAATTTCATTAAACCCGCAGGCTACAGTTTTTCCGCTGCTATTTGGGGAAGCCGGTGGTACTTGGCTAGATGCTAAGAAGTTTAATCCTTTCGAAGTGGTGAGGTCGTATGGAATGGGTGTAAGAATTTTCCTACCCATGTTTGGTATGATAGGTTTAGATTACGGTTGGGGTATAGATTTACCACCAAATCATCCAAATCCAGCTAGGGTAAATGGAGGTAATTTCCACTTTTTATTGGGTCAACAATTTTAATATTACTAAAATGAAAAAAATAGTATTGGGTTTATTGGTATTTCTTTTTTTCGGTTTGAACACAAGCAAAGCGCAAAGATTTGCCTATGTAGATACTGAGTATATTTTGGATATGTTACCCGAATATAAATCAGCTCAAAAGCAATTAGACCTCATCGCAGAAACATGGCAAAAAGAAGCCGAAGAGAAAAAGGCCGAAATTGATAAGTTGCAAAAAGATTTTCAAGCAGAGCAAATTCTTTTAACAGAGGAGCTCAAGAAAAAGAAGGAAGCTGATATTAAGGCAAAAGAAACTGAATTAAAGGAGTTTATGAACAAGAAGTTTGGCTACGAGGGAGATTTGTTCAAGAAGAGACAAGAATTAGTAAAGCCTTTGCAAGATAAAGTTTTTGATGCTTGCCAAAAAATAGCAAAACAAAGTGCATTAGACTTTATATTTGCCAAGGGTGGGGAGATGATTATGATGTACAGCAATGCCAAATACGATAAAAGCGACGAAGTTTTAATAGAATTGGGTGTGAATGTTACAAAGAACAAAGGAAATTCATCAGAACCAACCAAAACGCCTGGTGGCAGATAATTGGCACGATATTAGATAACAAACAATAAATAAATAAAAAAGAACAATGAAGAACATGTTAAGATCCCTAGTTGCTTTATTTGCCATATTGGTGTTGGCAGGTAGCAACGCTCAAGCACAAAAAATCGGTTATGTAGATTTGCAAGAATTAATGCAATTAATGCCCGAATACAAAAAAGCAAATACCGATATGGAAGCTTTTGGAAAATCGTTAGAAGATGAATTGAAAAAAATGAGCGATGAGTTTCAAAAAAAGGTAGCAGATTACCAAAAAATTGAAAAAACTTTGTCTGAACCTATCAAAGATGTAAAGCAAAAAGAATTGCAAGACATGCAAAGCCGTATCCAAGATTTTCAGCAATCAGCTCAAGAAAATATTCGTAAAAAAGAAGCCGAATTGTTGAAGCCAATTATTGAAAAAGCTAAAACATCTATTGCAGCAGTTGCAAAAGAAGGTGGTTATAGCTATGTATTTGATAGCAGTGTAGCTGGTTTCTTATACAAACCGGATGGTGATAATGTTATTGGAAAAGTAAAATTGAAATTAGGTATATTATAAGATAATTAATTTTATCAACTAAGGTCGTTACTACATGGTAGTATCGACCTTTTTTTTTACCTTGCTTTGGTATGACCATCACAAATAAGCAAACACACCCAATTGGAATTTTTGATTCGGGTATTGGCGGACTTACAGTAGCAAGAGCCATAACCAAGTTATTGCCAAATGAAAATATCATTTATTTTGGAGATACAGCACACATGCCTTATGGCGAAAAAAGTGCGGAAGCAATTAAAAATTACTCAGTAAAAATTGCTGAGTTTTTAAAGTTTAAAAATTGCAAAATGATTGTGATTGCCTGTAATACCGCTTCGGCAGCAGGCTATAAAGCTGTGGTGAAATCTACTGGCATGAAGGATTTAATTGTGAATGTAATTGACCCTGCAGCGCAATATGTGGTAAAGAACCATTACCGCCAGAAGATAGGAGTAATAGGCACAAAACGAACGGTTAGCTCAAATGTATATGCCAAGAGAATTGAGGCTTTAGATCCACTTTCAAATGTGGTACAATTGGCCACACCTTTATTGGCACCAATGATTGAAGAAGGATTTTACAATAACAAGATATCTCAAACAATCATCAATAGTTACCTCAGCAAATCAAAATTGAGCAAAATTGATGCACTCATTTTAGGTTGCACACATTACCCACTCGTAAAAGCCGAGATTCAAGAGTTTTATGGGAAGTCGGTAGAAGTAATAGATAGTAGTGAAATAGTTGCCTTGCACGTTAAAAGTGTGTTGGAAAAGCATCAATTGTTGAACCCTTCTATCCCAAGTAAATTTAGTTTCGGCAAAAAAGCACAGCAATTTATTGTAAGTGATTATACCCAAAGCTTCGAAGAAACCAGCAAAATCTTCTTCGACGAAAAGGTTAAATTGAAGCAGTATAATATTTGGGAGTAGGTTGATCCGAAAGAGATTTGGTATAGGTATTTTTGCATAAGGGATTAGTGAGATTACCATTAACCGAGTTTGTTTTTATTGTCAAATGGATGTCTGCATCGTTTCCAGTATACTTGATTATTTTTTAACAAAGTTTGTTTTGGCTTCCAATGAATTTTACTTTTGAAAGTATCATTATGCATTTACCCCATGACCTACATACCCCAAATTCATAAACGCAAATCTATTCGATTAAAGACTTTTGATTATTCTAATGGAGGAAGCTTTTTTGTTACCTTAAATGTACATAACAGAAGGCACCTTTTTGGAGAAATTATTAAGCAAAACATGCCATTTCAATCTCAAATTATGGAATTGAATGAGGCAGGAATTCATGCTAAAAAATGTTGGGAGGAAATTCCCATACATTTCCCAAATGCAACAATCCATGAATTTATCATTATGCCAGATCATGTTCATGGGATAATAGAAGTAATGTTTGATCCAAAGTTTGTATTGAATAATCAATCCGGCAAATTTCAATCACCTTCCCGTACAATTGGATCCATCATTCGAGGGTTCAAAATTGGCGTAACAAAATGGATGAGACAAAACAATCCAAATCTGCACTCAATCAACCAACCCATTTGGCAAAGAAACTATTACGAAAAAATCATCCGCAATAAAACCGACTTCGAAACCTACACGAAATACATCATCGATAACCCCTCTAAATACCGAATTTTCACGGGCAACCGCACGTAAGGGCGAAAGATTTTTCGCCCTTACTACGATACATGAACGCACCCGGGCAACCTCGCGTAAGGGCGAAAAATTTTTCGCCCCTACGACAAATTCACAATTTCGCCATTCACGAAATCTATGATGTTTGCGGCCGGTTCTTTTGGTAGGCCCGGCATGCGCATGATTTCGCCGGCAACCGCCACCACAAAGCCTGCACCGTTATTTAAAACGAGGTTTTCAATATGGATATTAAATCCTTCGGCAGCCCCAACTAACGAGGCATTGTCGGTAAAACTGAATTGCGTTTTTGCAATACATACCGGCATTTGATCGCCACCTAATTCTTTTATTTTCTTCAAGGCTGTTTTGGCATTTTTACCATAAGTTACACTTGCTCCTTTATATACTTTGGTGACAATCTTATTGATTTTTTCCTCAATTGAATCATTCATTTCATAGGTATGAATGATTGGTTTTGATGGATGATTTTCAACAATTTCAACTACCTTTTTAGCTAAGGCTACTGCACCATCACCACCGGCAGAAAAGCCTTCATTGATAGCAAAATGAGCACCTTTTTCTTTGCACCAATTTTCAATGAAACTAATTTCTTCTTCGGTATCAAAACCAAATTTATTCAAGGCAAGTATTACTGTTTGTCCAAATTGTTGTAAGCTTTCTATATGTCGTTCAACATTTTTGATACCTGCTTTTAAGCCCTCCAAATTAGGCTGTTTGATGAGTTTTTCATCAACCTTTCCATGTAGTTTAATAGATTGAGTAGTGGTAACCAAAACACATGCTTTAGGGGCAATTCCGGCTGCTCTACATTTGATGTTCAAGAATTTTTCACCACCTAAATCACTTCCAAAACCAGCTTCAGTGATGGCATATTCGCCAAATTGCAAAGCTGCTTTTGTAGCCATAATGCTATTGCAACCATGTGCAATATTAGCAAATGGTCCGCCGTGTATAAATGCTGCTCCGCCTTCTATGGTTTGGACCAAATTTGGGTTCAGGGCATCTTTTAATAATGTAACAATTGCACCCGCTACCCCTAAATCGCGCACATAAAATGGCGTGCCATCGTATTGGTAACCTACAAGTATATTTTCAATGCGTTTTCTTAAATCATCCATGGATGTGGCCAAACAAAAGATGGCCATGATTTCGCTTGCTGGTGTAATATCAAAACCGGTTTCGGTAGGAATGCCATTGCTTGAACCATTTAAGCCGCTCAACATATACCTCAATGAACGATCGTTAACATCAAGCACTCTGCGCCAAAGAATTTGCTTTAAACCTTTAGGATAGTTTCTATTGAAGTATTGGTAATTGTCTATTAAGGCTGCTAAAGTATTATTGGCAGAAGTGATTGCATGAAAATCGCCAGTAAAATGCAAGTTAATATCTTCCATTGGTAAAACCTGACTATAGCCACCGCCGGCTGCGCCGCCCTTCATACCAAATACAGGACCTAAGCTTGGTTCACGCAAGGCAACTATGGCTTTTTTACCAATTTTGTTGAGTCCTTGAGCCAATGCAACAGAGGTAGTTGTTTTTCCTGAACCGCTTTTATTAGGGGTGGTTGCAGTAACCAATATCAAATTACTTTTTGCAATTTTTGCATCGTCTATCACAAAACTAATCTTGGCTTTATATTTACCATATTGCTCAATTTGATCTTCCTCAATACCAATATTGGCTGCTATTTTTTGAACGGCTTGTAGTTTTACTTCCCTTGCAATTTCAATATCCGATTTCATAATTATTTTTATCTAGTGATATTCAAAGTAATGAGGAAAATTCTAGAATTACAAAGCTTATTTAGCCATTAGTTCTGACAATGATTAGACAATAATTGGATGGGAAGCTTTAAATAAGTTTACTTGAGCCTCAAATGGATTAATTTAATAAAAGCTAAACTATGCCTTTAGAGATAAAATGGTTTTCTCAATGATATCGCAAGCTTGATGTATTTGTTCCTCGTTGATAACCAATGGGGGCGCAAAGCGAATGATATCGCCATGAGTTTGCTTTGCCAATAAGCCATTCTCCTTTAATAATTTGCAAACATCGTAGGCTGTTTTTCCGTTTCCAAAAGGCTTAATGATAATAGCATTGAGCAAGCCTTTGCCTCTAACCAGGGAAACCAAGCTAGTTTTACCCATTAATTGGGTCATTCTTTCTCTAAAAATAATGCCCATGGCTTCTGCATTTTCCGCAAGGTCTTCATCTACCAGTACCTTTAATGATTCCATTGCAACTGCGCATGCAAGTGGATTTCCACCATAGGTAGAACCATGTTCACCTGGTTTAATGGTTAGCATCACTTCATCATCTGCTAATATTGCTGCCACAGGCATGGTTCCACCAGATAATGCCTTACCTAAAATAACTATATCTGGCCTAACTTTTTCGTGATCGCAGGCTAGCATTTTGCCTGTTCTACACAAGCCTGTTTGCACCTCATCTGCAATCATCAACACATTGTATTTGTTGCAAAGTGCCCTTATTCCTTTCAAGTAACCTTCATCTGGAACCAATACTCCTGCCTCACCTTGGATAGGTTCAAACATAAAACCCGCAATATTAGGATTGGCCTTAAATGCTGCTTCTAGTGCTGCTAAATTATTGTAGGGTATTAAACTAAAACCTGGCATAAATGGTCCGAACCTATCAAAGCTGCTGGGATCGCTGCTTGAGCTGATTGCAGCCATTGTTCTGCCCCAGAAATTTCCTTCTGCAAATAAAATATGGGCTTGGTTTTCGGCAATCTTCTTTACATCGTAACCCCATCTGCGGGCTAATTTAATAGCAGTTTCTCCTCCTTCAACGCCCGTGTTCATAGGTAGTACTTTGTCGTACCCAAAATACTTGGTGATGTATTTTTCATATTCACCCAAAAGGTTGTTGTGGAATGCCCTGCTGGTTAAGGTTAATTTGGATGCTTGATTGATTAAAGCATTCACTATCCTAGGATGACAATGCCCTTGATTGACCGCGCTGTAGGCAGATAAAAAGTCGAGGTACTTCTTGCCTTCTACATCCCAAACAAAAACACCTTCTCCTCGTTCTAAAACGGCGGCAATGGGGTGGTAATTATGGGCTCCATATTGGCTTTCCAAATCAATATAGTACTGACTATTCTTTTTATCTGTGCTAATCATTGGGCGAAGGTAAGCAAAATAAAATGAGCAAAAAAAAGGCGCTCCAATTGTGTTGGAGCGCCTTTTTGAATATTAATATTTTTATTAGTTTTTGATAATACGTTTTACAATCACTTTTTCGCCATTGTTGATGCGGATAAAGTAAATGCCTTGGGCTAAACCACGTGTATCTATTACCACTGAACCATTATTACTTTCTGTTAATTTTACCTTTCCGCTTATATCCATTAAATCTATCGAAATTAATTCATCAGGTGAAGTTCCGTTTATAGAAATTTGGCCTTCAAAAGGATTAGGCGTAACAATAATCGACAATTCATCATTTTTAATTGTTAAAACTTTAGAATACTCAAATTGTCCATCGAAATCTATTTGCTTAAGTCGATAGTATACAACTTCAGCATTAACATTTTCATCTGAGTATGAATAGTTCATTACTTTGTTACTATTACCCGAACCTTTTACAAAGGCAATATTTTCATAATCTACCCCATCAATACTGCGTTCAATCACAAACCCTTTGTTGTTTTTTTCGCTCGAAGTTGACCAATTCAAATTGACTAATTGGTTTTCTATTTTACCGTTAAATGAAGTTAGCACTACTGGCATTGTTGTTGTGCCTGGTGTGAATGAAACTCCCCTGAAAATAGTATTGGAAACTGAGGTTGCAATTGTAATTGGTGTTACGGTTGAACTAGTATCATTAATTCTAATAACTCTATTTAATGTAGCTTCTGCAGTGGTTGCGAAAATGGTTGGTGGTATTGTAGTCCAATTAACTGCTAATCCTCTAGCTCCAACTGTGCTGCCAGTTCCTGTTCCAATTGTGTAAGCCAAAGTCCATGTACTTCCACTTCTAGTCCATTTTTGAATGCCGCCACCAGATGCAACTGCTCTGTCATCAGCTATATAACAAACAGTTGAATCAAATCTCATAGCAAAACCATATGGAGACCCTGATGGTGTGGCAATATAAAGAGTAGCAACATTTCCTGAATTAGTTGGTGCACCATTTCCTAATTTCCAAATTCCGAATGTACCAGATGCAGTTGAATAATACAATTGTGAACCAGAACTTGAAATAAAACGTGTATTTGTTGTTGTGCTTGTAACAATTGTATCCATATTGATAGAAGAATTTCCAGATATTATTCCTGTATTTCCCCCACCTCCCCAATAGCTGGTGCCATTAGTAAATACATGGCGTGGATTATTTGCTGATAATAATGATGCTGTAGAAGTAGGAATACTAACAACGCCAGCTGAATTAATAGAGACAACAGCTCTATTAACAGCTGCAGAAGTTGTTGCACTGATAGAGGATGTGAATGGAGCTGCTGTTCTATAAGCAAAAAACACTACTGAACTTCTATTTCCTGCCAAGGATAATGAACCTTCAGAAGTGGCTGTTCCGCTCAAACAAACTGCATTACTTCCTGTTTTGGGGATGATTACCGAGTTAACATAAGTTCCAGCTGTAGTAAATTGATCTAAAGCTAAGGTATTTCCAGTATTTGCCAATGTTGCCGAACTATCTCCAACCCTTAAAACAACTATGTTACCAGAAGTTAAGGTTTGCGAATTTAAATAAGATAGGCAAAAGCATAGGATTAGCAGGGAAAGCGTTTTTTTCATACAATTTTTTTTATTTTTGGTAAATTCAAAATTCAAAATAAGGCTATAACTGTCACTTTTTTATCATTTAAATTTTGTTCATCAAAACTTAACATTCATCCCAACCATAATATGCCTTTGCTCCAAAAATCTTGCAGGATTTGAAGGTGGAGGTCCAGTAGTTCCGAGTCTTGGGTCAACATATCTTGGGTCAACCCAAGTGTCTGGCACATTGTCGCCTGTAGCATAAGCCCTTCCGGTAACCGGGTTGATGATGGAGGCGTTTTTATTGTTGAATAAATTGGTAATTTGTAGGTTCAAACCGATTGTATTGCTTTTAACTTTCCACCATTTGCTGATAGTAAAATCTGCCCAAAACCATGAAGTGCCAATTTTGCTCCAACGTGCATTAGGATCTGTATTTTCTACATAAATGGGTCTGCCTGTATTGGGATCGTTGTTTGAGAAAATATAAGGAGTATATCTCACACCTGATCTCCAAACGGTTTCAAAATAAAAGCTCATGTTGTTTAACCAAGGTCTACCAAACAAGCCACCTTTTTTGTCTATTTTAAAAATATGATTGGTTTTAAAATCAAATGGAACGTCCCAAGGGAGGTAGTATTCTTTGGTGTCTTCCACTGCACCGGTTGCTAGAATAGATTTTAAAGCTTCATTGGCAGAGGCAGATTGGCCGGTGCTAACCATATAGGTAAAGGAGGCCTGACCTTGATACCAATTTTTGATACGTTTGATGTAATTCAATTCAATACCTCGGGTGCGCGCATAATCTGAATTAATGCGCATGGTTCTTGAAACTTCTCTACCTGTAACGTCTTTGATGATAACTGAAGTTGTGGTTACAAAATCGTATTTGTCTTTAAAGTAAGCGGCAAAACTCAATGCATCATTGCTGGTAATTTGAAACTTCAATCCTAATTCATAACTGATATCTACTTCCGGGTTTAGATTAGGATTACCAACCCTAGATAAAGTAGATCTGTCTTGGTAGTATGGGTTCAAACCGGGATAAATAAAACTTGGATGTGGCAATATGGTTGTATGGCCATAATTGAAATACAACATCTTATTTTCTGCTATTGGAAAAGTAGCATTGATCTTTGGCAAAAACCTAAATTTATAACGCAGGTTGCCTAATTTCACGGTATTTTTTAAATAATCTTGTCTTACTTCTTCTAGTATGGGTGTAGATGGATTGGCAACGGCATCATCAATGTATTTACCTGGCGCCCAATACTCAAACCTGCCGCCAATACTAGCAACCAAGCCTTTGTATTTAATTTGATCTGTTACAAAAAAACCACCACGGCGGGGGCTAACTTGCCAAATATCGCTTTGCTGACCCAACCTAAATGTTTGAGAATAGGTGCCATCTGCTAATTGAATAGGTGCGCCAATCCACGGACGAACAATGTCTATCCAAAGCATTTCTTGGAACTTTAATTCAAAGCCAAAGGTGAGTTTGTTTAGGGAGTTCTTGCTAAAATAATTACCAGTTGCCTTTGCTACATATTCCTCCAAATAATGGTGATGCCATAAACTCGCAATTCCATTATTATTGATAAAACCAGAAGGTGGATTCATAAACACCACACTGTCCATTGCCGTTTTTGGAAATACGCCAACAGGAAATTCATTGATAGAAGCCGCATCAAAAATTTGGTCCACATTTTTTGGGCGCCATTCTCTGCCATTGGCATCTGCCCTTAGTTGAACCAATAACCTTGATGCGGTTGCATTGTAACTTAAGCGCCTGTTAATGGAATGCTTAAAATTAACCATTTGCAAATAAGATTCATGTGTAAATGAATTGGCATTGTCCATTTGCTGACTAAAATTGTATTGAAAGCCCGGTTGGAATGGTGCGTCGTTCCCAAAAATTCGCAACATGTTTACGTCCTGGTTAACAGTAATGCTTCTAAGCACCGTAGCAGTAAGTATCTTGCCCTTTTTAAAATCGTAACTAAGTTTAAAGGTACCACTCCAACGGTTGTCTTGGTAGGGTGTCCAATTGGGCGATTTAAAATTATGTTCCTCTAAAAGTGAAGAGCTGATTTGGTTGGCTGGATTGCGGTAAAACTCATCGGTAAATGAGGCTCTAGCAGATATATTTAATTTAAGTCTGCTACCTAATTTTTCTTTAAATAGGGGAGTACCCATATTTAACTCAATCAGCTGGCTATTCCAATTGCTGATCCAATCTTTGTTGAACCCAAAATTATCGCGCTTGTAGTTGATACCTAAATCGAATTTATTGCCAGCAGTTTTTGTTCTAGCACTTACTACCCCAGCTGTTGCATCACCAATTTCGGCACCAATTCCTCCTGTGGTAATTTCAATTTCACCAATGGCATTGGCACCTATATCTAATCCAAAACCAGTTCCAGCCATTGGATCAGTAACAGAAACACCATCAATATAAGTTCCAGTTTCGTAGGTTCTGCTACCTCTAATACTTACTCCTGCTGGCGATTGAATAACTCCGGGTTGTGTATTGATGATTTTTTGTAATTGCCTTGCTGGCGCTAATTCAATGTTCTCTTGTGAAATGGAATTAACACTCTGACCTTTTTCAATGTCAATCAAGGGTTTTTTACCCAAAACAACCACCTCATCAATATTTGCAGAAGCTTCTTGCATTTGAAAAGTATTTAATACAAGGGTTTCACCTGCCTTGAGCCTGATGCCAGTTTGAATAATTTTTTTGTAACCAATATAAGTTAATTCTAAGGTGTATTCGCCAGGCTTAATTCCTTTTAATACAAACATTCCGGAGGCATCAGTAGCTGTGCCAAAAGAGGTGCCCTTTAGCAAAATAGTTACACCAATTAGCTCACTTTGATCTTTTTTGTCATTAACTGTTCCTTTAATAGTTGCAGTATTTTGAGCAAATATCCCAAATGAGATAAAAAGTAAGACAAGTAAAATGTAATTTTTGTTCATAGTAACAATGCAAATTGATGCGGCATTTACTGCTCCAATTCGATGGCTAAAATACATTAAATGAATTCAATTAAACAAAATTTAGCAATGAAATAACATTGACTACAATTTGTAAAATTTCATATTACAGTCATAAAATTCTTTTTGTTTTACCCAATATGCTAATAATCATTTTTTTATATATTAAAATAGGTTAAAAATACATTCTTCAAAATTATTGAGAATCAGATATGTATCAATTTCCTAAATTGCGATATAAAATTAATATAATTTATGAAAAGAATTTGTTTACTACTAACAATTTTTTTGGGTGTTTTTCATTCGTATGGGCAGCAAATGCTCACCGATAATTTTGAATATACGTCTGGAACAGCATTAACAGCTAACACTTGGACCTTAAACGGGTTTCCGCCAACAAATCCTATCAATGTTACTTCTAGCGGACTTACATTTTCAGGGTACGTTAATTCGGGTGTAGGAAATGCGGCTTATTTGATGAGTACTGGTAGTGATGTTTATAAATCAGGAACAAATACAATCAATAGTGGTTCAGTATATGCAGCCTTTATGTATAAGGTTGATACAGTAGGTACAGGAGATTATTTTTTTGGTTTTTTCAATACGTTGAATACAACTGTTTACCTGGGAAAAGTATATCTTAGATCTGCTGGTACAGGTTTTTATCGTATCGGACTTTCTAAAACTACTGAGGGGCCGCTTTACTCGGCAGATTCATTTCCTGTAGGAACAACTTCTATGATTGTTTTAAAATATACTTTTGCGGCTGGAACCAATAACGATACAGCTACTTTATATAACATCACAGGTAGTTTCCCTACAAATGAACCAAGTGCACCAACAATTATAACTAATGGAAATGGTGCGCCAGATGCCACAAACATTGGAAGAATTGGTTTGCGCCAAGGAGCAGTTTTACAAGGTTCT
>Ga0209443_1001909_pt1 | contig 12649 bp, 14 predicted proteins | sample LauGreBMM110DCMD_2_FD_187571 | JGI IMG/M metagenome (GOLD analysis project Ga0209443, IMG submission 187571) | Freshwater lake microbial communities from Lake Michigan, USA - Su13.BD.MM110.DCMD (SPAdes) (version 2) | ecosystem: Environmental > Aquatic > Freshwater > Lake | place: Lake Michigan... | reverse complement strand
TTTGCATTGTGATTCTTCACTTTGTTTTTAAGCATCTCTACGACTTTAGCAGAAAACTCTATTGCCTTATCGCTTTTGGTTCCTGCGCTACCAGCAGGATTTTTACCAGAACCACTGCGCCTTTCAGACGGCTTGGAAGGCGTCTGAGCAGAGCTTTTAGGCCCAGATCTCTTTGACTCTATAATTTCAATTTCAAAACCTTGTAGGTTCATAATTTGTAGCTTATTATTTATACACTGAAAATTAGTAATTAAGGAAATTATAATGGTCCATTTGTATTAAAGTTTGTGTAGCTCAGTCCTTTTAGCAAGCCGCTCATGGATAAGCCATTAGGATGAGGATAAGAATTTTGGTCCATATCGCAGTAAAAACTAAAATCTAAAACAGCATTTGCGCCGATTGAAGAGTCGTAAGAAAGGTCTTTAAATTTCGCTCCTCTAATATCATATCTAATAATAGTATCAGAGGCTTTGTTCATTTTAATTACTATATCGTATTTAGATTCTGATTTTATGTTTGATATTAAGTCCCCTGAATAAATTAAATTTTTATAAATAGCTGAAAAAGCACCTTCTATAGTGATTGGCGTATTTATTTGTCTATCTACTGGGTAAACATAGCCTAATGTCTTTAGGGGTTCTCTATCTAATGGGATAGTAAAATTAAAACCCTGAATTGCCGAGTCTTGTATGATTACATTTGATTTAGTTTTAGAAGTAGAACCCGCATCGTATACGTCTACCGTGATTTCTCCGGGTAATAGGACTGAAATTGAGTTACCTATTTCTTCGTATGCAGTGTCGTAATTAGGAATAGAGAAGCGAACTCCCGTATTAAGCAACCCACTCTTAGGTTCAACAAATGGAGATACAGCATTAGTACCGGAAGAATAATAAAGCACATTATGCGCCGTACAAGTAACTGAAGCTATTGGGATTTCATTAATCTTAGCATTTACTCCATAAGAAGTGATGAAGCAATTACCAAAAGCCAATACAGGGAATCCAGATAGGTTAGAGTTAATAACATCTGCGGGATTTGGGTTAATAGACAAGAAAAGATTTCTTTGGTCTCTGTATTTGAATGGGTATTTGAATGTGTTATTCGTCGGTATCGTTAAATTAGTATTATAAGCGAACCCTTGATCTCCAAAAGCGAATCCTGATAAGATATTTCCACTAGGATAAGTTTGCCCGCCATCAAATTGATCTAAATTTGGAAGCCCAAGATTTACATAAAAACCAAGTCTCGCTTCATTTCTTAAATCTTTAATGTTGTAATTGAAGCTAAGATTTATCTCTGGTGGTTTTAAGTTATGATCGTAAATTGTAGAAGCGTTTCCGATTTCAGTAAATCTTGCTGGCTGAGTAGAGATTTGATAACTAAATTGGTTTATTCTTTTAAGGGGCTGGATTAGATTATAAACTCCTGTTGGCAAAAGAGTGCCATTAGGGTCACAAAAATAATAACCACTTGCTGGAGCAGGTCCAACAAGCAGCAACTGATTATTATAGATTACTCTATTTGTGGGCATTAGATTTTACTATGGTAAAGCAAACTAGCCATATAAGAATCCACTTGATGCTCGCAAGCAATTCCATGAATTTCTTCTACTGTCTTTTGATTTTTATCTACAGGAGAATCTATATACTCAGAGATTTTAGAAATCCAATTACTCTTTTCTTCGTTAGCGACTATGATTTTCGTAATGTCAAGAGCTACTTCTTTTTGCTTGTCGTTTAACTTTTTAAGTTTGTGCTTCTTCTTTAAAATATTTTCTACTTCGACGCCTAATTTGTTTGTGGCTTCTACTATGTCTTTTAACTTAGTTACGCTGTAATTTGCCTTGGAAGAAGTACCAACTGGTTTAACATTTTTAGTTGTTTGCTTGATACCAGTGCTTCCCGCTGGTCTTCCGGCATCTATTTTAGGACCACCAATTAATGGCTGATATAGACCTTTGTCTTTTAGATTAATGAAACTAGTTTGAGACTGGAGTGACTCGTCTGGACTTGGCAATACTCCTGTTTCAATAGCTTTAAGACCTTCCTCTGGGGTAAGAACTCCAAGCTCCATAAGGCGAGTATAAATTCTATTAAGATTTTGATCTGTCTTGAGATCCATATCTTCAAAGAATGGAGTAGGGAATACTTTGAACCCTATTTCTTTAGAAATCCTCTTGATTTCAGGCAGCAAGAAGTCTGTGATGAACGCTTGGCGAGCTTGTATTAGTTTTTGTCCTAAGAGAGAAACTTTTGTAGTAGTGTTCGCGAACTTTTCGTTTCCAACTAGAATATTATTTAATCCAATATTAATGTCTCTATCGATCACCTCATATTTTCTTGGATCAAGGATGTCTGCGATTTGAGGGATAACGAATTCTGCTTTTGTCGTATAGTCTGCAATAAGGACTCTACCAATCGATTGATTAGTAAAGAGATTTTGCATCGTTTTCAAGTTCTCTTGGTTCACTCCTCCCTTATCAGGTTCAGTTCCCATAGTTATAAGGAGAACGACTTGCTGAATTGTCCTTGTAAGCGCCATATCCATACGACGCATTTCAATTTTAGCACTTATATCTTCAAGAACTGGAAATCCCATTGGTACAGCAAAGGGCTCGTAGTCTTGCTTCTTGTAAAATACAGCATAAAACTTCTTTGTGTCTAAATGAAGTAGGACCGCTGTAGCTTTTCCTTTTAAAATTTGCTCTCTAACAAGAGGGTCAAGAGAGTTTAGTATCTCTTTATCTTCTTCTGTCCTTGGATTTCTAACTTGCTCAAGTTCGTAATCAGTTAGTACTTTATAATACTGCCCCCTATTAAAAGAAAGGTTACCATTGACTTGAACATCTGCTGGGTTAATGATTATGTACCTAGAAGGTAAAGAAATCTTTGCGGCTAAAGCTTGCGAACCAAAAACTTGACTAATTTTAGATATATCCTCTTCTTTAATTGTAGTGTCATATCTATAGATGAAAACGTTTCCAGAGCGGTAGTACTCTCTAAAGAATTTGTCTTGAAGAGCAGTGATGTTTATCTTATTGAATAGAGCTTGAAAGAAATCTCTTGCACTTTTATTTCCGCCTTTCAAATGAAGGTTTCCGCAAGAAAGCTCTGATAGCAGATCAATTGTATTCCTAAATAGACCAAAGTTATAATAAGCTTTTTGACACAAGATCACTGTATCTCTTACGTCAATGTTGGATTTATTATAGTTATAGCCAGTGGCATAGTTAAATGGCACCATGCCTTCATCGATATTGCGAAAACGATCTGTTCTCTCAATGGTTGATGCAGCATTTCTACGGCTTCTCGTCTCAGTGACTCTGCTTGCTACTCCGCCATGAGCAGGAGTAGAGCCTTCCACCATCATTGGAGCGAAAGAAGCTTCCTCAATTTTTTCTTTTTTAACCTTTGCCATAAGCCTAATAATTAATTACACATTTTAAATTAAAATTGGTGTAAATCCCGCAGCTACTATTTTATTTTCAGTAGTCATAATGTCATTATAACATTTGGAACCCCATTTCGCTAACATTAAAGCAGTGTAATTATCTTTCCTTGCTCTATTGGGAGAATTGGAACGCTTTAGGTGTTGAGGCAAGTCAAAATTAACAGACCCACGACTACTAGTAGTAAACTCAACTAATGAGCATTGTTTCTTGGTGTTGTAAACTAATAGGTCTTGGTGTTCTATTAAGTCTAGTTTGTTCCAGTCCTTGTTCTCTTCTACGAATATAATCTCTTCTGGAATTCTCTTATTAATCTCTTCATTGAAGAACGTTTCATTAGCTATAGTCTTTGAAGCGAACCAAATTTTCTTATAATCAATCGCTGCTTGTAGATTTTCGTTGCCTCTTCTGATGAATGTAGTGGTGAACACCTGCGTGACTGCTATCTGCTTGTTCTCAAGGTTGTATTTGCTCTTAGCTTTTTGGACCATCCTTGAATATTCAATACCCTCAAGATCAGAATCGAAATCAATAAATTTAATCTTCTCAGATTCTGAATTCACATATTGAGATTCATTATAAGTGTTGAAGAAGATATCAGCGCCAGCATTATCGCAGATTATATAAACGATATTAAAGCTCGTCATTAAGTAATGAAAGTATTTGATATGAGTATTTAAGCTCCCAAGTCCAGCATAACAATGTACCAGAGTATCGTTCTTATTTTCTCGGTCTATTTCTAAAATACCCATTGCAAAATAGTCAGCATTTGGACTGTCGCTCATGTTAGGGTCCATTGCTAGAATATATTGCTTACCACTATCTCCTTTAATTTGAGAATGGGGGCGTTCTTCGAATTTAAGGGTACACTCTTCCATTTTCTTCATGCTAAAATAAGAATCGCTACCATCAGTGAATTGAGCGCAATACTCTCTTAAGAAAGAAGCGTGAGAAGCTCCACCATTTTGCGCTTCTTCTGTAATTGAAGAGTCTATCATCTCTGGAGGAAGGGCTTCATAACTTAATTGAGAGACAAAATAAGTAGCACTTGTTGGTTCCTTTGAATAGATATTATCACACCACTCTTTGTAAGTCTTATAGAGGTTCTCAAAAGTATAAGAGGCTGAAGAGAGAGCAATCATTTTAGAAGTATTCTTAAACTCCATGCGGTCAGCTTCTGTCATTGCTCCTTGGCTAATTAAATCATCTTCTTGTTCGCGAATGCTAATACGTTCTTTAATATCTTGCGGTACAATCAAGAATGGCATCAACACGTTCTTAATGATGTCTTCTGGGAGGAGCATGAACTCGTCTAGCACAAGTACGTTAGCACGGAAACCACGAATCTTTTCGCCGTTTAGAGGGATAGCTTTTATTGAGCCTTCATTTATTGACCAATCGTATTCATCATTGCGTTTCGACTTTGCGCCGAACGCTTGCATCAAAAGATCTGCGCCTTTAGACTCAGTAATCTTTTCTATTGAATTAAAAATGCTTCTTGCTGTTCTAAATGTCGGACCAGCAATTAAAATCTTACTTTTGGGTTCAAATATGCATTGCAAAAAACAAAATACCGCAGCAGAAAAAGATTTGGAAGCACCACGGCCCCATACGTTCAGGTTAAAATTTCGATTCAACATCGCCTTGATTATAATCTCTTGATAAGGCCATAATTTTATGCCAGAAATTAGTTCTGTAGTTATGCCGATATTAGAACGCAAGAACTTGGCTAAAGTTATCTTAGCTTCTTTGTCTTCAAGAGTATCTTTTAGTCTAGAATATTCATCGTTTAGATTTGGAATTATTCTATTATATTTTTCTGGGGTATACCACATATTATAGCATTTTTAGATCATAACAAAGTTGCAGATCGTATTTAAAAAAGTTCTCATCAGTAGAGAACATCTTTTCTATAATTCTAACAGACTCTTTGCGCCCCTTTGCAAACAAGAATTGCACATGAGGATATTTTTGTATTAGCTCTCTGACGTTATGGAATATAAATTCAGGGTTTACCTTTGTAGCTTTCTTGTATACATGAGGCAGATGGTTGAACGACAGAGTATTACTTAAGCTTTCTTCTACAATGATGACCATGTTAGCTTTCGCTTCGCTTGCCTTCTCAATCTCTCGACAAAATCTTTCGTAACCTGCGCTTAGTGTCCCAATGAAATCAGAAATAGACTTCCTCTCAAAATAAAGTTTGCCATCGTAGCTTGGATGACTAAATCCATAGTCTCCGAACTTAAGGGTGCGAACTTCAGATGCCATATTGAAGATGAATGGCTTCTGTTCTCGGGTATCAATGTAAATGATTGAGTCTTTGGTTTGTAATTGAGTTAAGTTGTCTAAGCCTTTTGGGTAGACATATTTATTTTTAAAACCAATGTCTTCAGCAAGCTTGTGATAGCTACCAAAAATTTCTTGCAAGTAAATAACACTTGGGCTCAATACACTACGAAGCTCAACTTGAGAGGGCGTATACTGTAAGCTTTTCTTTTCTTTCCTCTTGATAAGAAAGTCTTTGCAATATTCTTTTTGCTTCTCTAGAGGCTGGGCCTTGAGCCAGTTCTTAAGATTGTTTTTATTATTAAAGTCAGTATTGAAATACTGTTCTTTATTTTTGTAGATGATTATTGAATTATCAAAAGCATCATAGCGAGGATGCTGTTGTTGATAGTATTCTATTACTCTAAGCTTATGAGCCTTTAGATGGCGATTGAAATCTGCATCTACTTCATAAACTTTCTGACATATTTTACATGTTTCAGCCATTTAATACCTCATCTTCTGAAATTCCTAAGATACGACACTTGATTTCATCCATTGTAGACAGGCGGTCTATTTCGTTTTTGACCATCGCCTTTCTCCTTTCAGCAAGGTTCAATAACCTTGTGCGAGAGTCTTCTTCTTTCCACATCTGGACTAAATTAAGGATACTGGCGTTCTCTTTTATTTGTTTACTAAGACGATCACTTCTTTTTACTTTAAGATCATTAAGAAGTTTTTGCTGACGGATAGTTGATTGATTATATTCGTTTCTTGCACCGCTGATGGCCTCAATAAGAGCCATAGGAATTTTGCCACCCCCATCAACTTCCATATCAATCTGATCTTGAAGGGTTTGGATTGTCTCTTGGATATTAGCAGAGATTACCACTTCAGTAGCTAGGACAATATATTGGTCTACCTCTTCTTGAGTGAGGTCTGGCTTGTCATAAGTATAGCGAACAAAAGAACTCTCTAATAACTCACGATCAATATTAGAAGAGTAACTATTTATTTGATGCAAGAACCGATAAGTATGCATATATCCAATGATGGCATTAATAGCCGCCTTCTGGCGCGAAGTGACTTTGTCTTTATCAATACCTTCATGGACGTACCTATTGACACGAAAAAGCATGCGCTCAAAAGTCTTTGGCGGCATGTATTGAGAATCTGCAAGGCTCTCTGTCTCTCTTTGAGAGACTGGACCTGCTTGAATTACTTTTTGATCAAGGGTCTTAATAAAGTCTATTACTGTACGGGTCTCTTGACTGAGGCTAGTAAGATTTTGATTATTAAACACATTTTTAGTAATCTCAAGTGCGCCCATCGATCCTGCATTATTAGCAGCAAACTCTTTTTGTTCTGGAGACAATTCAATCTTATCTTTTGCTAAGTATTCGTATGAAGCCCTTGCTTTAATTTGTCTTGTTGATAAAAACTCTTTAACCTTCTTGCCGTGCCAACTTCTACCGTCTGCGCCTTCAGCGTCAGGAAAAGCAACCCTAACAAGTTCAATCAGAGAAGGAGGATTAGAAGGGCGGTTGTTCCACTCATTTAAAATTGCCAGCCTCTGCTGATCATTAAGTTCTTGAGGTTGATTTTCATTTTCAGCCATAAATTTCCACTTCTCCATTCACAATGCACTTCTTGGCTTTTATAAGAATGGAACGTTTTAAGTTTTTTATCTGTTTATATCCGGGGGAACGATTCTTTTCAGTAGTCTTGAACCCTAATAATCTTGCCACCTCTTCTTCTCTTTGGTTCTTTAAGCAAAGCATCTCATATACCGTCCACTCTGCTGGCTTTAAGACTTTCTTTAACGCTGAAGATAAACTTTCAGTACTCCTTAGAAGGTCAAAACCTTCGTTAGTCATATCATGGACTTCTTTGATATGATTCTCAAGAGGAAGAGTTATTTTTGTATTAAAAGCATCTTTTTTATTGCTCTCCCAATGGGAATACAGTGGGCACTTCTTGCACTGTTCTCCATATATTGAACAAGAATCATCCCACTCTGCCGCCGCACACTTCAGACAAGGTCTAGCATAATTACCATAGTTGTTTCTTATAATGTTTTTTATTTGATTAGATATGATGATATTTAACCAAGGGGCAAGAGGTTTTTCTTGATCATATAAACTCCATTTTTTGTAAATATGAATCCTTAGTATTTGCTCAACGTCCTCGAAATCAATCCAAGACAGCGCAGCAAGGGTCCATTTGTTCTTGCGTTTTCGAATTTCTTCGTCTACGATAGCGATGTTCTTTTCAAAGGTTTCTTTTGGGACTTTTTGAATCATTTTATTTTTGCCTTAATGTGCCAGCTTCTTGTTTGAATATCTTCATCATCTCTCTGGCAGAGACTTTTTCTGCAAATCTCTCTTGCCCTTGGAGTAGTTGATCTGGTACAGTGCCAGCAATCTTAGAAAGAGATTCTCTTCTCGGTACATCAAATTCAATATCAACATCTAGCCCGCCTATTAATTCAGGAATTCCGCTAGAGCCATCTCCCTCATCATCATCATCATCAGAATTATTCTCTTGTTGTCCGCTAACTTTATTTTCTATCACTCTCTTATCTTGGGGCTTTTCTACGACAGTACCGTAGAATGGTGTGCCGCATGAAGAGCAAAACTTCGGCTTTGCTTGAGTATATAGATTAGGATTTCCGCAGTGAGAGCAGTAAATTTTTTGCATAATTCATTAATTCATTATAGTATAATAACAGTGAAAAAGCAAGTGTAATTACAAATAAGATGAAATATTCGTTTAAAAATCATGAAAAGATTGAATACAGCATCGATTGGGTCAAGCCGCCTACGGGGCTCTATGGCATATGCGATTCTCCAGAGACGGAGCATGCAAATATTAAAATTGATCCTACATTAAGTAAACAGAAAACAATCAATATACTAATACATGAAGTATTACACGCATTTTTTTGGCAAGAATCAGAAACAAAAGTGACTAAATGCGCTAATACTTTGTCAAGACTCATCCACCAAAGGATGAAGCAAAAGTTTAATGGATGATTGATTTATGTTTAGTGATTTTTTCAACAATAAAGCGGACAATACCACTTCTCATGATGTCTTCTGGCCCAAGCTTAAAGTATTGAATGCCATTATCTCGGCTCTCTTGGTCTTGGAAGATATCGCAGAACTCTTTGAACCCAGACTTCTTGCCTAGGTCATTTTGCATGATAGTATCACCACAGACAAATAACTTACTAAATTTACCCATTCGGGTTGCCGCCGTTACAAGAGAGTCAAACATCATGTTCTGACCCTCATCTAAGATAACAGAATTAACGTTAAAGGTATATCCACGAAGGAGAGAAACAGGATAAGTTTTAATCCTCTCTTGCTTACTTAGTAATTCGATGCCAGACTTATTTAGTAATTCTTGTAATTTATCGAACAGAGGCACGTTATAAAAGAAAGTCTTTTCATCTAGATCGCCAGTCAAGAAGCCAGTTTGGCCATCTGTGCTTTGAATTAGGGATCGGATATATACAATATCAGAAATCTTTTTTGCTTTTAGTAATTCTAGAGAACAATAAACACTTAGTAGTGTCTTTGCTGTACCGGGAAGGCCATCTAGGATAACTATATTAGTAGTCTTATCTAGGGCTGCTTCTATAATTTGTTCTTGTTTCGGGGTCCATTTTAGTTTGCGAATTTCAAAATCATCTTTGACTTTGTCTTTTTGAGTAACGTGTGGGGAGTTATCTTTTTTTGACATTTTGATAGCCTTACTGTTTTAATTACATGTATTATATATAATGAGGAATAAATTTCGAGCAATAGTTGTTGACCCTAATACTAGCAGGAAGAAGATCTGTTGTGAGGGTTGCGAACTATCATATAGTAAAGAGGATTATTTATTATTCTTCACTGCTCGTAAACTCATTTATTTTAATATGATTGCTGAAGATGGGAAACAAATGAAGATTTGTGATGGTTGTCTAGTAGCCCTCGCTTCAATGACTTGCGCGAAATATGATTTGCCATATATTACTATTGTAATTAAAAGCGAGCAAAATACAAAACAAATAAATATTGAATATAGCGGAGATAAATATTTTGAAGAAGAACTACTAAAAGTCTTTAGCAAGATCCGCTAATTCCTGTCGCACTTCTTCAGGTCTGTCTTCTGGGAGAGTTGAATTCATCATGTATTTTATTGTTTTAAGCAAAGAGCGGATATCGTTTTTATTTTTTAGCGTATTGCCTTCAAAAGAAACAATCTTAACATTGCCCGTCACATAACCCTTATTTGGGTCTATCCTATCTAAAGATGCAGATCTTTTATTATCTACTCCTGACTTATATAGTATTTCGCAACCCAAAATGGGGCAGATATTATTTTTAAGACTTATCAAGTACGCGAGAGTGAGATTGAATTCTAATTTTTTTCTTTTTGACCTCTCTTTAGCATGGCGAAGGATTACTTTCCTTAGATAGTAATTTTCTCCATTTTCAGAGTCATTCATCCTCCCCTTATCTCTCTCGTATTCTAGGATGTGACAGCAAGGATTGCATTTGCCTTTTATTCTGTTGAATTCTGTTTCTTCTTTTTCTATGTTACAGACAGAACACTTGATTAACATTAGATATATCTACACAAGCTATATCTAAAAAAGGTATTTTTCACAGGGGGGTCCGGGGATTTTTTGACCTTGCAAAGTTTCTGGGTCTTCCTTTTGGCCTTATTTTTTGAGAAATAGGGGGGGTCTTATATAGAGGGATATACTAATTAAGAGAAGGAGAGAGAGGATAGATTTCTTTAATAGGTGCATTAATAAAAGAAAGAATTAGTAAATGAGGATAGAATGATAGAGGGATACATTAACAAGAGGTATATTAATAGAAGAAGGGCAGAATGATAGATTGTTTTAATTGGCATATTAATAAAAGAACAAATAGTATAAAAGGGGCAGAATGATAGAGTGATATATTAATAAAAGAAGGTTTTATTGATTAAGGGCAGAATGATTTTTAGACCCCCCCGCCCTACTATTTGGAAAATGTCGGGCATTATTTTCAAAAATGGGGGGGATGTCAAGACAGAATCAGGGCACGAAAAACCCCGCCGTGTGGGCGGGGTCGCGTTGGTCACTCTAGGTTGCCCACGCTGTCAAGCTTGAAAAGGAGGATGTCGGGCGGCGTGTCGGACTTGTCTTTGCGATAGGCGTGAATGGTTTCCAATTCCTCCGGGGTTGCTTCACGCTTGTCAACGAGATACCTCACGGTACGTTGCGCGGTTGTCGGGTCGCACACTAGGTAGAGGGTGCCGTTGCTCTTGTGAACCGCCAGCCCGTCGATGACGCGCCCTTCCTCGTCGCGCATCCATTGCCAGTAACTAGTGCCGCCAGCGGGTTCACGCCCTTCCTTTTCAAGGCGTCGGCGGTACGTTTCAACGCCTGAAACGCGAGCCACCACACGGTGATCCCGTGTGACTCGACCCGTGAGCGGGTTAAGGGGGACGCCCTTGCGTCCGCCCGTTGCCATTTCATGCGCTCCGGTAACCAGAATGGTTGCCAGTTGTCCCGCCCTGATGTCTCCAATTTTGATTCCCATAGTTTTTGGTTTTTTAGTGCCGCTCACTTGCGGCAAAGAGAGACTGACACAGGCTCCATCTGAGTGTCACCAACTTTCTCAAAAGGTTTTTCCCTACCTGCGCTAAGGGAAGCAAGTCCCATGCCAAGTCTAGGTTGGCACACTCTTTGCTCCCCAGCAAGTCCTATGCCAAGTCCGTGGAAACGATAGTTTTCCAATCTGGGGTCCCCAATTCCGAAAACTATGGTTGCCCATAGGTTGGCACGCTTCCTGCTACCTAGCAAACGTCGTGCCAAGTTGGTTGGCACACTTCGTGCTACGGCGCGCCTGCTAGGGAAAGCCCCTAGAAAAAATAGTCAAAAAAATAGCTTCCATCCTTTGTCATTATATAGTAGATTCTCATTGTCGGTTTATAACATATAAAAACATTATGATTGATCTTAATAAAGTAAAAGCCGGTCAGATTGCAACAGTATTGTTGCAGGGTGAATATAAAATGAATAAAGGAGGCAGAAGCGGAGTGCCTCTTAATATATACAATGGGCGCGTGACGCGTAAATATAAATTCGCCATTACGTTGGCAGGTCCCGAAACATATTATAATAAATATCCAGAGTCCATTGGTAAATCATCATGGTTTGAGTTTATCAAAGATGGTTTAGTTAAACATAAAACGACAGGCCAGCTGTATATAGCTGGATTGCCATGTGATAATGATAATAACAAATACGAATTGTTCGTTGACGGTCGTCCTATAACTTCGGAAGAATATAATACTATTCAATCATACCGGCAAGAAAAAGAAGAACCGAAGTTCTTAACGATCAACATCGACAATGTTGTTAACATCGCCGATTAATATATAAACAGTGGGGCGCGAATACTATAAACGCGCATTTAATAACAAAACACTATAATAATATGAACGAAGCAATATCACTAGACGAAATGATTCAAATACAAATAGCTCTTGAAGCTATTATCATAGATTGTGATAAGTTGGTATCTAGTTGTAAACATTTGGGTATCGATGGCAACCACTGGATTGATAAAAAAACTATCGTGTCAAGTGCCCTAAATAAAATAGAAACCAAATATAATAACGGCGAGCTATGATTATGCTCCTGCTCCTGCTTATAATAGCAGGAATGATTAAGAAATAGTATCAACCCTCTATATAATATATAGGGGGTTTTTATTATAATATAGCAAGTATCGTGCCAAGCTTGCGGAAACGATAGTTTTTCGTTTTGGGGAGCCCAAATCCAAGAACTATCAGCCCAGTGATGCATCACTAATATACTATTATTTGACCTTTATTTGCGTAATATTTGCGTAATGTTTTGTTATTATTAGACATAAAAAA
>Ga0209443_1001907_pt1 | contig 12654 bp, 8 predicted proteins | sample LauGreBMM110DCMD_2_FD_187571 | JGI IMG/M metagenome (GOLD analysis project Ga0209443, IMG submission 187571) | Freshwater lake microbial communities from Lake Michigan, USA - Su13.BD.MM110.DCMD (SPAdes) (version 2) | ecosystem: Environmental > Aquatic > Freshwater > Lake | place: Lake Michigan... | reverse complement strand
AGTAACTGAATTACTATTAGAAGTTCTTGCTAGTACTTCTTGACCAAGAACATTGTATATTGAAACATTTTCAATCACATCATTCGCTTCAATTGTGAAAACAGCAGAAGTTGGATTTGGATACATTCTGATGTTTGAAGCCTCGAAAGAAGAAACACCTAATGATACATTATGGTAATAAACATTATCAACAAAAAGAATGCCTGAACCTACTGGAAGTCCTGAAAATATTAACTGTCCTAACTGAGTTCTTGATGATAATCCTGTAAAGTTAGCTAAAGGAATATCGTAACTATTCCAACCTGATAAAGTTGGAGTAAATGAAAGTTCAAATTCGGTTTGAGTAGTGCCAAAATTGACTAACTTAACTCTAAAAGTTGTCATGTTAGGAGTCCAAACATCAAGATGTAAATAAGTCATAGCTGATGCATTAATTTTGGTGGTCATGGTTTCAATACCAACAAAATCTAATGCAGTATATTTTTTAGTATCATTACCAGCAATCTGAATGTCAGCTAATGTTGCAACTGACCAAACTGTCCTCCATGTGTCAACTGGAACATTTGTGTAAGCATTACTAAACATTGAAATTACATTAGCAGCAGGTCTTGTTGGTGTTGGAGCTGCTGTCATTGGAGTGTTTGGATCAGCAAGAGGTACATTGTGAAAGTAAACATTATCAACAAAAAGAATCCCTGAAGCAACTGGAAGTCCTGAAAATATTAGCTGTCCTAATTGAGATCTTGAAGATAATCCTGTAAAATTTGCTAAAGGAATATCGTAACTGTTCCATCCTGACAGGGTTGGTGTAAAAGAAAGTTCAAATTCAGATTGAGTGGTTCCAAAATTAACCAATTTAACTCTAAAGGTAGTCATATTTGGAGTCCAAATATCGACATGTAAATACGTCATAGCTGAAGCATTTATTTTAGTAGTCATCGTTTCAATACCAACAAAATCTAATGCAGTATATTTTTTTGTATCGTTTCCAGCAATTTGAATGTCAGCTAAAGTTGCAACTGACCAACCTGTCCTCCATGTATCAACTGGAACATTTGTATAAGCGTTACTAAACATTGATATAACATTCGCTGCAGGTCTAGTTGGTGTTGGAGCAGCCGTGATTGGTTCTTGTGAGAGTGCAACATTTGTTCCGCCAGCGAAATCATCAATTGTATAGGTACCAGTTAATGTATTGTTAAAATCCGTAAAAAGGACAATTTTTGCATAATTTCCCAATCCAGCAGGAAAATTTAAAGAAATATTTTGCCAATCTGTTCCAGTAGTAGTAAATCCTAATTCAGTAGTAGCAGGACCACCAACACCTTGTTCAAATTTAAGTAAATGGCTTCTCTGTGCGGCAACATTTGATTTTATTCTAAAGGTAATAGTGTTGTTTGCGTCATCTGATAAGTTAATGTTCTGAGCTAAAATAACTGAAGCGTGATCAAAAAGAGCGGTTCCACCAACAATTTGTAGAACATCATTTCCAGCATCTGAAATTCTTGATGTGGTGGTACCTTCTTGTCCTAACATCAAATGACTTGGACTACTGAAGTTAAAAGGTAGTGTTTGTGAAAATCCTAATGACCCAATCATTAAGATAAATAATAAAGTAATTTTTTTCATGTTAATTTTTTAAATAGTTAATATCCAAATTTAATAGACATATATAACATTTGAATTAAATACTACTATATAAAAACTATACAAATTAAAAATAATAAAATTGGATTGAAAATTCATTATTTATAATGGTTTAAACACAATTTATTATACATATTAACATTCTTAAATTATACTATTGTTGAGGCAATGTTAAGTTTTACTATTACGTTTTCGTATAATTTAAGGACTTAAATTTTATAAAGAAGGATGAAAAAATGACAAAAAAAGCAAAATCAATAAAAATGAATACTATAAAAAATAGATTAGTATTTTATTATTTCAATAAAAAGTATGTAAAAATTATATAGAATTAACAGTTTAACTTTTGTTGGAAGTTTGTGTTGTTATATTTATTTATCTTTGCATACATTAAAATTGACCATGATTAAAACTGATATTACAAAACTAGAACCCAAAAAAAATATTATTATCAAAGGGGCTCAAGTTCACAACTTGAAAAACCTTGATGTAGCTATTCCTCGCAACAAATTAGTAGTAATTACAGGTTTATCTGGATCTGGGAAATCAAGTTTGGCATTTGATACTTTATATGCTGAAGGCCAGCGTAGGTATGTGGAAAGTTTGTCCTCTTATGCACGTCAATTTTTAGGACGATTAGACAAACCGAAAGTTGAATATATAAAAGGTATTGCTCCAGCAATTGCAATTGAACAAAAAGTAAATACTACCAATGCTCGTTCCACAGTGGGAACCTCAACGGAAATATACGATTATCTAAAATTATTATTTGCTAGAATTGGTAAAACCTACTCTCCTATATCTGGTAAAGAAGTTAAACGAGATTCAGTTACTGATGTAATAAATGAAATTAAAACCTTTGCAATTGATAATAAATGGCTACTTCTAGCCCCAATTCATTTAGAAAAAGGAAGAAAGTTAGAAGATAAATTATCTGCGCTATTAAAAATAGGTTTTTCTAGAATATTAGTTGATAATGAAATGGTTCGTTTGGATCAAATGGAATCCAAATTACTCGCTAAAAAGGAAGTTTTACTGATAATTGACCGAATTGTAATTCAAGACGATGACGATTTTTACAATCGTCTAGCTGATGCAGTACAAACTGCATTTTATGAAGGTAAAGGAGTTTGCTATTTACAAGAAGTGTCCAGTAATAAGAGAATCAAGTATAGTAACAATTTTGAATTAGACGGGATTTCATTTTTAGAACCCAATGTGCACTTGTTTAGTTTTAATAATCCTTATGGTGCTTGTCCTGTTTGTGAAGGTTACGGGAGCGTAATTGGAATTGATGAAGAATTAGTAATTCCAAATACCGCTCTTTCAATCTATGAAAACGCAATTTTTGCTTGGCGTGGAGAAAGTATGAGCTGGTACCGAGATGAATTGGTAAACAATGCCTACAAATTTGATTTTCCAATACATAAACCCTACTTTGAACTTTCTGAAAAAGATAAAGCATTGATTTGGGAGGGGAATTCCTATTTTACAGGATTGAAAAATTTCTTTAAAGAATTAGAAGAAAAAAATTACAAAATTCAAAATCGAGTAATGCTTTCCAGGTATCGTGGCAAAACAAAATGCCATAGTTGCAAAGGAAATCGACTTAGAATTGAGGCCTCTTACATTAAAATTGGAGGAAAAACTATTTCTGATTTGGTTCAAATATCAATTAAGAAATTAGATAACTTTTTTGAAGAATTAGAAATATCTGATTTTGATCAAAAAGTGTCTAAACGACTATTGGTTGAAATAAATAGCCGGTTAAAATTTTTAATAGATGTTGGTCTTGATTATTTAACTCTAAATCGAAATTCTGCCTCACTTTCGGGAGGAGAATCACAGCGAATAAATTTGGCAACTTCATTAGGGAGTAGTTTGGTTGGATCGATGTATATTTTAGATGAACCTAGTATTGGTTTGCACCCAAAAGACACCGAAAGATTGATAAAAGTGTTGATTTCCCTTCGAAATCTTGGCAACACGGTGATTATTGTGGAGCATGACGAAGACATAATGAAAGCGGCCGATATGATAATAGATATTGGTCCTGAAGCCGGCACACATGGTGGCGAATTAGTAGCCCAAGGTACATTTGAAGAAATTCTCAAAGAAAACACTTTAACAGCCAACTATTTAAATGGCAATTTAAAAATTGAAGTGCCTAAAAATCGAAGAAAATGGTCTTCATATATAGAAATTATAGGTGCTCGCGAAAATAATTTACAAAATGTAACTGTAAAATTTCCTCTTGAAGTTCTAACAGTAATTACAGGTGTTTCTGGAAGTGGAAAAAGTACCTTAGTGAAGAAAATTCTTTTTCCTGCAATACAAAAAAAATTAGATGGTATAGGCGATAAAGCAGGTCAATTTACCGATATGCAGGGGTATTATCACAAGATTAGGCACGTTGAATATGTAGATCAAAATCCTATTGGCAGAAGTTCACGTTCTAATCCTGTGACTTATATAAAGGCGTATGATGACATAAGGGATTTATTTGCCAATGAAAAATTATCAAAAATTCGAGGTTACCAACCCAAACATTTTTCATTTAATGTTGACGGTGGACGTTGCGAAACCTGCAAAGGTGAAGGTACAATAAATGTAGAAATGGTATTTATGGCTGATGTTCAGCTGACTTGTGAAACTTGTAAAGGAAAAAGATTCAAAAAGGAAGTGCTTGAAGTAGCTTTCGAAGGAAAAAATATTGACCACATCTTAACCATGACTGTTGACGATTCTTTGGAGTTTTTCAAAAAAACAAATAGGTCTAAAATTGTACAAAAATTACAACCACTACAAGATGTAGGTTTGGGTTATGTTCAATTAGGGCAATCATCATCAACACTTTCTGGTGGTGAGGCACAGCGTATTAAATTAGCGACTTTTCTGGTAAAAGGAAGTACCAAAGACAAGGCATTATTTGTTTTTGACGAGCCTACTACAGGTTTGCATTTTCATGATATCAAAAAATTACTAACTTCATTTGATGCATTAATTGAAAAAGGTCACTCAATTATTGTAATTGAACACAATTTAGATTTGATAAAATGTGCCGACCATATAATTGATTTAGGCCCGGAAGGTGGAGAATTAGGTGGTCAAATTTTAGCAATTGGAACACCAGAAGAAATAGTAAAAAGCAAAGAATCGATTACCGCTAAATACCTGAAAGACAAACTAATTAGTTAATAATAATTTTCTTAGTATATTTATTTTTTCCAGATTCAATTACTGCCAAATAAATTCCTTTTGGAATTTCTGAAATTGAAATAGATTCATTTTGATTAGCCATTTCAAATGACTTATTTAAAATAGTTTTTCCTAAAAGATCAATCAATTTAAAAGTATAATTTCTATCTAATTTTCCGCAATTTACATATAAAGTGTCATTAGCAGGATTTGGATAAATAGCTCCTTGAAAATTAGATTCAAATTCTTCATTTGACAAGGAAGTATCTACAACCGTAAAGTGTAACATTGCACCAATTGCCGCTTTGGCCACATTATAATTGTAGGTTGGATCCATATTTACTAAAAAATCGGTTGGGGTATGCTTGTGTGTAGTCTCGTTTCTTTCAAAAAAACCAGTGATTACCTCATTATTACTTTGAAAAGACATATAATCAGAGGCATAGGCCCGGTCTAAAAAGGTATTTAAAGGAGAATACAAACCAACGCAAGCAATTAATTCATTGGTAACTAAAGCTGAAGCAGCATTATTAGATGTTGGTGTAGACATATCTCTTTCGCAAGTAATGGTATTGTTCACCATTCCAGCAACTCCACCAACTTCATCTATATTAAAAACCAATTTGATATGCATCTTCGGGGTTGTTGCATTGACAACTGCCGAAACAAAATGTTGACTGCCGTATAATCCATCTTCTTCACCACTAAAATTGATAAATTTAATAGAATATTGAGTTGGAATATTTTTCAATAATCGAGCCACTTCTAATATACAAACCAATCCACTACCATTGTCATTGGTTCCAGTTCCATTTATTGAATCGTAATGTCCGTCAATAATAATAAAGGTGTTTGGATATAAAGTGCCAATTTTGGTAACTACAAGATTCTTGCAAACTGCTGTTGAGCCAGTATAAGTATAAGAATCTTCGGTTATTTGGCTTGCAGTATAACCATAACTTAAATATTTGTTTTTTAACCAGGTCAAGGTATTGTCCAAGGCAACAGTACCTCTTCTTTTCACTCCAAGGGCTTCGTATTCAGTTAAATTATTTAGAATATTAGAACTTGAACATTGGTTTACAACAACTGCATAATTCGAATTATAAACCTGACAATGAATCGATTGTGAAGAAAATAAAATTATAAATAATACAGAAAAAAAGAAAAGTGAATTTTTCATTAAGGTACTAAAACTACTATTTAGGACGAAGGTAATTAGTTATCCAATTATAAAAAAATAAATTATTAAAACTAAAAATTAAAATGCTTTTCTATTTAATAGATTAGCTAATTTTTCAGTGAGGTTTTTTCTAGAATACTTTTGCAATCCCACTGCGTTCGACTTTAAATTCCCTTCCAAAAACAAACTAAAATAATTGGCGATATAATTCTTTAATTTTTCTTTTTCTGAATAATCTGCGAAAACACCCGTATTAGTATCGATAATTATTTCGGCAAAGTCAGATCCTTTTGGGCCTAGGCCAATAATAGGTCGTTCGGAAACTAGGTATTCAAATAATTTACCAGGAATTATACTTTTAGTGGCTTCTGAATTAATTTCAATAAGTAACAATATTTGAGATTTTTTTTGATGAACAATAGCTTCATCGTGAGAAACATACCCTAAATTATTTACATAATTCTGCAGCTGAAATAAGGCTATGGAATCTAAAACTTCCTGACTCACCGCACCAATCAATTTCAATTGGAAATGTGATGCAAATAATGGATTTTCTCTTATAAGTTCAGAAATGCTCTCCCACAAAATCCTCGGATTTCTTTCTGATAAAAAGGAACCAATATGAGCTAATGAGAATTTTTTATCTATTATCTGATTTCCAATTTTCTCAACATCATATCCATTGGTTATAACTTCTATGGGTTTCGAAGTTATTTTTTTAAACTCAGCTCTTGTTGATGGACTAGTCACCAATATTAAATCGGCAGTATTTAAAACTTTAAATTCTAGCTGCTTGTGTTTATTAGCAGCATATTCTGATAATTTCATTTCTTTGTGATAACCAATAGTGGTCCAAGGATCACGAAAATCAGCAATCCAATTAACTTTCAATTTGTTCTTTAGTTCCAATCCAATTAAATGTAAACTATGGGGCGGTCCTGAGGTAATAATTGTGGTAATTCCATTTTCGGAAATGTATTTTTCTAAATACTTTACTGACGGTTTCACCCAAAATACTCGAGCATCGGGAATAAAAATATTTCCCCTTATCCAAAGTAATAATTGATCTAAAAAAGTTTGCTTTTTCTTATTAGGTATTATTCCAGAACTAATTTTAGTAGTTTTATTTTTTGATAAAAAAGAAGCCCATTGATAGGGTTCAACAATTTTATTTCTCAAAATAATTGCTAGATTGGATACTTCCGAAAGCAAGTTTTCATCAATTATTGGATAAGATGGATTTTCAGGAATATATACTATTGGTTGGAAACCAAAATCAGGTAAGTACTTTACAAATTTTAACCAACGCTGAACGCCTGGCCCACCTGCTGGCGGCCAATAATAAGTTATGATTACTATTTTATTATTGTCCAATTCTGTTATCAATTATTGTTTAGCCTTCTTTTGCTCCAAATAAATAGCTCCTCCCAACAACAAAATCATCAGTATAAAACTAATGAGGGCGATAGTACTTCCTATTTTAACCACTTGAGGTTCAAATTTGAATTCTATATTGTGTTTACCAGCCGGGATTTTCATTGAACGAAGCGCATAATCTGCTCTAAAATAAGGAATACTTTTCCCATCAATAGTTGCGTTCCAACCATCAGCATAATACATTTCAGAAAAAACAGCCAAACCAGGATTGGTGTTATTAGAAACATATTTCAAATGATTCGGTTGGTAGCTTAATAATTGAATAGTGGCTGTTGAATCTACATTGAATGAAGTTATATCACCTTTAAAAAATGGACCAAATTCTGGTTGATTTACAACCACTTCATTTTTAGAATCTAAACTATCCAAAGCTTTCATCTCATCATCAGGAGAGTTTACGAATTTTACCCTTTGAACAAACCAAGCATTTCCATTATAATTTGGATTAACCGTTGGGAATTCCTTTCCTTCCTTATCCGTTTGAATAATGTATTTTGTGTTCAACATATCCAAAACTTCCATGTTGTTTTTGGCTATTTGATAGTCAAACAACTGTTGCATTCTTCGAGGTTTTACGGCGCTATAACCACCAATAGATTGATGAAAATAGGAAGCTCTAGCGCTTGACATATTGCCATCTACTTCAAAAACTCGGTAATGAGAGGTGTCACGAAGAATTTCTAAATCAGAGGCTGTAGGCTGAAAAGGCACATCTACTTCACTTGGAGAAACAAAACTCTTTGCATTTAAATAATTTTTATCAATAAAAAACAAATCAGAAATCATGATGATTCCAACTAATATAACTGCAGTCGATTTTGAAATTTTATTTTTAATGAAAAACCAAAGTAAGCCAAAAGCCAAAAATACTAAGAATCCAGATCGCAATAAATCGGCTGAATACAAACTTTTTCTATCTTCTTTCAATGCATTTATAAACTCAGGCCCATAATTTTGAAGGTAATAGGAATCGCTTCCGCCTGAAAAACTAAACTGACTTTTAATTGCAATTAAAAAAGCTATTATTCCGAAAAATACTCCTCCCGAAAGATAAAGTCCTTTTAATTGTTGGTCCTTTTCTTCCTTGAAAAAAGATTGTAGTCCCATAATTGCAAGTACTGGAATACACAATTCTAAAATAACTTGAATGGATGAAACGGCTCTAAACTTATTGTACATTGGAATTGTATCAATAAAGAAATCAGTTAGTATTGAAAAATTCTTACCCCAAGAAAGTAGTAGCGAAACTATAGCACCTGCAACAAAAACATATTTTATTTTGCGTTTGTCTAAAAATAAGGCAATCAAACAAAGAAAGAAAACTACAGCGCCAATATAGGCTGGAGCGGCAACAATAGGTTGGTCTCCCCAATACGCAGGCATACTTGAAACAAATTCTTTAGCCTGTTCTTCTGGAACACTTTTCCCAATTAAGAATTCATACATGTTAGTATTTGCACCAATATTTTCTCCATTAGAACCACCAAAAATACGTGGAGAAATTAAATTGAAACTTTCTGCAATTCCGTAGCTATATTCGGTGATATAATCGTGTGACATCGCATTGTTAGAGGTGCTTTTTGATCCGTCGGGGCTAAATGTCAATTCACTTTTTCCTCTGGTACTGTATTTTGCATATTCGGCTGTAGCCAATAAACTAGTAGCATTGGCACCAATTGCTAAAATTCCAGCAATAGCAAAAATTCCAAAGGCAGTAAACAATGATTTATATTCTTTTTCTTTTAAATATTGAAAACTATAATAAACCGTAATAATCAGAATTAAAAAGAATAAATAATAGGTCATTTGAGGGTGATTGGCATTCAATTCTAAGGCGGAAGCAAACATCGTTAGCAAACCTCCAATTAAAAATCTGCGTTGAAAAACTAACAATATTCCTGCAACAACCAATGGCATATAGGCAATTGCGTGGGCTTTAGCATTATGTCCAACTCCGAGAATTATTATTAAATAGGTTGAAAATCCAAAAGCGAGAGCGCCAAAAAAGGCTTTCAAAGGATCGGCTTTTAATACTAATAATAGTACGTAAAAACCCAGGAAATAAAGCAATAAATAATCGGCAGGTCTTGGAAAAATTCGCAGCGCACTATCTATTTTATTGATATATTCATGTGGGTAGTTTGCACCTAATTGATAGGTTGGCATTCCACCAAAAGCGGAATTCGTCCAGTAAGGCTCTGTGTTTTCAGATGCTCGGAAGTCAATTTGTTCTTTAGCCATTCCGGTATATTGAACTATATCAGACTGAGTAATTTTCTTGCCTTGAAGAACAGGGTAAAAATAGATAAGGGAAATTAATATAAAACCTAAAACAGCAACAGCGTGAGGATAAATTCTTTCTAATCTTTTCATTTTTTAATTTTAGATGTTTGTAAAAGTAAAAAATTAATCAAACATATAGGAATTTATGAAATCAAATAGTTAATCTATTATTCTATTTCTTCAAAATCAACATATTCGCCTACTTTTTTGTTTTCACGAGGTTTTGAATCAGTTGAATTTACAGGATTAGAATCTTGAGAAGTAGGAGGATTTTGCTGTTTTTGATAGTGTTGTTGAAAATTTTGTCCCGCTTTTTCACCTACTTTTTTAACCATATAAGGTAAAAATAAACGTGCCAAAAATTTAAATACATAATAGATCATTAAAATGTAAAATAAAGTTTCAATAAAACCTGCAAAAGAAGCCATTTCCATCTATAAAAATATTTTGTACAAAATTAATAAATCATTTTACAAATTACGATAGATTTTTAAAATATGATTCTTAAATAAATAATAAAATATGGTACATTTGAATAAAAATAAAGAAATAAATTTATGAATCGAATTACTACATTATTGATTTCACTAGGTTTCTTTTCATTTTCAAATATAAATGCTCAATATACTGATGTTATCAATTCCAATCGTCCAGGAAAATCCATGTCGGCGTTTTCTGTTGGAAAAACAGTAATTCAAGCGGAATTGGGGGTGTATGGGGTAAATGAAAAACACGATTTTATTGAGTACCAAGCTAAAGGAATGGGAACTGATTTAAGCTTAAGATACGGTGCAATATTAGAGCAATTAGAATTCAATATCGATTTACAATATCAAAATGATAACTATGAAAGCTACTATGAAAATTATAACCGTAAAGCCTTCAAACAATCTATAATAGGTGCAAAATATCTCATTTATGATCCCAATAAAAATTACGAAGAGAAAATTGATGTTTTAAGTTGGAATAACAACCATAAATTTAAATTTAGAAGTTTACTGCCTGCTGTTGGAATTTATGCTGGAATGAATTTAAATCTTACCAATAATGAATTTTCATTTCCTTCCGATCCGAAAATTAGCCCAAAAGCAATGGTAATTACTCAAAACCAATTAGGGAAATCAGTTTTTGTAACCAATATTATCGCAGACAAAATTGGAACGGAATTCCCATCCTACGGTTATATTCTAACTCTTACACGCGGTTTTTCACCCGAATGGATTGGTTTTGTTGAAACGCAAGGATACATAAGTAATTATTATGCCGACAACGTTCTTCGGGGTGGCGCTGCTTATTTAATACAAGAGAACATTCAGATTGATGCAAATTTTGGTGTGAATTTTAAAAACACCCCATCATTATTCGTCGGTGGTTTTGGAATATCTTGGCGTTTTGATGAAAACTATACCGAAATATTACTTCGAGCACCACAAGAAAAATCTAAAAAGGATAAAAAAGGAAAAAGTAAATCCAAAGATAAAAAACGTCTTGACGAAGTTCCAGCCCCAAAATAAAAATTTATGATTACAATTAAAGAGGTCATTTCCAAAAAAGAACTTACCGATTATATTAAATTCCCATTTTCATTATATAAAAATAATAAATACTGGGTTCCACCAATTATTGCCGACGAATTAGAAACATTTGATAAAACAAAAAATCCAACATTTGAAAATGCCGAAGCGTACTTTTATTTGGCTTATAAAAATAATGAAATTGTGGGAAGAATAGCTGCAATTATCAATTGGAACGAGATAAATAACCAAAAAAAGAAAAAAGTACGTTTCGGATGGTTTGATGTTATTGACGATATAGAAGTAACCAAAGCGCTACTAGAAAAAGTCACTGAATTAGGTAAAAAAAACAATTTAGATCACATTGAAGGGCCAATGGGATTCTCTAATTTAGATAAAGTGGGAGTTTTAACAGAAGGTTTTGACCAAATAGGAACCATGATTACCTGGTACAATCACCCCTATTATGCACAACATTTTGAAAAATTAGGCTTTCAAACAGAAAAAGAATATGTAGAAAATAAATTTCCATTTGAAAATGTAAAAGTGGAACTATTTGATAAAGCGCAAGAAATAATAAAAAAACGTTACCAACTTAAAGCACTGAGCTTCACAAAAACTAAAGATATTCTTCCCTACGTAGACAAAATGTTTGATTTGTTTAATTATTCCTATGCAAAATTGGCTTCATTTGTAGAAATTACCGACATTCAAAAGGCCTATTTTAAGAAAAAATACCTCAGTTTTATCAATCCAGAATACATCAAATTTGTGGAAGATAAAGAGGGGAATCTAGTCGCATTTGCAATTGTAATGCCTTCCTTTTCCCAAGCATTACAAAAAGCAAACGGAAAATTATTTCCCTTTGGATTATTTCATTTATTGAATGCTAGAAAAAATAGCAAAGACGTTGCTTTTTACCTTATTGGAGTTCATCCCGACTACCAAAATAAAGGAGTTCACGCTATCATTTTTAAAGAATACCATACTACTTTCACCAAAAAAGGAATTCAAAATTGTATTCGAACACCAGAATTAGCGAACAATCTTGCTATTCAACTACTTTGGAAAAACTTCGATCCTAAAGTCATTTGTAGAAGAAAAACGTTTAGAAAAAATCTTAAAAAAGAGTAAACAGTGGTCAGTTTTTAGTGATCAGTTGAAAAAGGTAGAGTAATGAAAGTGACTTATAGGCATCAAAAAAAATCCATTCGAAAACGAATGGATTTTTTTAACTGAACACTAAAAAACTGAACACTAAAAACTAAGCATCCAAATCAACCTTAGTTCTATCTGCAATTTCTTTATAAGTTCCGTTTTCTAATTTCTCTCTAATTGCTTCAAAAGCCGTTAACGTTTCATCAACATCCGATAAAGTATGCGAAGTGGTTG
>Ga0209443_1001904_pt1 | contig 12668 bp, 12 predicted proteins | sample LauGreBMM110DCMD_2_FD_187571 | JGI IMG/M metagenome (GOLD analysis project Ga0209443, IMG submission 187571) | Freshwater lake microbial communities from Lake Michigan, USA - Su13.BD.MM110.DCMD (SPAdes) (version 2) | ecosystem: Environmental > Aquatic > Freshwater > Lake | place: Lake Michigan... | reverse complement strand
GTTGTCATGGAGCGGCTTAAGGCCGCCGAGGATCAGGATGGCGGCGTCTCGCAGCTGTTAGGCAGATTTCTTCTGCTCCTCGACCCGTCTGGCATCGTGCGCCGCCGGCTGTGGACACGCGCCGACTTCATGCACATCCACGCGGTGAGCGGCGCCTACTTTCTCTTCCTCGGCATTCTACCGTGAACGCGATGGACATCTCGGTGCCTATGGAGACGAGCTCTTGGTTCCTGACGTCGCTGCTACTTGCGGGGCTGGTGAACGCGCTCTCGGCAGTGCCGATGTCGCGCTTCACCTCCAACAAAATCATGGACGTGAAGGACCTGAAGGCCAACGGCTTCACTTTCGGCGGCACTGGCCTAACGTGCATGTGCCTCTATATCGCCTATTGGTTCAGCGGCGACTACCCGAACTTCCTGCGGCCCTTTGACATCCCGATCTTCCTCTTCTGGGCGCTAGTGTGCGCGGGCACGAGCGTGAACTGGGAGGTGATGCTCCAGCAGAACTTCGAGGCCAATGAGCGCACGACGGTCAAACAGTCGAAGGACGAGATGAATAAGAAGGCGATCCTGTATCGCATCGCCTCTTGGCCCAACCTGACGCAGCTCATGTTCATGTACTCGATTCCGTTTGGCGGCAGCGCGTGGTTACGGGCGGTTGAGGAGCAGTGGCCGATGCAGAACACCCCCATGTGCGACAAGCCTGCCTGCCGCCGCCACCGCCGCCGCCGCCGCCGCCTCGGTAGCCGCCGCCGCCGCCACCGCCACCGGGGGCGCGCTCTTCACGGGGACGGGCAATGTTGACGGTCAACGCACGACCACCCAGATCTTTGCCGTGGAACAATTCCACAGCACGATTGGCTTCGTCTGCCGTCGAGAACTCGACGAAGGCAAAACCACGGGACTTTCCAGTCACGCGATCGAGCATCAGGTTGACATTAGTAACCACACCGGACGCCGAAAAGTGATCTTGGAGGTCACGTTCCTGCGTCTGGTAGGACAGGTTTCCCACGAACAAACGGGAATTGTTATCCATACGACTTTTGGCCGCTCTTCAACCGAGTGAGGGAAACTGCACCAGCAGACTCCAATTGCGGGGACTTAACTGAGCGACCTCCACAAACCGTCAACGTGACGCCGACACTGCATGTTTTAAACGGACGTCCGATTTATAGCAACCCATCGAAGGCGGTCAAATGTATATTAGTAGCATTGGAATCAATCATCTTTGGAATCACCTCCTGCTCGACTGCGCCTTATCGGCGAGATTTTTCTATGTGGAGTCCGTGTTCGGCGTACGGACAATCACTAATTTGTCAGTCGCACATCCTCGTGCAAAAATTGTCTACGCGGAAGTTCCCAGACCGCATCGCCCGTTTTTCCCCTCAGCACCCCGGCTCCATGCTTCCCTGCACTCTTTCTTGCGGACACGCTGGACCGGTTCCCCGGACTCCTTGTTGTGAATCACCTGGGTGTTCCTCTGTGCACCTAAACCCGGATGCCCACACGGCAAACTGCAAAACCAAAAACGATCTCTGGAAAACCCCATGATCCCCCTGCACCACCTTCGCGCCGGCGTCATCGGCACTGGCTTCATCGGGCCGGTCCACATCGAAGCTCTCAAGCGCCTGGGCGTTCAGGTCACCGCCGTCTGCGGATCCACCGCCTCGGCCCGAGAGTGCGCAGATCGATGGGGCATCCCGGAGGTCTATGGAGACTATGACGTCGATTCACTGGTTCGTTCTTTGAACGTCGACGTCATCCACATTACCTCCCCCAACAAGGTGCATGTTGCGCAGTCGCTCAAGGCCCTACGGGCGGGCAAGCACGTCGTCTGCGAGAAACCGCTGGGCATGAACTCCCGGGAGACGGCTCGTGTGGTTGCAGCGGTCCAGAAACCCAACGCACCGGTGTTCGCCGTAAACTACATGTGCCGATTCTTCCCGGCCATACTTCAACTGCGGGCCATGGTCGCACGCGGCGACCTCGGCCGAATCATTCATGTCCAAGGGCACTTCTTCCAAGATTGGCTGCTTCATGACACGGACTACAACTGGCGAGTGCTCGCCTCCGAGGGCGGCAAGCTGCGGGCAGTCGGCGACATTGGAACCCACTGGATCGATGCAGTTTCCTTCATCTTGGGAAGTCGAGCCGAACGCGTCTTTGCGCACTTGGAGACCTTCCACAAAACCCGGTTCCGTCCACCGGGGGCTCTGAAGACCTTCGCTACTCCGGACCCGGCTTCGAAGATTCCGTACCCGGTGGACACCGAGGACTTCGGCAGCGTCCTGCTGCGTTTCGGAAAATCTGACCATGGCTTTGCAGAAGACGTGCACGCCAACGCCTCGATCTCGCAGGTGGCTGCCGGATGGAAATGCAGCCTGTCTCTCGGAATCTATGGCACTCGTGGCAGCGCCCGCTGGGACTTTCAGCAACCCAATGAAATCCTCATCGGACGTCGCGACGGACCCAACGAGATTCTCCAGCGGGGAACACCCGGTTTCCGGGAGGATGTGGCCGGCTTCACGGATACTCCGGGCGGACATCCTGAGGGATTTCCCGACAGCCACAAGATGCAGTACCGGGCTGTCTATGAGCACATCGCCAGCGGGCGACAGACCCCGCTGCTCTTCGCGACCGCCCAGGATGGACATCACGAAGTCCGGCTCTGCGAGGCGGTGCTGCGCTCGAGTCGATCAGGAAGTTGGGTTCGGATTTAAAGGACTCGAGACCTCTGCGGCCGTCACCGGGGTTTTCCAGATCGGAACCACTTGCTTCATCTCGTCGATGACCCACAGGCATGCGCTAAAGGCCTCAGCCCGATGGGCTGAAACCACTTCGATCCAAAGAGATGACTCACCCACCGCCACCCGGCCGATGCGATGAACTAATCGCACGGATTCCACAGAACCTCTCTCTGCCAGCCGGTCGAAAAGTCGATGGAACTGGTGCTCAGCCATAGAAACAAAACAACTGTAATTTATAGCCACAATCGTATCGGCTCCCTCTTGGCCGCGGACAACGCCCGAGAAGTAGACGGCAGCCCCCATACCGGATGAGAGGGTTCGGTTTGCAACAAGGCCCGCTTCATCGATCGGATCGCGGGTAATGGAGAGAAAACGTTTCATCCGCCTTGGACGGGAGGGAACAACGATACGTGATCGCCGGGTTTCAGAACATACTCCCCATCCTGATACTCGACTCCCACAGCAATCAAAGTCGATCGGCGCAGTTCGGACAACGCGGGATGGGCTTGGTAAAGGGCAGCCAGAAGCTCATCGACCGTGGAGGACTCAGACACGGTGACGACGGTTTCCGAGCAACCAGCCAACTCCGCAAAGTAGGACCAGAATGTTACCGGGATTGTCATCGCGAGGCCTTGCGAACCGGGGTCTCCTTTGGAGCATACACCTCAGGCTTGAGCACGCCCACGTAGGGCAGGTTGCGATACCGTTCTGCGAAATCCAGCCCATACCCAACAACGAACCAATTCGGAATCCGGAAGCCGACATAGTCGGCCTCAAAGTTGCCTATACGCCGCTCCTTTTTGTCGAGAAGTACGCACGTTCGGATGGAAGCGGGCTTGAGGGCCAGAATCTTCTCGGTCACGGCGCGGAGGGTTTTGCCCGTGTCCAGAATGTCGTCGACCACCAAGACGTGGGCACCACGGACATCAAGTTTGAGTTCCTTGTTGAAGACGAGGTTCCCTGATTCGGTGCCCGATCCGTAACTGGAGACCCCCAGAAAATCCACGCGCAGCGAGAAGTCCAACCGACGCAGCAAATCGGCGAGGAAGACAACGGCACCACTGAGCAGCGAAACCAGAATCACTTCCTTGCCCTGGTAGTCCCTCGCAATGGCCCTACCCATCAAGGCGATACGCTTCTGAAGGTCGACTTCCGGGATGAGCACGCCAGCCACGTCAGCGCGCTGACTGGGCGGAATGCGGCCAATGAGTTCTTGAATCAAACGGGGTTTCGACAGAGGCATCGGTTCCTTTCGGTGGAGGGGTGATGAACGAGGAGACAGGGTGGGCATTGCTCAGGCGCTGGGTCGAACTCCATCAATGGACTGCCACAGCGTGCGTTCCTTGTCCCCACCCACCTTTCAGCAATCCGGCTGAGAATCTCGAATCTTAGATGTGACGGGAATCCTCGGCATCTTTGGCCTGATATCCTGAATCCTGGCGCTTGAGGTTCACCTCGTTCTTCTTGAGGTAAGCGGCAAAAACATCATCGGCACTCATTCCCAGCACCTGCGCCATGCTGATGAGGAAATGCAGGCAGTCCACTACCTCGACCCGAGCGTTCTGCTCATCAAACTTCTGGTACTTGGCCCACCATTTCCAGGGAACACTGTCGGTTAATTCGGCCAACTCCTGAGACATGGCCCGGCAGTAATTCAAGATCCACTGGGTCTTCTCAGCCTCGCTCATGGCATCGGTATCAACCCCAATGCGAGCGTTTAAGGCTCTCTGCATCCGAAAAAGTTCACGCAACTGGTCTGGTGTTTCCATGGCCCCTAAGAATCGGGACGAATCGGCCCCTTCGGAAGTGCAAAAGCATCCGATCGCAATCCGGGGGCGACAACGGCACCCGACTCGGATTCCATGGAGCCCTGAGGGTATGATTCCCACTGCCTATTCATTGTCTGACGAAACCGAGATCCTCCTCGATCGACATGAGACCGAGCCCGAGCATCCAAGACAGGTCGCCCGCCTGGCATTGGCGCTCTTCGAAGGGCTACGTCCCCTCCATGGATACGGCACCAATGAACGACGACTGTTAGAGTGCGCGGCGCTGCTGCACGACATTGGTTGGTCTGTATCTGATCCGGACGGTCGGGGGCACCACAAAGCCTCGGCCCTTCTCATCCGGGAGTTTCCGTGGAAAACGCTAACCCCCACGGAGGTGCTTTGTGTGGCGGCCGTGGCCCGCTATCACCGAAAGGCCCTACCCAAGCCAGACCACGAGGATTTGAAGAAACTGTCCGCAGCCGACCATTCGCGGGTGGGTTGGCTGGCCGCCTGCCTTCGGACCGCCGATGGGCTGGACCGTCGCCATCTCCAACAAGTCACCGAAGTTTCCGTTCGGATTTTACTGCAGCAAACCGAACTCTGGGTGGACGCACCCGGGCGGATCGACGAGGAATTGGCTGCGGCCGACCAGAAATCCGACCTCCTCCGAAGCGTGTTGATCGGATCGCTGACGCTCAACCATCGACAGTCCTCCAGCGGTGGCTCTGCAGAATAAGGGGCTCCCCGCCATGTCCAAAGCCGACCTCCTCTCCGACTCCTCCGAGGCTTTTACCGGATGCGCACATTGTCAGGGCCCGCTGCCTCGACCCAAGTCTTCCGAGGGGGCGTCGGAGCAATTTTGCTGCTACGGATGCCGTCTCTTGGGAGAACGCCCTAGAAATTCCGCCGAACCCGACCCTTCCGGAGGTGGGGCCCTCTTTCGCATCGTCTTGGGAGCGGTGATCGCCAGCCAATCCATGTTGATCGGCTTCGCTCTGAATTTGTCCGAGCCCGAGGGAACCTTGCGAAACGGGCTGCATGCGTTGCTCATTGTCCTGACGGTCATTGTCTTGGGACTGCTCGGCCTCCCCCTGCTCCGCGCCACCTGGGATTGCGCCTGCCGCCGCACCTTCGGCCTAGAGTTGCTGTTCGTTTCGGGGGCCCTGGGTGCCTTCGGGGCCTCGTTGATGTCGAGCCTCAGTGGGAACGGGCCCGTGTACTACGAGGTGGTGGCCGTACTCCTCACAGTCTACAGCGCGGGCAAGGCACTGACGGCCCGGGCCAGAGAACAAGCCCTCTCGGAAACTCGACGTCTGAGCGACACCTTCGCCACCGCCCGGCGCATCGGATCACCGGACGCTCGGGTGTCCATTCGGGAAATCTGCGTGGGAGACCGGATACGAGTGCTGCCCGGAGAACCCATCCCTGTCGATGGGGTGGTCATCCAGGGCGAAGGTTTCGTACGAGAGACACCGCTCACCGGCGAACCCGAACCCGTTGTTCGACGGGTGGGTGATCCTGTGATGGCAGGCGGCTTCAGCGAAGAGGCCGAACTCATCGTTCAGAGCAGAAGCGCAGGCCATACCCGAGGGATTGATGCCCTGATCCGGCGGGTGGAGGAATCTCGAGCCACTCTGGCTTCCAGTGAGGCCCAAAGTCAGGCCGACCGCTTGGCTCAAAAGTTCCTTCCGGTCGTGATCCTCACCGCATTGGGCGCGTTGTTCTGGAGCGGTCTGCAAGGCCAATGGGAGACAGGGATTTTCAACGGACTCTCGGTACTGCTGGTCGCCTGCCCCTGTGCCCTCGGGCTGGCCACTCCACTAGGACTTTGGCAGGGCATGGCCACACTCGCAGCGCGAGGGGTCATTGTCCGAAATGCCTCCGCCTTGGAACGCCTGGCATCGGTGAGTCTCGCGGCCTTCGACAAGACCGGAACATTGACCGAAGCCAAAATGAGTCTGGTGGATGTGGTCACCGCCGGGGAAATCGCCGACCGGAATCGGTGGCTTTCCATCATCGGTGCGGTGCAATCCCGGAGCCACCATCCGGTGGCGCAGGCTTTCCACGGTCGAGAGCCTGACGCAGCGCTAAACATTGCAATCGAGAGCTTTCAAGTGGTTCCGGCCCGCGGGGTTCAAGCCAGCGTCTGCACCGCTTCAGAAGGAACTATGCTCGTGCGCATCGGCGGCAAAGATTGGGCCTGGGAAGGACAAACCGACGACGCGCTAGAAGCGCGCCTTCAGGGGACAGGCAGTCGGGTTTGGATCTCCGCCTTTGGCAAGCCCGTGGCCGTGGCCTTGGTCCGGGAACGACTCAGATCCTCCGCCGCAGCCACCTTCGAAGACTTAAATCGACTGGGAGTAACCTCCCGTGTGCTCTCGGGCGACCACCCTGCACGGACCCAAGAACTGTTGGCCGATCTGACTACGGCGGGACAACTCAAGGCCGGCCTGACCTCGACAGAAAAAGTGGAGCAAATCCAGCAATGGCAAGCCGAGGGTCATCGTGTTGTCTTCATTGGCGACGGGATCAATGACGGTCCAGCCCTCGCGGCCGCCGAGGTCGGCATCGGCCTACTGGAAGGGGCTCCGCTGGCCACCGCCACTGCAGATATTGTTCTGTGCGGAGGTAATCTCCGTGAAATTCCAGAGGCCGTGTTTCTGGCCCGAGGTGTTCGGGATTCGATTCAAAAAAACCTGCGGTTTGCGGTCGTCTACAATGGAATCGGCATGCTCTTAGCCGCCACCGGCTATCTGCACCCCGTGGTGGCCGCCATTCTCATGACCGGCAGCAGCGCAGTCGTCAGTTGGCGAGCCTGGCGAGGCGGCTCCTGTCACCCGGAGGCTCAACCCTCTCCCGAACTTAGCCCCAAGTGGAAACGATGGGCCCTCCGGATGAGCCTGTTTTTGCAAGCCCCGCTCCTAATCGGCTTGGGAGACTTGGCACCAGGTCCGGCAGCACTGGTTGTAGCCCTTGGGGCCTTGGGAGCGTGGGCATCCGGGCGATCCTTCTTTTTTCGGGGCGTTGGCGTTTCGGGGCCCCGTGTCACGGACTGGAGCCCCATGGTGTGGGGCATGCTCGGGCCATCTAATCTGGCCATGCTCGTGGGTTGGTGGGCCGATGCCGGCTTCGGTCCAGTCATGCGGAAAGGAGTCTGTCTTTGTTGCTCCGGTCACCGGTTCTTCAGCTGGGGCGCCGGCATTCCTTGGATGACCGGGGCGATGCTGGTGAGCGGATTATTCTTCATGCGAGGGGCGATCCTTCCCTGGCCCAAGAACAGCATCCGTATCGCCGTCGCCACGGCGCTCGCCCTGTCGATGGCAGGCGGCATGAACTGGGGTGCTTCGCTAGTGCTGCGCTGGGCAGGGCCCGGGCATCCGTGGCAATTTCTCATCGCTTACGGCGGCATGACCGCGGGGATGATGTCGGGAATGCTCTTTGTTTGCGCCTTCACGGAAGCGCTCCGACATCACCTCCGCATCGGTCCGAACGCCCCGCGTTCTGAGTCGTCGGACTACTGAGTAAAACTTCACTGGCGCATGGCAGAGCGACGCAGTCGGATCGGTTTTGCTGGCTGTGTCTTCTTCCGCCCCGCCATCATTTTCCTCCCCAGTGCTTAGTTACGACTGAGCGGTGGATGACTCGGCCAACGATTCGGCCGGATAAGTCCATATCTCAGCCAGAGTTGGATGATAGTGTGGCACCGCAGCCCATTGGGCCGCAGTCATCCGGGCCGCCATGACGACCGTAGGCTCGTGGATTAATTCCCCGGCCTGAGGCCCCACACAAGCAGCCCCGATCACCTCTCCGGTGACAGGATGGGCTAGCACTTTCACAAGACCTTCCTGTGCTCCCAAGATTATGGATTTTCCGTGATCATTGAAGGGGTAGCTCTCGGATCGATAGTCGATGCCACGACTCTGGGCCTCCCGCTCCGAAAGACCCACCTGGGCCACCTGAGGCGACGTGAAGACCACTGAGAGTAACAACCGATAATCCATCGCCCGCTGACGACATGGGTTCAGGATATTGTGAGCCGCCACTTCTCCTTGCTGCACAGCCAAGTGAACTACTTCGTGGGGGCCGCAGCAGTCCCCCGCCGCAAACACCTCCGCCCGGGAAGAACGCTGCTGCGGATCGGTCCTGATCCGGCCTCGCTCCAACGTCACTCCAATCGCCTCCAATCCCAGGTGTGCAGTGTTGGGAACCCGGCCCAACCCAAGGAAAATCTCGACCGCTTCGACGGAACGCTCCTGGCCGCCGTGATGGAACCATACCCGCTTCAGGGATCCTATGCGTTCCACCCGGTCTAATACGGTGCCCGTAAATACTTCGATACCCTCCCTGCGGAAGGCCTTCTCCAACTCGCCCGCGACATCGGTATCGAATCCCGACAGCAACTGAGGAGCGCGTTGGATGACCGTCACTCGACTGCCCAAACGCGCATAAAACTGCGCAAATTCTAGGGCTACAGCACCACCACCGAGAACCACCAGAGATTCAGGAATCCACGCCTGAGCCAAGGCGCTGTCGCTGGTGAGGTAGCCGGCGGCTTCCAATCCGGGCAGAGAAGTCGGGGCGACGGTCGATCCGGTAGCCACCACCGCATGACCGAATTGAACACACCGACCGTCCTCCAATCGGAGCGATCCCGCCCCCTCGAACCGTGCCTGGGAACGGAGCAACCCGAATCGCCCGTCCTGCAGTTGCTGACGTCGGTATCCGGCAAAATCAGCAATTAAGGCATCCTTCCTGGCGAAGACCCTCTTGGGATCTACCTGAACGTGCCCGGTCGTTATGCCCCACGGCTCACCGTCCAAGATCCCATGGCGCAATTCGGCCGCATGCAATAAGGCCTTGGTAGGCATACACCCTTTCAAGATGCACAAGCCCCCCAATTCTGGGGCCCCATCGATCACAAGAGTCTTGGCGCCTTGGCTCGCCAAGGTCCTGGCCGCGGCATATCCCGCGCTGCCGCCGCCCAGCACCACCACGTCAGCCGACAAATTTTCCATAGAATGAGTCTGAGCAAGACCCTTCGGGCTGACAAATCCATCAAGCCTCAACAAGTCGTGTTTGTTTTGGGAAAAACCTTCAAAAAACCTTCAAGGGACGTCACTGGAACGCCGATTATCCCATTCGGAGGGTATCTTGAGGTCAAAACATCCGCGAATGAAGGATCTTCAAGCTTATAGGGCCCAAATTTCGTCGGTGTCTGATTTTAAACCTACAATCTGTGCTTCCATGACCGCCTAACGACGTCCAACGCATCCGGTTCCCCGTCTCGCTGACATGTCCGACAACACCCCAGAAATTAGCTCGTTCAGATCCGTTTACGCGGCTGCATCGGCACTCAAGCCCGTTGCCAAGGTCGAACTGATCAGTCATCTGGTTGAAGAGGTTCCGTCCCTGAGCCTTCAAGGACTCTCTGAACGCGCTCGTCAAAAGATCCTAGAAACCCCCCTGGATCCGGCGGTCCGAAATGAACGGTTCGACAAGGCCCTAGCCATTCTCGATACCGCGAGACTGACGCCGGATTATTTTTACGTGAAAATCCTCGAGGGTATCAGCGACTTCGAAGCCATCGACTCATTGAATTGCCTTTTTCGAGAACGCTTCACCTCTCTACATCGAGACGCAATGGACTTGGCCGACCTGCCGTGGCTGATGAAATTGGAAAGTGTTAGCAAGCGAAACATTGAGCAGCCTCGCAAGATTCCAATTTATTTTATCGTCAAAGGCACCCGAAACAAAACCTTCGAGGAACAGTTAGAGATCGTCGACACTCAAGGCTTGGTCCCGGCCGATCCCATCGAGCAATTGCTGACGGCCATGGCTTTTGCCTGCCTCTATCCCAGCACCGACCCCTTCCGAAGCCAGTTGGTGAGGGGAGCCGTGCCCGATGCTGCACTGTTCCACACGAAAAGCCACGGAGTGCGCACCTTACCCTTGAGCGGCGGGCGTTGCCCAATCGCGTCCATGTCCGCGCTGCCAGCCATCGTCAACTAGGTCTGCGGCTTTCCAAGCCCTGTTGGCCCAATCGCCACCCGTTATCCCCCACCCGTTCAAGGCGAGACAGGCTAGCCTCGGAGGCCTCGGTTTTCCCACAAATCTAATCCCGCAGGAACCAGTTCTGATGTAGCCTTGCGGCGTGTCCGAACTTCAGGAAAACCTCACCCGCATTCGTAGCCGCATCGACCAGGCTTGCGAGCGTTCCGGTCGCCAACCGGACTCAGTCCGGCTCATGGCGGTGAGCAAGAACCAACCGCCTGAGCGGGTAGCCGAGGCAGCCTCGGCCGGACTGACCTTGTTCGGAGAGAATCGGATTCAAGAGGCCAAGGTGAAGATCCCTCTGTGCCCCGGCCAATTGGAGTGGCATTTCATCGGGCACCTGCAATCCAACAAATCACGCGATGCCGTCAGCCTGTTCCAGGTCGTACAGGGGGTGGACTCGCTTGCACTGGCCGAGGAACTCCAAAAACAAGCCATCAAACAGGCCCGTTCATTGCCCATCCTACTTGAGATCAATGTCGCGGGTGAGTCCTCAAAATTCGGATGGAACCCCGATCGCTTGTTGGCCGAGTTGCTGCAACTCAATGCCCTGAACCGCCTAGAGGTTCACGGCCTGATGACCATCGCTCCATACGCTGTGGATCCAGAACAGGTCCGTCCGATTTTTCGCCGTTTGCGCGAACTGCGGGACCGTTGTGCCGACCTGCTGGGAGCCCCAATACCCGTTCTCAGCATGGGGATGAGTGGCGACTTGGAAGTCGCCATCGAAGAGGGGGCCACACTGGTGAGAGTGGGGACAGCTCTCTTCGGAGAGCGCCCGCGTAGGACCGACGCAGGCAACCCTCCCGACGCTTCCGATTCTGTCGGTTAGGCGGTGCCTTATAGGGGTAGCGCGGAGATCAATCCCTACCCAGGAGGCCAGGAGGCTTATTGGGCTGCATCCCAGATTCCCGCTACAAACTCCACCTCGCACACGCACCTCCGGGATAGGTCCAGTGCCCTCACCGAGCGGCCCGCAAGAGCCGGACACCGGGTCAGGAGACCCGGCCTACACGGGGCTCATCGGCTAGCCCCACCGGCGGCTGGACCCCTCAGCTCCAGCTAGGGTCCAGCCCCCGGGTGATCAGGCCTCCAGAGTTCATGCCGTGATCGGCGGTAATTTCCACCGTCCAGCCCCCGGGTGATCAGGCCTCAAGGGGCATTCCACTCGCGATGCCCGAATCTGTGAGTCGGCGCTGGATAGCCCTGTCGGATGGCAGGCTTATTAGCCCCCCAACGCTCCTGCTTGGCTCGGGTCTGCGATGGCGCCCTTGTTGAAATCCACATATTCCTCGGTCAAGTCGGCGGCGTACATGACGGCCGAGGCCTTTCCCAGGTTGAGACGAATGTGCAACTCGAAGGTGTCCGCCTGGACCGCGTTCCACAAATCGGCAAACAGCGTCTTGGTCGGCTGTCCTCGACGCAGGCTCCAAAGAACTTTCCGAGTTCCCGAGGCGGCGTAACCGATATCCACCTTATCCTCCACGATCTTGGCCGAACTGTATCCCAAGGCATCAATGATCCTCCCCCAATTAGGATCCCCTCCGTGCCAACTGGTCTTGACCAGGGCGCTGTTAGCCACCGCTCGGGCGGCGGCATCGGCATCGGCATAGGACTGAGCGCCCTCCACGCGGACCGTCACCACGCGGTGAACTCCCTCGCCATCGCACACGATCATCTTGGCCAATGACAGGCACACATGCGACAGGGCCGCTTGAAAGACCTCGAAGTCCTTGCCGGAGGCTTTCCGGATGGCGGTATTTCCGGCCAATCCATTGGCTAGGGCCAGCACCGTGTCATTGGTGCTCATGTCCCCGTCCACGGTGATTCGGTTGAAACTTAAGGCGACCGCTTCGTTGAGGGCGCTCTGAAGAGGCTTGGCAGCGATGTCGGCATCCGTGGTGATGAAGCACAGCATCGTGGCATGCAATCCGGCCGGCACCCCACTTGGTGCGGTTGCCGGACGAGCTCCGGTCGGTGACATGCCTGGCTGGATCATGCCGGCCCCTTTGCACATGCCGCCAATGCGGACGATCCGTCCTCCGATCTTGAGCTCGATCGCGATCATCTTAGGACGCGAATCGCTGGTCATAATGGCCTCG
>Ga0209443_1001899_pt1 | contig 12682 bp, 9 predicted proteins | sample LauGreBMM110DCMD_2_FD_187571 | JGI IMG/M metagenome (GOLD analysis project Ga0209443, IMG submission 187571) | Freshwater lake microbial communities from Lake Michigan, USA - Su13.BD.MM110.DCMD (SPAdes) (version 2) | ecosystem: Environmental > Aquatic > Freshwater > Lake | place: Lake Michigan... | reverse complement strand
GTAAAGTAGGCAAAGAAGATAATTCATTACGCTCACAATATAATATTTCTAGATTTTGCGGTAAAGTAGGCAAAGAAGTTAATTGATTATTATAACAATATAATTCTTCTAGATTTTGCGGTAAAGTCGGCAACAAAGTTAATTGATTATTAGAACAATATAAATATTGTAGATTTTGCGGTAAAGTCGGCAACAAAGTTAATTGATTATTAGAACAATTTAATTTTTGTAGATTTTGTGGTAAAGTAGGCAAAGAAGATAATTCATTACGCTCACAATATAATATTTCTAGATTTTGCGGTAAAGTAGGCAAAGAAGTTAATTGATTATTATAACAATATAATTCTTCTAGATTTTGCGGTAAAGTAGGCAAAGAAGTTAATTGATTATTAGAACAACATAAATATTGTAGATTTTGCGGTAAAGTAGGCAAATAAGTTAATTTATTATTAGAACAATTTAAATTAACTAGATTATGAGGTAAAGTAGGCAAAGAAGTTAATTCATTACGTTTACAATCTAATGTTTTTAGATTTTGCGGTAAAGTCGGCAACAAAGTTAATTGATTATTAGAACAATATAAATATTGTAGATTTTGCGGTAAAGTAGGCAAAGAAGTTAATTGATTATTATAACAATTTAATGTTTTTAGATTTTTGAATATTGTTAAATCAGGTAAAGATTTAATACCCTTATTACTAATATTAAGGGTTGATATGTCTTTTGATAAAGAATTTAAATATGTTTCAATCTTGGTTGTCATTTTTGAATGTATAAGGTTAATGATTTTGTTTATATTAAATTAAAGAAAAAATAAATCAATTTTTTGTTTATCAATTTTTTATTTAATTATTTATGAAATTTATTTATAAATAATCGGCGTTTGAAATGTAAAAAGGTGTAAGTTGTTCTATTATTTTTTTGGTCGCTTGCGAGAAAAACAATACTATAAGAAATATTCATATTTTTAATTATTATTTGATTTTTTCATAATAATTAAATAACTACATTTTTTTAAATTTTTAAATTTCCACTGCATCAGCTTTCAAATAATCTACGCTTCTCTTTCTCATATTATAATTTAAACAATACATAAGTAAAGATGGATGCAACTCATTAACATATTTAATAACAACTGTATTTGTTACAAAAAACTTTTTCTCTCTAAGGTCGTTCAAATAGTGTTGATGAATATTATACATATGGGTTCTGTATTGGTCTGAAAAGTTAATAAGTGGTTTTTCTTTTTTAATATAACAAGATACGTAATTTGAAAAAAGTGTTTCCGTAAACAAATGAACGTTGTCTCTAAAAGTAGAAAATTCTTTCTTATTTTCAGGATAAAATTTCAAGAAATCTCCCACTCTTCCTTCTTTTCTTAAACATAGATACTGATATTGAAGCTTAGGCTGATTGCCTCTCAAATTACGAACTTGTTCATATACTGGATTTCTAACTTTACACCTCTCTCCAGTAACGCCGTTATATAAAACAACGCCTAAGATATCATAAGATGTATTCATTGACGCATACTTTTCAATCAATTCTGAATATTTTTCAAATTCATAAATTTGAGGAAATTTAATGGTTGCACCATTCCAATCATATTTTTTTACGTCACCCATATCAATAGAATAAACTAAAATGTTGTTTTTATCGCTATTATCAATATGATATAATGCAACTAAATAAAGGGTTGGAGTTTTAAATGGTACAACAATACGGTTTTGTGGATGCTGTAAAACAAAACTATGGCAATAATGTTGATTTAATTTATCTAGAAACAAATTATTTTCTTTGGCAGCTTCTCTAAATGTCTTTGTATTGGTCTTTGTATTGGTCTTTGTATTGGTATTGGTATTTGTATTCTTATAAAAACTAGAATTCGCGCCAACCGTATTACGTGTCGATATTTCCCAAGAACCGCTTAATCCGATGGTTTGGTCCCAAAATACGTTAATCATTGTTCCTTCAATAAATTCCTCAGCTCGAATAGTTTCTTTATTTTCAGGATATTTTAGAAAAAAATTATCGGCTTGAATAGACTTAGGTGGCGCGAATGAAACTACTTTATCATCGCTATTTAGTATAACTGACCTACATAACCCATATGTAGAAACTAAATCTACATTTAAAAAATTTTTGTCGTATCTGATAACTTTATATTTTTGACCATTACTTGTCTTACATTCAAATTTATTTAATTTTAGTATATTTAAAACGTCACTATCATCATTATTAATAATAGAATTAAACTCTTTTATTTGAGATAAATTAGCAAAAGGAGTAACAGTATACGAATTCATATTTCAATAATATATATTATTTTTTTGTCTTTAAACTATATTTAATATAGATTTTTACTTAAGCATAAAAATTTCTATAATAAATATAGAAACAAATGATATCAAATGAAGAATTAGACAAAATAACTGCGGCTAACCCAGAAATAAGTGATACCATATTAGAGTTACAGCTAGGGGATGTCATACAAATTTTCAACCCCGTAAATGAAAATTTAGACAATAAAACATTTATTATTGATTACATTGATAGTTCAAAAGCTTATTTAATTAACATAGACTCTCTTGAAAAAATTAAAATTAAGATATCCGATGATGGAACATTTGGTGACGGTAATATCACAAAAATTGCCATTTTAAGTAGGAGTGATAGCGCAAGTTATGCGAAACAAAATGATTTGTTACCTGGCAAATGGATACATATTCATTTTGGTGGCGACTACCCGGCAATCATTTCAGGCGAGATTACCAATTTAGAGGAAGACATGATTGAAGTTAAAACAATTGATGGCGATGTTTTATACATAAATTTTGACTATAAAGGAATTCCTGAAAATTTGCCAATTGAAAGTATTGTTATTAGTGAAAAACCACAAGAACCGGTAAAAACTCGCGATAATGAGGAAGAAGACGAGAATATGGAAGACGAGAATATGAAAGAAGACGAGAATATGAAAGAAGACGAGAATATGAAAGAAGACGAGAATATGAAAGACGAGAATATTAGTGAAGAAAACGAGAAAAATGTCCCTAACCTTGAAATACAGCATGAACTTATGGATACTAGAAAACTCCAAATAAATATTCCAATAACAAATGTTAAAAATCAATTAAGAGAGATAATTTTAAAGGCAGACCAAATTAAGTTTGGAGACGAAGAGTTTGGTCCTGTTGTACAATTTGTGGATGTTTCAAGTAAGAATCAAAGATACAGCATTGAAACTCAAGTTTCCGATTTATTAGATGAGTTGCTATCAACTATACCTAATTCCGAACGAACACCAAGAGTTCTTAATAATATTCATATTATGATTGAAAGATTTAAACAGCTAAGAGAGAATTTCTCATTTGTGGATGAATATGGTAATATTGAAGGGGCTAAAATTGTGGCAGCAAATTATAAACCTCTTAGTCAATATTTTCAAAGTCTAAAACAAAATCTGTATTGGATTTTGCCTGTAGTTAAAAATATAAAAAAAATATACGATTCAAACAATAATGATGAGGACAATACTGATTTTGTTAATATATCGTTAGACAGAGATTTAATTAGTATAAAAGATATACTTGATAGATATAAATCAAACACTATGCCAATTGACCAAAATAAATATGCAACATTATATTCTGACCTAAACCCGTATTTTACACCATTTGATTTAATCGGCGATGAAGATATTAGCGGTATTTTAATAGAAAAAATGGTAAAAGGGGATATTAATGTTATAATTGATAACTTGGAAGATTTTTATTCATCTGTTTTTAACAATAATAATATTAGAACGCGGCGGTTTGTAATTGAAAAATACAACCTAGGATTAACAAAATTAGATACCATAGAATCAACAAATAGTCGTTTAAATACACAACGCGTTCAAATAACAAAACCCGATACTATGTCAATTAAATCCTTTTTATTTTTACCAGAAGAAACTATTCGTTTTTCAAAAGTAAATCTTCCTGGAACCGATATTTTAACAAAGGCTAATTTAAATCTAGTATTTTTAAATTATTGGGAATTTTTAAAGAAAAAAACCAATGTGAATAATATTTTTATAGATACGTTTGAAAATGATATTGAATTTAATGAAAATAATTTTGCGAATAATATAAAACAATATATTTTAAACTTAGGAGATGAGGAAATTACCGGTTATACAAAAAATGAAATTTACAAAAAATTTATTCAGCAAATTATACCAAAAACTAAGATATTATTTAACTTAATGAAAAAATACATTATTGGTAAACTTTCAATTGTAGATGTTGTATCTTACCTCGAGCCGTTTTTAGTTTATACGGATGAATTAACCTATATGCAGTATATTGATATAATAAAATTTATTGACTCGCGAATTTCTGAATATAATATTAATTTTGTTGAACGTTCAAAGATATTCTCAATACTTACAAGAATTAAGTCTCAAGATTTAGTTCCTTCAAAGGCTTACACAATTATTAATATTTTAAATGATAGAATAAAAAACGAGATTTTTCAGGATTACGATATTCAAATTAATAAAAATACATCCATGTTCACAAATTCAGAATTAATTAGAAAAATAACACTGAAAGATTATGGAAGACTTTATACAACTGGTCTATCATTACAAAATAGTTCATTAATGTTTCCTAGTGAAATATCAAGTATTTTTGAAGACGATAAAAAGGTATTAGAGAAAAAACAGAAATATGAACAAGATAATGATAAATGTAAACCAATGATTGTTGCAAAACAGTATTCTTCACTAGATGATTTAAATCAAGATAACAATTCTGATGTATATTTTGATAAAAAATACGACAAAACCAATTATGGTTTGCTAGAAAATGATTATGAAAAACAAGTGTTAACTATGACAACTGAGGATTTAAAAGTACATATAATAAAAGATTTAATGGTAAGAAAACAAATGTCGGAAAATGAGGCGAATTATTTGGCAGACACAATAGTTGATGGAAATAAAAAAGTTATTGATGGACAATATGCGTTATTGTATAAAAAAAACGATTCCACTTCAAATGAAGATGTTGATTACTACATTAGAGAGAAAAATAAATGGATTATTGATGACGATGTATCAAATATGATAAACACTGATGACTCAAATATATTATGTAATTTACAAGAAAAATGCATTAGTGTTCCAGATAAAATGGCAGATAAGTGTGAAAGCATAACATTAAATGAAGTTCAAATGCAGAATAAACTGTTAAAAGATGTAATGAATGAGTTTGATACAAGATACAAAATTTCAAAGGATGATTTTGAAAATGAAATGAGAGAAAAATTCGATTATTATTCTTCTATTATTGGTGTTATTTCAAAAATTGAAACGTATAAGCTATTAAAATATAACAACCAAAAGTATAATTTAGGCGTCGGCGTTGAAGACGCAATGACTATAAATCCTATATCACCCAGCTCTAAATTATTAAACCTTATTTTAAGTCAAAATGATTTTGTTAAGAAACAATATGATATAGTTAGATTTGTAAATTTATATACAAGACAACACATTTCTAATGTGTTAAATAATGAAGGTTTCGGAAGTCTCGAAGATATTCATTGGTTATATTGTCCAAAAACAAATGCGAAACTGTTGCCTGTTTTTAAGTTTGAGTTGGCTTCAGAATATATTCGAAATCCCAGTGGATATAATGATTATTTAGATATTTTAAAATCCAAAATAGGAAAATTAAGCGATGATGGTGATATGTGGTGTGATAAGTATACTGGTTGGCCTATTTGTCCTGTAGATTTTGATGTTGAAGAAGGTTTTGAAGAAGGATTTAAAGTTTCAACTCGAGGGAAAATAGAAGAAGACGCAGGAAATAAGATAACTTCGGCAACAGGCGTCACCGCGTTTAAATATGACACACCAGAAACAAAAACGATTAATAATATAGTGAATGCCTTATCTGTTGCAATGGGAATTACAATTGAGAATCAAAAAGAATTTATAATTAATGGCGTTTTATCGTCATTAAGAGACACATTAGAGAACGAAACCGATTACAAAGAAAAAGTAAAAGAAATGTACAATAAAGGGAAAAAAATCGCATCCTATAAAGATTTTTATAATACAGCTATTTTGTACTTTACTATTGGCATGTTTTTAATTGCCGTTCAAACGTCTATTCCATCTGTTAAAACAAGAAAAACCCACCCTGGTTGTATTAGGTCTTTCACAGGTTATCCATTTGAAGGTCAAGGAGATTTGTCTAGTTTACAGTATGTAGTTTGCGTAGCTTATGATATAAGAGAATCTGGAGAACCATGGAATGTTTTAAAAGGTAAAAAACTGGATTTTATAACAACTAGGCTAAAGGGTTCAATAAATGATGTTTTATTATCTATTCCAGATGTCAAACGAAAAATAGAAGAAAAAACCGATTATTTATTAACTAATTCATCAAATGAAATTCCGGAAGAGCACGATATAACAAAATGGACGCAATTTCTACCACCACTAGTTCCATTTAAAATTAAACATCTTACAAATATTTCTCAAGAATTTAAAAGCTCTTTAGTAAATGATTTACGGATAGGGTCTTCAAATCAAAGAGAGAAATTGCTGGTAATTGATTCGAAAATAATTCAATTCTCATTGGCGATTCAAGAAAAAATACAATCAATAGTAAAAAAACACAATTTAATTTTACACAATTCAAATAATGAGCCTTATATTGAAAACGCATGTTGTGAAGGAAATGAAGGAGAAACAACTATTAGTTATTTTGAAAAACAAGACTCCTCAATAACTGAATACAATCAAATAGTTACCAATCTAACAAATATGATGGCAGACATTCTTAGCTATTCTAAGGCTGGTTTATTTTATAGTAATATTAACACCAAAAATAAATATCCTCCAGTAAGCAACGTATTTGATGAAAGAATTATATATTTATCATTTATTCACTTTTGTAAATTTAAATCTTTAATCCCGGTTCCCGAAGATTTATTGCCATTATGTACTGATAAACCGGATACTACATTGATTAACCCAAACGATTCTATAGATAGAATAATTCAAAAACTAAAGGACGATGGTAGAAATTATACAAATGAACAGTTGTTACGACTTTTACAGTTAATTGGTAGAAATAATATAATTAATATTAATTTAGATTCACCTGAAGTATCATATATAACAAAATTAACCGGGTTGTTAGAGTCTATTTATGATGAAAATGATGAATTTGTTGAAGGCTCCTTAATTAAGTTGATTAAAGATGTTTTGGATACGTTTGACATAGCTTCTAACGAAACTACAAAACAAACAAGAGAATTAAATAACTATTTAATAAAGGCAAACGCAACAATAAAAGAAGAAATTTGCGATTTTATTGAAAAAAACGGCGGTTCAACAACAACGAAAAGTTCTGTTAGAAAAGTGAAAGTTGCCATTGAAAATTTGTCTAATTGGATTTCCGAAACTTCGAATCGTAATGAAAATATAAAAATTTCCGATGAAAGGACATATAATATTATTAACTTTTATAAAACATTTGTTGAAAATTTTGTTAATGTTTTTCCTAACATAATATTAAATAAGGTAAATCATTCAGAAACCCTAATACCGAGTTATTACGGTTTTTCGGACAATCACTCAAAAAAACTAAAGAAATATATAAATGAATATTATGAAAAACTCAAGGCATTTTACGGTGTTTCAATATTAAACAATGTTTTGACAACTGTTCAAAAAACCGCGCAAAATATTTTAAAGTTATCAAAAATCACGCCCAGTTTTACATCTATTAAATTTGATGATAAAGAATTAAAACCTATATTTGATGAGAGAACCAGTAAATATTTATATGAGTATTACCTATTAAAAACATTACTAAGTTATATAGAATTATCCGAAAATGATGAAATGCTTGTAACAGAAATAGAAAAGAAAACCGAAATAACCGACATTTTTAGTGTAGAATATTTAGAAGAAAGAGACACCAGAATTGACTTAACTATGAACACCCGAGATACACCCGAAAGAAGAGTTGTTGAAGGAAATATGAAAGAGCTAAGACAAAAAACAACGCAATTACTTATAGCTTTTATTGAAATAATGAATAATCAAAAAGAAACCGTAAATACATCTTATGAAGAAATACAAGATAGAGTTTTTAAGTTAAGAGAGAAAGAGAAAGATTTGGTTACAGATAGACTCAAGCAAATGACAGATGAAGAAAGAGACGGCGATACAATTCTTAAAATAAATAAACTAGGAATGTACAGCAAAGGTATGCAAAAAGGGTTAACTACACTAGATAAAAATTTCTATGATGAAGAACAAAATTTTAGAAACCAAATGGAAAAAGCCGAAAGAAACATAAGAAAGAAAAATAAAGATGCAAATGATGAAAATATAGATATTTTAATAGATGATTATATATCCCAAGAACAAATTAATAGAGACATTGATACTGACGCATATGATATGGGGTATATGAATGAAGATTATTATAACGGAAATACGGATGGAGCTGAAGCTCCAGAAGAAGAATATGATGATTACGGCGATTTTGAGTAAGCATTCATTTAGTTTTAGAGAAAATATAATTATAAAAAATTGTTTATAATTATATATAAAATGTACAGAAACTTTATTAGAGAAAATATTACACTTTTTTCTATTTTATTATTCATTATAATATTTGGAATTATTCAATTAATGAAACCCGCATGTTTTTATAACAAAGATGGTAGTATAAGAGAATTTGGCATTGGTTATAGAAACAAAACTATTTTGCCTATTTGGCTATTATCGTTGGTTTTAGGGATTTTGTCTTATTTAGCTATTATGTTTTATGTTGCACATCCTAAACTATTTTAGTTATTGTATTTGTTATCATAATTAAGTCTCATATGCTTCCTTTTCTCTCTTCTAGTTAGTGGTATCAAGTTGTTATTGTATATGTTGTTCCGGTAGATTGAGCTTGTGCCGCCTTTGCCTCTTCTTCTTGTTCTACAAACTTCTGATAGTTTTTCTCCATAGTTTTTGGATTACTTGCGCAGCCCTTAGTTGCTATTTTTAATTGAACAATTGAAGTCAATAAAATACCTGTATACATATACCATAATGCCTCGCCTACATCGTCGCGCGTTACAACTAATTCAAACAACTTACTTTTCATATCTTCCGTTTGAGGACCTTCCGTCTGGTATTGTTCTTTCATTAATGGTGTTAATATGTTCCAATAATTATTGAAATTGGTTGGTACTATTTGATTAATTAATATTGATGTATTTCCACAAATTTTGATGATTGCATCGGCCGCACTTTGCATAGCGGATTTTTTGCTTGCCGTCATTGTTGGGTCGGCGTCTAACTTGCCTTGAATATCTTTATCAATCAGTAACTCAGTTAGAACTTTATTTGCAGATGATGAAACATAATAGTAACCTATTACATCTGAGAAAGCACTTTTAAAACCAGGATACATTGTTAATACTAAGACAAGAACGCCAAATATTAAAATCCAAGGTAAAAAGGTAAATATTCCTGCCGGACCTATATTTTCACCAATGTTTCCTCCACAAGTTGAACTTATTATTGAGACATTAACCATAAATTGTATTATAATAACTAAAAATATGTAAACAGCTAAATATATATAACTATTACTTGTATAGTCACTAAATTTTGTTTGGTCATTGAATGTGTCGTATGTTAATTTAGGTTTTAATGCCATGTAATAAAATAGTGTTGTCAATAAAAATGTAACAATATTTAAATAAGAACTAGCCATATAGATAATATGTATAATTTAATTTATATTTTTAACTATAAATATTATGAACTTAAATGATTTTTCTAATCGAGAATGGTTGCCAACTAAACCAACTCTTACTGAACCAGGTGTTAAATATTTTTTAAACCAAACTCTAAAACAATGTCATGATATTAAAAATAACTTTCATAATACAGTTTTTAATATAGGTTTATTTATTGCCTTTTTAATTGTTTTAGGAGTAATACTTTTATATAAATACAAAGGGAAACTTACACCTGTTGAATTAGAAAGAAAAAATAAGGAAAAACAACAATATATTTTATCCAAAATCAAGATTTTTCAAGAAGCAAAGCGTAAGGCTCATCAAGAGTTAATAACTGGACTTCCACAATGGGAAAACGAGTATGATATTATACATAAGAAGTCAAATTATACATAAAAACTTAATAACTAAATAAATTCTCAGTTATTATATTATGGCAGAATCTGTAGAAAATGCAATAAGTGAATTTTATAAATTAAAAAGTAAATATGAAACTGATATTTTAAAAAAAAAGAAGGTTATTATTAATGACGTAACATTAAGTTCTCAAGAAAAAAAAAATGAATTTAAAAAATTAAAACCTAAATGTATAAATTGCAAAAGACCCGGAGGCACATTATTTTCAGTCAAATTTTTTACTGGAAAAGATGAATATAGAGAATTTAAATCTGTTTGTGGTGTAGTTGCGGACCCGTGTAACCTTAATATTACAGTACAAGTTGGTAAATATGACCTATTACCTGTTGTATTAGAAGGCATTGAAAAAGAAATAGATGATAATAAAAAATCCATTATTGACGACAAAAATAGGCTTTTGTTTGGTCTAATGACAACTGAAACGGCTTTACAAAAATTTGAAGGTGTTAAAGATTATATTGCGAATTTAACTTCATTATTAGAAACATATCTTGATGAATATAATTCCATAACTGATAATTTAGAAAAGAAACTAGAACTTAAAGAAAGTATTGTTAAATCATATTTTTACATTGATGAAATAAAAGAATCAATAAAACAATTTAATCAAGAAAATAATACACAGTATGTTCGCGATATAGTAAATATTTATATAAATAATTTAAAGCCACTTTTAAATAAAATTACAGACTTAAAATATAAAGAAAATACAATTCACTATAATGAAAGTGATAATACTTATAATTTAATACAAAACCAGTATACTATTGAATCATTAGAATTTACAGAGTTTAATAATAAAGTTTTAAACTATGATGTAGGGTTAAAAGTAATTATACCTAAAACGCCTGTAAAAGGTCTTATAATTGAATCTAGTAGCGATGATAAATAAATCGTTTTTACACCCTTGAAGATTTAAAATGGCACGCTTTATATAATTTTTATCTATTTATTATATGAAGCATAAAAGTGTAGATTATAAATTATCTGCTGTTAATTATTACTTAAATCACGAAGACGGATATGACAATACTTGTAAAATTTTTGATTGTAAAAAATCCTCACTTAAAAGATGGATACATAAATATAAAACTTCTTAAAATCTTACAAGAAGAAATAGAAAATCAATATCATATAAGATTACTAAACAACAAGTGAAAACTGCGTTAGAATTGTTAAAACAAAACGAACAACTTACTATGAATGAATTAGAAATTGAGATGAAACAAAAATATCCTACATTTGATATTACACCTCAACATTTAGGACAAGTGATAAGAGATAATAACAAAACAAGAAAAAGAACAAGACACGAGCATTTCCCAAAAGAAAGATATAAAAAACCAATAGAAAAACAAACTGAACTAAATAAATTTTATAGTAGGGTTAAACAATTTCCTATGAATAAAATTATTTGTTTGGATGAAACAAGCGTAGGTTCCGCTTTGAAACCAACTTATAGTAGATGTGAATTAGGTAGAAGATGTGTAATAAAAACTTCTAACCAATTTGTTTTTCGTAAATTTACTTTATTGGTAGCAATAAGTAATTCAAAATGTGTTGGAAAAGAATTATATGAAAAAGGTGGTATGACAAAAGAAAGGTTATTAGAGTTTTTAGAAAAATATGTATTTTCAAAATATAAAGACCATCTTATTATTTTAGATAATGCTGGCAGTCATAATAACGATTTAATTAAAAATGCTATAACAAATAGTGGTAATCATTATTTATTTTGCGTCCCATATACCCCCAAGACGGATGCCATAGAGCAATACTTTAACCAAGTAAAAACATATTTGAAAAAAGATAGAAATGTAGCAAATTTTCAAGAATTAGAAAAGAATGTAGAAAAGGCAATTAACAAAGTAAAACCAGAAAATTATAAAAATTATTTTGAATATGCTTATAATTTGAAAGAAGGTTATGAATTAAAAAGGAAACAATCAACAAGACGAAGAAAAATAAAAATTTATAAATAACATACTTAAAATTTATTTATTATTTTAAGTATATTGTGATGCGTCTTAAAAGCGAATTGTATAAAAAAGAGCAAGAAGAAATAGTAGATAAAATTATAGAAATATTGGATTTAGAAAATAACAATACAATCAATTTATGTGATTTCGATGAAGATAATGATAAACAAAAACAAATAATGGAATTAATCCCAGATATAAGAAAATATTATAGTTTTAATGGAATTAAGGCAGTTGGAGAACCAAATAAAATAAAAAGACCTTGGTTGTCAATAATAAAGCATTTAACAAAAGAAAAATATAATTTAGAAAGTAAAGAATACCGATTTTTTGATGGAAAAGAAAATAAATATTTAAGAACGCAAAAATATATTTTTACAAAATTATAAAATTGTTATTTTATAAAAAATTATATATATATATATGATTTCGTGGTATTCTATTTCTATTTCTCTAAAAATTGGGGGGGGGGG
>Ga0209443_1001897_pt1 | contig 12686 bp, 11 predicted proteins | sample LauGreBMM110DCMD_2_FD_187571 | JGI IMG/M metagenome (GOLD analysis project Ga0209443, IMG submission 187571) | Freshwater lake microbial communities from Lake Michigan, USA - Su13.BD.MM110.DCMD (SPAdes) (version 2) | ecosystem: Environmental > Aquatic > Freshwater > Lake | place: Lake Michigan... | reverse complement strand
TGGAAGCAATAGCCGCTTTGGTTCTGCGGATCTGCTCTTCCTTCTGTTCGGTCTTGTAGTTCTTGGCCTTCATGTCGGCCAGTTTAGCCTCCTGCTCGCCTAGGCGGGCGAACAGTACACGCAGTTCAGTCTTAACGTCTGCCCGCAGGTCGTCGAAACGAGGATCCTGGCGAGGGTCGCCGCCGGCGTACGCGGGGGCGGGCGTAGGTGTGGGAGCAGGGGTAGGCGTCGCTGCTGGTGCAGGGGTAGGTGCGGGGGCTGGTGCAGGAGCGGCTGCCGGAGCAGGAGCGGCTGCCGTAGGCGTGGGCGTCGGTGCGGCTGCCGGAGCAGGGGCAGGAGCAGGGGCGGCAGCCGCAGGTGCTGGATTCTTATCAAACGATTGCAACGCGGCCAGGGCAGCCCGCTGGGCGTCTCCAGCCTTTGCGAATCGGTCGAGAGCGGCCTTATCTTTTACCAGGTTAGATCCGTCTCGGTTATTAAGGTCATACAGAGCAGACTCGTATTCTACATCAGCTGCTGCCAGGGCGGCGGCTAAAGCCTCGCGAGCTGGATTTTCAGCCTGTGTAGCAGGTGCGGCAACAGGCGTAGCCGTAGGTGCAGCCGTAGGTGCAGGTGCTGCCTCAAGTTGAGCGGTGATGTCTCTGACTTGGTCGGTAGCAGCTTCAAATCCAGCGTTCTTACCATCAAGCGTAGCCTGCGCCAATCGGGCTGCTTCAATCTTATCCGCGTTCTCTGGATCGTCTTTGAGGGCTGCATTGGCAGCCTCTACTTCAAACTCGGCCTTTGCTTTTTCTGCTTCATAAGCAGATAGTACTTCATTGGCCGCGTTGAGTTGTTCCTGGAGGGCGATGGTAGGATCGACAGCAGGAGCGGCAGCCGGAGCAGCGGCAGCGGCTGCTGGTGCAGGAGGAACAGCGGCAGCTGCCGGCGCGGGAGGTACAACCTCACCGGCGATAGGTACAGCCGGGGCGACTGGCGTAGGTGCTACAGGTGCAACCGGAGCGGCAGCGGGCGTAGGTTGAGCGGCGGCAGGTGCGGCGGGTGCTGGTTGACCGCGAGCGGCTTGATAGCCTGCCTTCAGTACGCCACCGCCGGCCTTCAATGAGACGTCTCCCATGCCACCAGCCAAAGCACCGCCACCGCCAGCAAAGACAACTTGTTTACCGCTGAAAGGTTTGTCTGATCCAGCGGCAATAGCCGACAATTGAGACGCTGTGCTAACAACGGCTTCTTCTGCTCCTTCCTTCAACATCTCAACGGCAACAGGTACACCATTCTTTAGAATCCATTGTACACCCTTATTTCTACCGACAGCCTTCATAGACCCAGCACCAGGGATAAGGCTAAACCCACCAGTCACAGCGCCTTCAGCGGCGCCAGCCGCCAATGCTTGATTGTCAGCAGCATCGAGAGCTGCCTTGTACGCGGCAGGGTTACTGTTTCGCAGGGCAATGACAGCGTCTTCGTCGTTAGCATCAACGCCGTTCTTCTGAAGCCATTCCTTAAAGTTTTGGGCTTTATTGCCGACGTACGCATCTCGACCGGCCATGCCGCCTTGAGCGGTAGCACCACCATAGTTGATTAACACCGGACCTGCACCGAGCGTAGGAACTGCCGTGAACAGGGAAGCAATGGCTTTACCCGCATCAACCATAGCACCCTTGGCGCTAGGCCATGCAGACTCCAAGAACATATTGGCACCCACTTCTGCCGTGTTTGCACCATAGCGTCCCTTTAGTAATTTAGCAGCACCACCAATGTCTTCCTTGTTTGCGGCAGCCTGGAACGCCTGCATTCGCGCGCTTCGTCCTTCAATGCCGGACATGGTCTTCTCCATCTCGTCCTTTTCTTTACGCGCTTCTACGATCCGCTTGCGGACGTCATCAAGGGCAAATTGCTTGGCTGCCAAGACCTTCAGCGGTTCTGGCTGCCAGGTTGCTGAAATGCCGCCCTGCCCACCAAAGCCTTGATAGCTATCCTGGCTTGGTAGCTTGGTAGGATCAAAAGACGCTACGTCTTCAGCAAGCTTCGCCTCTTCGGCGAGAAGCGCGAAGAAGTTATTTTCAGCCGAAGCCATGTCTTTGCCATACCAGGACGAAAGACCAGAATTAATTAAGCTTTCAAAAGCACCAACAGTTTCGGCCTGCGGGTTAAGTGACTGTCCGAGTTGACGCTGACCGCCGCCAATACCGCGCAAGGCCGGCTGGGGGAGCAATACTCCAGCTCCAGGAGCGGCGAGTTGAGGATCGTTGGGCGTCGCCAACTTAAACGCATCGGCTACCGATGGAGCGGCTGTGACAGGCGTCGGTTTCTCAACCTGTACGATGGGCTGACCGACAGGCTGGCTGACAGGTTGGTTGACGACAGGCTGCTCCGCCGGCGCATCGAAGGCGTCGAAAGGGTTTGCCGGCTGCTTGGGCGCGGGGGTGTCGAAAGCGTCGAAGGGATTGTTTGCCATTTAATGCTACTTCAGCACAGCTGCGGCAGCACCAACACCATACTTCTCATCGAACTTCGTGGCAAGAGAAGGATTCTTCTTCAAGGCATCAATCGCACCTGCCGGGATAGCCGAGATATCAACCGCAGCTGGGGTGATGACAGGGGCCGGCGTAGAGCCAGCAGCCCCGGACCCGGCAGCGACGATGGCCGCCAGAGCTTCCGGAGCCTTAAAGCCTTCAAAGGTAATGGTTCCGTCTTCCTTCTGCTTCAAACCCCAGAATTGGTCCTTCGTGCCTTTGACCATGTTTCCAGTAATATTATGGTCGCTCTCGGACTTCTTCATGGCCGACATAACGTCCAGCTTGTCGCGGAGGATATACTCCATAGCGCGGTCCGTAAGGGACTTCTTCTGGGCAGGGTCTACCTGCTCCCAGGCGTTGGCTGAACCTAGGTTCTCGGCAAAGTCCTTGGCGTAGATTTCCTCGATTCCCTTGCGGACTACCAATTGCTTGGCCTGGTCGTTTAGACTTGTCCGGGCGGCGGTTGCGGCACCGTTAAGTTTATCAATATTGATAAGACCCTTAATGCGAAGGATGTTAGCATCGTTGAGCCTTGTCCGCTCTTCTCCGGTAAGGTTAGTAAGCTTGATCCTGGCCTGGCTTTCAGCGGTAGCGTTATTGGCAGCATTCTCAATCTTCCCGACGTTTGCTTCGGCAAGGTATTCAACGGCAACACCCTTCTGGCGAAGCAGGGCAACCTGGGCGTCGGTAAGGCGTCCCATGTTTGTTTCCTTGGTGCCGAGTAACCTAATCTTGGCTTGAGACTCTGCCGTATCCGTTGTGATTCGGTTCAAATCAACCTTGCCGGCTGGAGTCGTATCGACGATCTTGTAGTTACCATCAGCACCAAGCTGCGTAAGTACGCCTCCAGTAGAAGACGAACCGCCTGCAAGGGCTGCTGCGATAGACGTATTAAGCGATCCATCGGCGTTAGTCGTCAATCGACGCATCATGTCACCCTTGTTGTAGTCATCCAAGGCATTAGCCTGGCCTAGCAATGGGAGGGCGACATTGGGGTTGCCTGCGATAATGGCTTCACGACCGCGATTCTCGTTGATGCCCTTGAAGATAGAAGCGACGGAGTTATCACGCGCAGCCCGCATGGCTGCGATTTCTAGTTCGGAATACCCGGCAGCGCGAAGAGCAGATTCTCCAAGTGCCGTATTCTGATCTTCCTGTCCAGCCGCGCGCGCGTTGTTGTAACGAGCGGTTGATAGCATGGTCGCACCCTTGGCTTCAGCCTCTGGGTTGAACATCCCAGCCACGTTTTCAGCGGCCTTCGCCCAATATGGGTCGCCCTGGACGGATACTTTGTTGCTCATTTAATGGGGAATTTATACATAGCCGGGAACGAACCAGAACCCAGGAAGGGCTGCGGCTGGATGGCCGGCAGCTTGAAGGGATCTAGTGGCAATAGGCTATTGCTATAATTTGCAATGTTGTTGCTGGCGGCGTTTAGCGTTGAAGGGTTGGAGAAGTTTGCCAGCGAATTTGTTTTGTTAAGGATATCGGCTTGGCTTGGAGCATCCCACCAACCAGCACCAGCACCCATACCCACGACAGACCCAGCGGTAGAAAGAACAGTACCAAGGGTCTTTAGGCTGTCGCCTTTCTTGGAAGCGTATTCAAGTTCAACAGGAAGTACGCCGGCAGATCCGCGCATGAAGTTGCCAGTAGTGTTCAACTTCTGGCCGGCGCGGATGTTGTTGATGGCGTTCTGGAAGGTAACGTCATTAAACGAAAGCATGTTGGCCTTGGCGCGACCCTGCTGGGTAGCGTAGCCAAGGTTCTTTGCGGCGGCAGCGTCACCTTCCGTTGCCATCAACTTGTTGGCAGTTTGGTCGCCGGCTAGGTTCGCACCAGTAGCCTCGATAGGCGCGCGGACTTCAGCCACAGCAGCATCAGACGCAGCCGCTCGCGCTGCCGCAGCTTCTGACATTCCGGTTTCGGTGGCGTCCCTGCCAGACTTGCCGAGAGAATCATCCGATATTGCGGTAGCTTCATCCTGGAAGCCCTTCTGGCGAATGCTTTCGGCGACACGCTGTCCCTCCATAGCCTTGGCTGCGCGTCGAGCGCCTGCGGCTTGAGCGGCAGATCCTGCCGCCGTTAGGGCTAGTGCGAATGCTACTGGGGTACACATAGATTAGAAACGGCCAGGGCCGCCAACTTCCTGGGTGGTGCCAGGCGGGATGCCGAGCAGTTCGCCGACGGTAGGGGAACGCTGAATGCGCTGCATTGGAGGCATCGGCGCGTACTCCTTTCGCATCATGTGCTGGGGAATGCTGTTGATGCTATCGCTCACGACAGGACCATCAAACTCTTCCTTGGAAATAGGAACCATTGGCATCTCCCTGGCAGGACCAAGTTGGCGGATACGCTGTCCAGTACGAGGGTCAAAAAGTTCAGAAATCTGACGAGCGGTTGCTTCAAATTGGTTAGCATATCGAGGATCGTTTTGACGCGGGTCAAATGACTGCGTTTGGGCTTGCCCCATTTGCGCGCCCAGTTGGCCGGCAGCGATAGCGTCCTGGGGGTTAACCTGCTGACCAGGGATGATGCCTGCGGCTTGCGCGCCTGCGATGGCCTGTTGAAATTGAGGAGTACACATAAAATTAACCAGATTTCTCGACGCGGTTTTTGTTGGATGACCCGCCTGTGACAAAGTCCTTAAAGGGCTTTAAGCCAGGACCGCCGGAGTAATAGCCAGCGTTCTGGGCAGCACCCAGCATCCCGGTGGTGTTGGCGAACAGGTTAGCCACAGGATTGAAAGCCTGCTGCTGTTCCATGATGCTGGCGGATCGGAGTGCATTCGTTGCGGCCAACTCCGGGTCGCTGGTCATATTGACCTGTTGGATAAGATTGTTGCGCTGGTCTTCAACCGCCTGTCGGGCTTTAATGCCCTCCGTGGTAGCAGCTTCGGCAACGGTCTGCCTTGCCATAGCATTGTCGCGCATCAGTACGCCGCCTTGGCGAGCGTTCTCGCTGGACTGGTCTAGGCCGGTCCGGGCAAGGGAGTATGCCAACTGGTCGCTGACTTGCTTGTACTGGTCGTTAACCTGGGGGGTGGCAAAGCTGGAATAAGCCTGTCCGCGTCCCTTGAAAAATCCGTCGTCGAACCTTTCAAACTTCTGGTTAATGTTATTAACCCCCTGCTTGATGCGGGCCTGGCGCGCCAACTCGTCTGCTCGCGCTTGAGCAGCACCACCGTCGCCTCCTCCTCCTCCGAAACACATGTTATCGGGGATTCCCTCCAATGTTCAGATCCAGCTTCATAATGGAGTAGATTGTGTACTGGCGGACGGCTTTGTCCAGCAATACAGATAGAACGTCTCTCCGGCCTTGCCGTAGTTAGATACTTCACACTCCTTTGACGCCCCCAGCAGCTCCAGCCATCGGTGGGCAACGTCGTGCGTAGCAATGCTCCGGCACTCTAGGCGATGCCACCCAATCTCGTCCAAGTAGGGGAAGAATACCTTCCTGGCGAAGCGGTGGGTGGATAGGGATATCTCGTCGAACCTGTCGGTTGCGAACATCCAAATTGACATGACGCCGTTCCACATAGGCATAGCGCCACAGCACACGATTGGTTCTCCATCGTCTGCGTGTAGGACAAAGCCTCCACCCCCGATTCGTAGGATGCTGTTGCCGAATTCCCACGGATCGTCTGTCCATTGGGTGGCGTACACCTCCGCCCGGTCCTTCGCTCTCATGTTGTGAACCACATGCTGCACCCCTTCGGGATACAGTTCAGTCACTTTCATTGAAGTCGATGTGGGCGATTAGGTTAGCCAGTCGAGCGTAGCCGGCGGAATCACAGGTCAGACGTACGCCTACATGCGTTCCCATCCCGGTAGCCTGGATGCGACCAAGGGTAAAGGTGGGCTGGCTGACCGTGGCGACTAGGTCGCGGGCATTGGGGGAGATAGGATCCATACCAATTTCGACAGCCCACTCACCCTCACAGGTCATGTCGATACCGGCCAGGGTCTTCATGTGCGCCGGCTTACCACCGTCAAGGTAGGGGAGAATAACCTCAACCCTGTATGATCCGTAGTTCAAGCCTGTAAGGCCGCCATAGGCATAGATGATATTGCCTTCCTTGGCGTAGACAATGCCGTCCTTGGTCGTGAAATCCGTGAACGTATAGCCTGGGCTGTAGGTAGACCAGGCAGCGACTTGGCTGCTGGGGAAGTAGGTGTAGACGTAGATCTTATTCCCAACGGCTAACCAGTACCGCCCATCAATAGGTTCGATGACGGCAGGGCATGCGGCCTTCTGGGCGTCCGTCATTTGAGACAGTTCGGCAAGTACCAGGCTGTCGATGGGCGTACCGACGTCATTGACGACGGCGGCATTGGAGCTGTCTCGCGCGCGCAGGGAGCGGACGCCGGAGTCGGATAGGTAAAAGATATCAATATCACCGACAGACACCACGCTCCCTGGGCCGAAGGCGCCGGTGTTCAGAAGGACTTGTCCTTGGCGGTTGTTGGCCGGGTCTGGGTCGATGCTCCAGATTTGAACGGATCGCCGAGAGAATGCTGCCAGGTTGCCTTGATAAAGGTCGATGCCTGTAAGAATTTCAGCCCCACCAGAGCTATTGGACATGTTAATAAACCCTGCACCAACACCAGACTCGCCCCATTTCCTTGGAGAGTTTACACCAGAGAAGAACATCGTGGACGCGCTTCCAACGTGGGCTTTAGTCTTACACGTTAAGCAGCACGAAGGATGAGATCCAGTAACGCGAGTCGCACCCCATGAAGTGGGGTTGGAGGAGTCTAACGGATTGGTGGCAATCAGCTTTACCTGTTTACCAATAGGGAAGTCTCCATACTCGTTGCCCCCCGGAGGTACGATGCCTGGGCAAGGACCAGAAACCCAAATAATACCACCATTTGGTCCAATACGCCAATGCCATCCTCCGTATTCTGGGGTGCAAGCTCCTTCTCCTCCTGTTCCGGTAGTCATTAGATTGACGGTAGTATTACCGCTCCAATGGTGTATCTTACAATCTTTGGTACGCCGGCTACAAAGTCCGTGCCATTCTTGATGCTTTCAACTCCAGTAGCCGCTACATCCCCTTCGGTGATGATTTCAATTTGGCGACCATTTTGCGCGCCGCCGGTCTGGATGGTAGTAATCTTCACTTTGCTATCAATTAGGGACGCGGTGTAGTCTGGAGTGGAAGTGAATGAGTTAATCTTGGATACGATGTTTGCCATCGTTGCGGAGTTGGAAGCACTCCACTTGACCTTTGAACCCATGATGTCTACTCCGTCTACCAGAACCTTTGCCACAGCATTAGTCACGCCGCCGGCCATGATACAGAACGTAGCCTTAAACCTCCCAGCAACATAGCCTGGCCCGATGGTCGCAACGTCGATAAGTTCTGCGATTCCAGGGACGCCTGTAGGATCTGCATCAAATTCAATCTCAACTTTAAGTCCATTGTTTGCCGTGTGGTCATCGGGGTAGGTGCCAGTCGTGTTTGGAATGCCGAGAGAAATCACTCCTGTGTCGGCAGTAAAGCGCCTATCGACGACAGAGTATATAGATCCACCTACTGGGGTGTTAGAGAACCCGGTGCGATTCATTGGCATGTTTTTAAGGTGGAAGTGTATATTGTAAGCCAATCCAACCCCCAAGCCTGTACCGGAGCCAACGACAGGTTCGGTGTCCCACTTGAATCCAGTCCAGCCACCAGGCTCATCGATGCCCTCAAACTCATCGAAATAAATGTTCATAATATTCGGAGTCACGCCAATCGCGTTGAGGTTCTTTGTTCCGCCGGCCTGGGTGCCTGGAGATCCTACGGAGATTGCGAATCCACCAGTTGCTGCCTTCGCCAACACAGGGTCAACGAATTGCTGCGTCACCGTTGTTTCAACTCTGATAAGAGGGTCTGTAACGAAAGATGGGGTGAAGTCGATGCCGCTTGGGGCGGTAACATCGATAAAGGCTTCAAAAGGATTTAAGGCACCGACAGTAGCTCCCCACCCGGTAGTCGATGCACCAAAGGTTTCACCACGGATCTGCCAGGCGATTGTTTCCGCAAAACGCTTCCAAGGGTGGGATTGAACGGCCATCCATTCCTTTGTTTCTCCAATGTAGAAATCAGAAATAAATTTACCATCTAGGAATGGAATCTCTTCTCCGTTATTCCATTTTGCGATTACGAATGTCTTACCGCCGTAAAGAGTGCTGCTTACAATCCCATCCATTTCCGGGTAAACAAAAAGACCATCATCGTCAAACGGTTCGTGATCCTTGAAGATATACAGCGGATGCTTCAAGTACATCACATGTACTCCGTTCGTACCCAATGGGGCTTCGCTAACGGTAACACCGTCACCGGATTTAGACTCCGTAAAGGTATAGACCTTTTCAGAGGTAGACTGCAATCCGTACAATGGAAACTGGAACGGTTCGGCGTCCAGGCTTACATTAAGTGCATCAAATGATTTACGCTTTTCAATCTCACCACCTCTTGAAATGTGCGCGTTGCTTAACGTCTGGAGCGTACCAGATTTAGACGTGAGGGGGTGGCGCCGCGTGTCGAGGCCGGCTGAAAAGTTCTCGACGACAATATATGCCATAAATTAAACTCGGTTGCTGGGAGTGATCCGCGCGCCGTTCAAGAAGCTGCCTTGGTTGGATGGGAATCCTCCGCCGAGAGTGAAGACATCATTCTTGATGCCGCTTCCCTTGAGCTTGGTGAACAGTTCGTTAGCCGCACTCATCTTGCCCTGGGCGTCTTGGGACTTCGCGCGAGACAGCAGTTCGGCAGCAGCAAACAGGACAATCAGATTGTCGTCCAGCAAGGCTACGTCCGAATCATTTACCATCTTCGGCAGCTTCTTGATCGCCTTGTACCGGACAACGCATTCGTTACTAGAGGGAGTCGGCCAGACTTCAAACTGGTTACCCTCGTAGTGACGCCAATGAGTAACAGGGTCTTGCTTGTCGCCTTCCGTGTGATCGCTGGAGTTATACTGGGCAATGCCGATGCCATACACTAGCGGACGCCAGGACGATGAATACTTAACACTAGCCTCGTTGATTCGACCGAAGTCTATCTCTGGGTCGAATCCGTAGTAACGCGATCCGTTTACCATTTGCTCGTCCCGCTCGATGAACGCGAACGGCCAGTCGAACTTTTCCCACAGCCAAGATTGGGTGCGATTAAGGATGTGCTTCAACGCCGGCAGGGAGTTAACCCCCATCGACACGTTGGTGGATGCACCGATCTCTGCCCGCAGGGCATCGACCAGCGCGGAGAGCTGGGTGCCACGAGCCATCGGTTACTTCTTCTTGGAGGTTTCTTCCGGCACTTCGACACCAACCTCTGCGAGGGTGGTGGGGAGCTTGGATGTGACGCCTGGGAAGAACTTGGCGATCACGGATTCCGTGTAGTTCTTCTCCAGTCGGGCGCGCTCGGTAGCCTGGTCGTCAGACGATACGCGGGATTTCTTGATGTTGACTACCGCATCATGGCCGTGGATGGCTTTGAGGACGGCAATTTCGGGAGCCGAGACTTCCTTGAGAACTGTGTTCTCAAGAGAGCCGGCGAGTCGGATTTCTACGTTGGCGTGTTCCATCCCTTTATCGTGCCACGGCTTGATCCTGTTGCAAGCAAAAGGGGGTGGCTTCCGTTAAGAAACCACCCCCTGGGTGAGTCTATCGACTACCGATTAGGCGACTTCGTAGACAGCGCAGCCGGTGAACTGCTTACCAACCAGGCCACCAGTCCAGGTCATGGCGCGGTACAGAACGTACTGGTCATGCGGGCGGGCGGGGTTGTGCTGCTTCTTGTCTTCGCCGTCCATCACCATGAGGCTGATGTTCGACGTGTCGATGAAGTAGGCACGATTGGTGAAGCCGAGATCGTCCAGGGTCGGGTCGTACACGAAGGTACCGATACCACGCATGGTGATGCCAGCGAGGCCGATGTCCGTGTCAGACTTGGCGAAACCTTCCGTGGTGAACGTACCCTTGCTGGTGATTTCGAGGTCAAGCTTCTCAAGGAAGCCGGAACCGCAAAGAACCAGGGAGGGCTTGCCACCGAAGCGGGTCAGCTGACGAACTTCCTTGCGGAGGAACTCGCTGATCTTCTGGGATCCGGAGACGTAGGTGATCGCAGCGGCGCCGACAGCGGCGCGGTTGCGCCACTTGGCGTTGGTCGCACGATCAATGCCGCCAACGGTGCCGGTGGCAGGACTGTCCGTGATCAACGACGTGAGGCCGGGGACAACCTTGGCGTCCTGGGTGCCATCCTTCCAAAGCATCTCATTGAAGGAGCGGGACCAACCTTCGGTCATGTCCTTGAGCTTTTCGTCAAGCAAGCCGGTGAGGACCGTGAGGTCACGCTCGGAGTGCTTGGACGTGGAGGCGCCATTGGAGGAATCGACGACGGAAAGACCGTCGTGCTTCAGCTCGGTGAGCGTCAGCGAGATACCAGCATGGATTTCCTTCCAGGGATAGGCAGCGCGCTTCGTGTTAGCCGGGTTGGCGTACGAGACGGTGTCGTTGTGGGTGAAGCCAGCAATAGCGGTCGTGTAGTCAAACGTGACCGGGATGCTGATGTTACCCTTACCGCCGGGGAAAGTCTTCTGCTTGCCGGTGAGGGCTTTGAGCAGGGGCTTTTCCTGGATGTTTTGGGCGAAGGCCGGACCCTTGACGTAGTAGTCGAGGGCCGACGCGGTGATGTTAGCGAGTTCAGCGTTAGTGAATGCCATAGGTTTTGTGCGTTAGCGGGTTTGCATTGCACCCATACGAACCGCCTCTAGGAGGCTGCGCGGCTGGGCCGTTGCGTGGGCGGACGACGTGGAGCTTGATACATTGGTGACAGGCCGACGCTGGGGTGCGAATCGGGAAAGCCGCTCCTTGATAATGGAGTGGGCGCGCTCAACGAGCGCAAGAGCCTCCTCCGGAGTACTCGGCTTTTCCGCCTGCAAAATCAGTTTGACCTGGTCAATGACCATCTCCTGTTTGGCGGACCAATCGGGATCCTTGACTCTCATCTGCTGTTCCCAGTTAACCACCGCAGAATGGATGTTGCCGCGAGACTGTTGGTCGCGCTGCTGCATCGCATTCACCTGTTGCTGCTGATAAAGACCCTGCTGTGCTTTGAGCATAGCAAGTTCCTTGGCGCTTTCCTCATCGACGTAGCCCTCTTCAACCTTTTTCTGGATGTCGGGGGGTAACGTCGCACCGACGAAAGCATCGAGCCGCGACTTGTATTCGCTGATCCTCTTGTGGGCTTCGACCGGATTGGTCTTCATTAGGGCCATTATCTGGAACCCCTCTGCGACTTCTTCGGTTGATAGCCCATTCGACGACATGAAGGTAGTGACCTTTCGGAATTCATCCGATTCGGCGCGGTATGCATCACGCTCCGTGATCATCTCCTTCCAGCGAGGGTGGTTATGGAACGGCAGTTTCTTGTCTGCTTCTGGCGTGGACTTTTCCTTCGCTGTGTCGTCCAGACTAGGCGTAGGGTTTCCAGTACCTTCAGCGGATTTGCCGTTGGTTTCCGAGTTAGACGAATCCTCGTCAGCCGATCTTTGAGCGGCGCGTTTTACGGCGTCGAGCAGGGATTTAGGCTTCTTATTAGCGTCTTGGTCGCCCGACTCCGACGAGGAAGCCTGGCTGTTTTCTTTAGCGTCGCTCGACTCCGGTGCAGTTTCCTGTTCCGGAGTAGAAATGGGTTCTTGCACAGGAACATTGTCCTGCGTTTCGATGGCGTCGGTTGGCTCGGTTGGATCGGGCATTAAAATACTATAGGGTATGATTTATCGGAAATCAACCATTCGGATACTGAACGCCGTTGGCACGGATATCGCTAGGCGAAGCGGGAGCGGCAGGACCGTCCGCACCGGGTGCGCCGGGAGCAGGTCCGACGTTGGTCGCGCCGGCGCCACCTTGGAGGTTCGGGTCGGCAGCAGGGTCGCCGGCTGGTGCGAGTTGCTTCTGGGCGTTCATTGCGACGATGGAAGGCAGGGCGGCACGGATAGCGTCCGTGATGTCCATGCCATCGTCCATACGCTTGAGTGCTTCCTTTGCCATGAATTCGGGATTCATGCCAGGGATCTGCAACAGGATGGGGGCGATGCGTTCAAAGTTCTGCATCTGGATCGCCTTGTTCGGGCGACCGTTGGAGCCGGCTTCGACTTCCAGCATCAGCTCGGA
>Ga0209443_1001896_pt1 | contig 12697 bp, 10 predicted proteins | sample LauGreBMM110DCMD_2_FD_187571 | JGI IMG/M metagenome (GOLD analysis project Ga0209443, IMG submission 187571) | Freshwater lake microbial communities from Lake Michigan, USA - Su13.BD.MM110.DCMD (SPAdes) (version 2) | ecosystem: Environmental > Aquatic > Freshwater > Lake | place: Lake Michigan... | reverse complement strand
CGCCGAGTCTAGTGCACCAGAAAACGTCCCATCCGGGTTGTTCGTGACGGTACAGGAACTCAATGTAGCGGCGACGATAAGTGCGATGAGTGTTTTCATGCTGGTGTTGCGTCTTTGGCTAGGTAGCCGAGTACGGCCAGAGTGACGGGTAGAATCCAAGTTTTCCAGTCATCAATCGAATGGCCTTGTTGAACGATGCCTTGGATGGCGGCAGCGACGGCTGCAAGCAGTCCGAGTATGGTGGTTTTCATGTTTTCATTTTAGGTTCTTTGAAATAATAGATATAGCCGAGAGAGCTGATACAAGAAGGGCAGCAAGATAGGTACATGTTTGCAGCCACGGATTGATCTCGCCGGGCGACAAGTTTAAAAACAGGCTTGCTAATGGTGCGCCTATCCCCAAGAGAAATTTAGTAGCCAGATCGGTGTGGTCGAATGGATTGATCATCTAGGTGTAGAAATAGTGGTGCGAATGATTTTGCTAATACGGAACCCTCTGGGTGTTTTAGGTGCTGGCGGTACAACTAGGGTATCGGACATTTCACTTTCACCGGAGATATTCACAGCTGTTACATTTGCATTTGTCCGCCCGTCAGGGATTTGAACCGTGATTTCGGTAGCGGTCGTACTACCTACTGGCACGCCGTTAATATATAGCGTGTACGAGTCCGTATCCTCCGTTGCGTCCCAGCAAAAAGTCACCGTGCGATCTGCTAGTGCCACCGCGGATAAAGCTATCATTAGGAGTAGGAGTTTCACTTTTATCACCACCTGTCAACAGACGCTATACCCCCGGCACCTCACCGCTCCAGCGGTTCCTACTGCCGATGTTTAGCCAGCGCGTGCCGTCCGGCGTGAGCATCTCCCAGGAGCCCACCTTACCGTCCGCCCCACGCACGGTGGTCAGCATCCCGTCATACGGCATTACTTCCGCGCCCACCAGCACCCGGCAATTCACGATCACCTTGCGCCCGCCCGCCACCGCCGCCTCTTCATACGATGCAGAATCCACGATGCCCATCCACTCGACATTATCAAGCAGGACGGATTCCCCCAGCGTCTCACGAGCTGAGTCGTTTGCGGCGGTCATATTTTCCCAGAATGCGCTCATAGAAACGCTGTGCGTGTCAAGAGGTCAGGGCTTCTGGCTTCTTGCATTCGAGCGTAGCTGGGCATGAAACCGCTCCCGCTGCACCTGGCACTTCGCGAGTTGTGACTGCGTGCTAAACAGCGCACGCCTCACCACCGGCAGCTCGGAGAGCACATGATCCAGCGCCTCGCTGATTTCATCCACCGCGAAACCCATGTCTTCAAATCCTTTCAATCCCTCGCCCTTACGCCAGCGTTGGTAGCGGTGCAGCACCCGCAGAGCATCATCGGTCATCATACCCTTGCGCAAGGGGTGTCAAAGCAAAGGCCGGAGCTTTCGCCCCGGCCTTCGCCTATTATACTAACTAACCAGCACCCGAAAAATCTTAATCACGCAAAGCTCGTCACGATGATCTGCCCGGCAGTCTCATCGAGAATCTTGAAGTCCGAGTAGGAGCGGATGCGGATCATGTCGCCACGGCGCTCTTCATCCCGCCATGACTCAGTCTCGAACAGACCACTCTTGACGGCCTTGGTCCAGCTCAGGCAGCGGGTCGCGCCACCTGCTTGGAGGTCGCCACCCTTCACCTTGCCCACCCAGATCCCGGCATTACCCCAGATAGGGCTGAACACCGCCGTGGTCTTAGCACGGTTACTGGTGTCCTCAGAGGCACTAGCAACCTTCAGCTCGATTGGGCCACCCGCTTCTTCCGAAAACGCCGTTCCAATATCGCTGCCCTTGATCAGACGCTTGATGTTATTCGTAGCACCGAACATATAATCGTTCAGCAACTTGCTGCGGCGGATAAGGTTCCACAATGTGTCGCTAAGCACGATGCGGTTCGGCATCACACCCCGGTTCTTAAGTTTCTTGATGGCGAGCATCATGTCGCGAGCGAAGTCCACGGTGCTGAGCGTCGATTCGGTGTAGGCTACGGCAGCCGCCTCGTTCGGGAAGACAGAGGTGTCCATCAGTGCGGTGGCCGCACGGGCCTCATGGCCGTAGAGCAACGAGCGTTTGAGGAGACGGGACTCGACCATTTCCAAGTCGAAGAAGTCATCCATTTCATCCGCCTTGTCGTCGTCGATGCGGACCTTCAAGCCTCGGTCGGTGAGCTTGTAGTTATCCCAGTTGTGGCGGCGAGTGATCTCGTTGTAAGTGCCGGTGGCATTACGAGCGGACTCATCCTTACGCATCAGACCACCTTCGGCGATGGTGATGCGAGGGTATTGACCGGTGCGCTTAGAGACGTTATGCACCGGGAAAAGATCCTGCGCGCAGAAGGCCTCCTCGACGTCTTCAGCCTGCATGAGAAAGGCTTGGATGTCCGGACGGTAAACAGCAGTGGAGTTGTTATACATGTGAGTGTGTTCCTGTTAAGTGTATGTGTTTTAGTTTATCCGTTTAGGCTCAGTAGTATTTCACGCGGATGACACTGTTGTCGGCGGAAGAGGCTTCAAGCGCCACGCCAATGGCAGTGAGGGAAGCCTTCTTGATGATCTTGCCGGAGGTGAAGGCTTCGATCTCGTCACCCACGGCAATCGCAGTTGAGTTACCGGTGGTGGCGAAGTGAATGCCGTATTTAAGGTCTTGCACGGCGAGCCAGTAATCACCACCGGGATCATTAGAACCACTGATGCAAGTGCCGATAGCGGTGTCATTTGCGGACAAACCTGCCGGTGAACCGCCAGTACTCGTCATCTTGATGCGAATGAAGGTGGCAGTGGTTGTGCTGGCCGCCGGGATGGAAAAGATAGGAGAAGTATTTTGCATGATGTTATTCCTTTATTTGATGTTTAAATGGTGGAATCAGAGGTTACGGGCCATGATGCCCTGCTCCTGAAGGTGTCTCTGGTAGCGTCCGGTGTTCTCCTTGATGGCGAAGCGGACAGCCTCGTGCTCATCCTTACCCTCAGCCTCAAGCTGGCGGCAGCGGGCCTCGAACTCGGTGCGCGGCGCACGGCGGTCATCATCCAATCCAGAGAAGGAATGCTCGTAACTACCACCATCCGGAGCTGCGGAGAATTGAACCTCTGCGCCGGTGGCATCTGTGAACTCCGTGATAGCCTCTGCCATCGCGCTGTTTTCCATGGCGAGCTGCTCGTTGAGTTCCACCAGTGCTTCCACCTTAGAATCGTAGGCGGCGAAGGCGCGTTCCACTTTGGCTTGCTCCTTGGCGTCCTCGATGTTGGAGAGCTTCTCCGCTAAGAACTGGAGAGCTTCCTCACCATTGGAGAACTCGTTGATTTCATCTTGAAGTTGTTCCTCTTCCTCGAATTCTTGATTTAGGACGGCGTCCTGAAATTCCTTGAACGAGGCGATCTCATTCTCCACGCTTTCAAAGCGCGAGTTGAGGGCGTGGATGCCAGCCAGAACGTCGGCGAGCGAAGGCTCGTTCAAGTCATGGTCGGCGCCGGAGTCGGTTGGTTGTGTAGCCATGCTTTCGCCGGTGCTGTCAACCTCTTCAAAAAACCCGTCGGGATTCGCTGCGGGCGAGGCCACCAGATCCGCGCTCACCAGATCGGTGCAGCGGGCGAACGCACGGCCATTCGAGTGCTCATCCTTCCCCCGGAACGAAGTAGAAAGCCCTAACGATTCCGGCATCTCCGTCGCCAGCTCCAGCGCGTGGCGGTAGCGTTCGTGGCTTTTCAAAAGGTGCCAGTCGCCCAGCAGTTTATTCCCCTCGATCCGGAAGTTTTTTAAATAACCACTGACCGCGTCGGCCCCTGTTTTATGGTTCCACTTCACCGGTAGCTTCTTCTTCTCCTCCGCGCAGGAAAGCATTTGCTCCAGCGTCGTCTTGTCGATCTCCAGGTTGATCTTGCGGCGGAGCGCCTCCGGCTCGTCCTTGTCCGCTGGATGGTCGATCTGGTGCCCCCGTGCAGAAATCCCCGAGGTGATCAGCGAGACGCCGTAAATGACTCCCTTCTCGGAGTCCACAGAAGAGATGGTAGAAACGCCCTCGAAGTGGCGCAGCGGGTCAAGGGTAATAGTAGCAGTGCTCATACAGCGGGCGCGGCGTGTCAAACGCACCTCGCGCCCAGTCAAAAAAAAGCCCGATACCTCACGGCACCGGACTCTTCCAGCAAACCCTTGTGCAAGGGTTTGTTACTTCACGCCGCCCGTTTTAACGCCGCCAGAAGCCAGATTCTTGAACCAGATAAACGGCTTCCCCGGAGGGACAGCCAGCATCAAGAACAAGCAATTTTTACGGTCAGTCGGACGAGGAGCAAGCATGGAGAAATTTTGTAGATCCTTAGCGCACCATCTTACCCTTCAGTTGGAGGAGACCCTTAGCGGCCCGCCCGGTGAGATTCTGACCGGTCTTAGTCTTGAGTGCGCCGTAAGTGGCAGCACCACCGGCAGCAGCACCCATCAGCCCGGCACCCAGCGCAGACTTCTTCTTCGGAGCCACTGCCCCGGCGATGGCGTAGTCATCCGCGCCTGGCACGTTGCCAGCGGAGTAGCGGCCCTCGCCGTCACGGTCGCGGGCTTCGGAGAAATTTTTGCGACCGCCCGCCCGCGGATCCCAGCGCGGCACGAAACCGCCCTCTTTCTTGATGCGCCGGTTCGCACCATCATAATCGCGATGCTTCAGCTTCACCTCGTTCCGATCGAGCTTCACCTTTCCTTTCACCATCGCGGGAGTGGAACCAGGCAGCTTCAAAGCCCCGCTTTGCAAACCTTCCAAAATCTGGTTGCCGCGCTGATTCAAGAGCCCCTTGCGGACGCGAACCAAACGCTTAACCCCCGCACTCCCGAACTCCCGCAAGGAGAGCGAGGACATTTCTTTCGCCGGAATGTAAGCGCCCGCCGGTGGACGCTTACGGGTTCCAAAAATCGGAGAACTGTGAATATCCCTGATTGCATCAGCAATTCCTCTTCCCTCACCTTTAGGCAGGCGATCCACAAACCGCTCATGCTTGATTTCATCAGCCAGTTTTTGCCGGAGAGTCGGGATCGTCTGGGCTCCCCAAGTCTTGGGTTTGAAACGCTTTTTGAGGACATTTTCGATCGCAGTCCCAGCGTGAACTGAACCTGGACGGAGATATCTCATCGAGTGATTCGCAATGAACTTCGCCGCTTGATCCCCGCGAGCGAACTCCCGCAAATAGAGCGTCTCAGAAAGATCCTCAAACCCCCGCAGCCGGTAAGTTCGGCCCATCAAGCCCTTTGCAGCATTCACAACCTTACCGCCATGTTTTCCAAGCAGATAGCCCGCACCGCCCGCAGCAGCAGCCACCGTCACCGCCTTGGCTCGGCGGACCCGTGATGGACTCAGATCGTCATAAATCCGATTTTGCTTGAGACCATCTTGAATATTAAAAGCATCTTCCCTTGAAATTTTCTTCGCTTTTTTGTAAGGGTGGTCAGTCAGCGTGTTGCCATCTTTCCCAAACTTTACATGCCCACGGCGCTCCCAATCTTCAGGAAGTCCACGGAACAAAGCCGTGGAAGGATGTCCAACGGCAAAGTGGCGTAGGTAGAGCGTCTCAGAAAGTTCTTTTTGGTAGTAACCCACCGGAACCGGGCGGAAATCAGCCCCCTTTAGGGTCTCCGAGTTGCGCCGCGCTATAACAGCTTGCGCTGTCATAGCTCTCTTCCTGCTTACGGAATCGCCGATAAAATCTGGCGTCCGTTGGTAGCCACCCTTAGCTCCTCGCTTGACCATGGAATCAATTTTCACATGTTCCTTGATCCCCACCGGACGTAACAAATTGTTAGTTGCGCGGACACCAAGACCATCCTTGGTGTGTTTTTTGTAGATCGACTTACTCACTCGGTTCAACCGACTCAGCCCAGCACTCCCAAACTCCCGCGTTTCAAACCCAACTTCCTGCCCGGCGCGTCTGCGCCTGAGAAGGTCCGCTGCCGTGTTACGAGCATCCTTGATGTCGTCAGTGTAATACGTGTTCGGCGCACCCTGAGCGGCCTTGCGCTGCGTCACAGCATACTCGCCTATGTTCCGGTTCTTACGGATCACCAACGGGTTGAGCTTACTGGTCTTCATCAGCTTCGTCACCGAGCGGACCGGTGCAGCGAACTGGTGTAGCACGGCGTCTAGACGGGCGGTAGAGAGAGCGAGGTTCATAGAGATAATTTAAAATTTCTTGTTGGTCCGACCGCCTTCGCGGAAGTCGATCAAATCATCCTCCGCTTCCAACTCCAGATTCGCGATGCGTTCCGCGAGATGGGTGATGGCGTGGATCTCTCCAGCAGATAAAAACTTGGAAATACCGCGGATCTTTTTGCTCATGCCACCAGCCACTTCGGCACCCTTGGCCAAGCCGCCCACCATGCGCGAATCCGCCACGCCTTTAAGACTGTTGTTCGCGGAGGCTTTCCAAGCGCGCTTGCGCATTTGCTCGCCAAGAGCATCCACCCCACCGGCGGTCTTTTCCACTCCCTGGCGGGCGATGTCTTTAGCCCCAGCCTTGATAGCCCCGCGGTTCTTGTAAGCCAAGCCTGCACCACCCACCAGAGTGGCAGCGGCCGCGCCGCGCACCGCCTGCCGTGGGAGACTGGAGCTATACGGCTCTTCTTGATTTGTGGTGTAACCAAACGCATGGAGTTGAGCATCCATGCGTTCTTCAAGTGAAATCGTGTGGTCGTGTGTGGACATGATGAATTTCCCGAAATGTCAACTAACCCTTGCGCAAGGGTCAGTTCCACTTCGGTCTATCACCCGGATTGGAGCGGAAGACTTCCCGCCGCTGCGGCGAGCGAGGCCCCATCTTCGACCCCTTTCCGATGCCACCCGGCGAGGCCATCGGCATGACGGCTTTCTTGCCAAGTTTCTTGGTCAGCAGATGCCCGCCCGCCAGTCCGGCCGCACCAGCGAGCAACACGCCCGCCTTCCACATCTTGCGCTCGTTGTCGGATTTTTCATACCACTCCTTCTCACGCCGCACCCGCTGGCGTGAGCCCGGCGCGAACACCCGCGCCGACTTGCCACGCGGATCTCGGATGTCCCAACCGGCATCCGCCGCCACTTCATCAAAGTGAATCAACCTCGAGGCAGGGGTTTCAAAATTCCAACCCGTGGGCCGCCTTGGCACAAACCTATCCCAACTTTGGCCGCGGACTTCTGCAACTTTTCGATTCAGACCATCCCAAGAATTCTTCTGCTTGGTCATTTTACGAGAAACATCGTATTTCGACCATGATCCTTTTTGCCCATTGAATGGGAGGCCCGCCCGTTCCTGATTCGCCCAACTACGCGAAATTCGATCTGCCTTTAATCCAGCTTTGTCCCAAGCCACCCGAGCACCTTTAAGATCCTTCTTCTTCACCAAGGACTCAGCCACCCGCCGCAACCTGGCTTGACCCGTGCTGCCAAACTCGATCAAGCGCGAAGCAGGCGTGCTCATGTCCTTCCGACTCACGCTGCCCGAGCACTTCCATTTTTTCCGGCTCAGGTTGTTCGGGCTGTTCGGGTCGCTTTTCCAATCCCCACCAATGTTGGCGGAGCGGGCACAGTAGGCATCTCCTTTGGAAGTGCCGGGACGGATGCGGTCCTTACCATCGCTCGCCTTGCCGGACTGGCCATAACGCACCGTTTTTGTGCGCCCAGTCTCTGGGTTCTTCACCACCTTTGCGAAGCGTTTCCCATCCTCGAATTCAATCAAGCGGGAGGCAGGAGTGGAAAAGTCCAGATCCAGATTTATTGGTTTCTTCTTGATAGCCACTGCGCCATATTGCAACGCCGCATCCGCCTTAACAAAACGAGATCCAGCTTTCCTCAGCTCTCTTCCAAGTCGATAATTGTAGTCAAGATCGGACATTCCTTCGATACCTTTTCCAGCCCGCTTTCGAGCTAGATTGGCCGCTTTTGTGTAAATTCGGTGTCCTTGGACACCAATCGCTTTCCCTCGCTTCTTGTCCGCCACATACATCGAACCCTTTTTCACCAGCTTCTGAGCAGATTCATTTAAGTTCCCCATATACCCCAGCGAACTCTTGATCTTACCGGCGTGAATTGGAATCCGCGCAAACTCAATCAACTGCCCCGCCGGAGTCCCGAAACTCGCCGTCTGCAACTCGTCAATCGCCACCCGGCGTTTTGGATTCGTCAGCAGGCCGCCGATGCCACCGAGCGCCGCACCGATCCGCGCCCCCTTGAAGCCGGACTTTCCAGCGAACAGCCCACCACCCAGGAATGATCCCGCCGCCGCCCCGACGAGGCCGTTGCGGAAACGCGCCCCACGCTCCACCTTGCTAGCTTCCGGTTGGTCGGCGTGAGTCTTCATCAGAGCCGCGCCACCGAGCGCACCACCACCGGCGAGCACCGCGCCCTTTTTCACCGAGCGGATCGCGTCCTTTTGGTAGCGATCCGCCAGCTTCACCTTGGCCTTTTTCCCGGAAAGGTTTTTCTGCACGCTTCTCGCCGCCCGAGCTGCCTTGTCAGATCCCATGCGGGCACGGCTCTGGAGCTTTTCCAGCAACGCCTGCCGGGACACCACCGCAGCCTTCGCCGCCGTGGACGGACCACGGAGCTTGCCAAATAAGCCAGAAGCCGGAGTGGCGAATTCATGGGCAGAAAATGCTTTGAACAAATCCGGAATCACCTTGTTGATCCTGCCCGTCACCTTACGACCAGCTCTGGACAGAGCATCGCGCTTGTCGGGATTCTTCGCCAGATACGCCGCGCCGCCGACGAGTGCCGCGCCAGTAGCTACGTTTTTCGCGCCTTCCTTGAACCAAGCTTTTTCCCATTCCTTTTTCTTGGTCCGGCCCGCAGCATCTTTTTCCCGCGGCTTGCCGCGCACGGTGTCGGACACATCCTTAATTATTGAACCACCCCGGGTCGCCGTGCGCTGGATCTTCTTACCCTTATTGTAAGCTCCCTTGAGCACCTGCGCGTGCAGTAACGGCATATCCTCGACGATAGGGTTGTTGTTATAATCCTTGCGGGTATAGCCCCGCTGGAATCCCGCCGCCACCTTGAGTGGATCATTGTAACGCCGCGAATCCGGATCACGCACCTGCTCACTATTGCCGAACTCAATCAACCTCGATGCAGGAGTAGAGAAATAACTTTTCCTTAACAACGCGCTCACCTTCTTCCCACCCTTGATGAAGGTCGGGAAATAACCCTTGAGCGTCTTCTTGGTCTTCGCCTTCACATCCGCGCCCACCGCATTCGCGATTTCCTTGGGCGTGAAACGGGCAGCGGTTTGATTAACGGTCTGGGCAGCAGCGGTCGCCGCATCACTCGTCTTGCCGAATTTCTTGGCCGCGTAGATCGCCGCACCACCGGACGCCAACGCGCCACCACCCACGGCGATGTCGCGGGCAGTATCACCCCGGTCACGGTCGGACTTAAATTCGATGAGGCGGGATGCAGGGGTCATGAAGTTTTTCTGGTTACGGAATTTTTGGATTTCTTGTCTAGCAGCTTGGCGGGTTTCGCGAGTGAGCTTTTTCTGCCCGCCCACCGCCATCGCCGCTTCGCCGGGAGTCACGATGCCGCGTTTCGCTACCGCCGCCGGACCTTTCAAAAGAGATTTGAGCCGTGAGGTGTTCGACACCTCCTTGGCCTTGAGTGCCGGAGCTTGGACGGTCCGCGCCCTAGCATCCATGGCCACATAAGCGTCTCGGTCCGCCGGTTTCACCTTAGCCAGTCGAGCTTGCGTCGGCGGCTTGAGCGCACCGTATGCCCGTGTCTCGCGCAGGCCCGCCGCCTTGACCGCCCGTATCGCCCCGCCCTTACGGATCTGGTTGTCGAGCGCGGTGGGCTTTTTGACCGCCATCGCCAGACGTTCCGCCCTCGTCGGTGCAGCAGGCCCCAGCTTAGGACCGAGCGCCGCCTTACGCTCCGCTGCGGTGGGCGGCCGCGGGCCGAATGCGGTGGGCTTTTCAATCGCCATCGCCAGCCGCTCCGCTGTCGTCGGTGCAGCAGGCCCCAGCTTAGGACCCAGCGCCGCCTTACGCTCCGCCCCCGTGGGCGGACGTGGGCCGAGAACAGTGTCTCCCTTCACGCCGTAGCGTTTGCGCGGCGGCACATAGCCGGGCCCGTGCACGATCCCGCCCTTGCTGTATTTAAGCAGAGCCAGCCCGCCGAGTCCCACGGCTCCGGCGATGAGCGCCCCGCGCTTAAGTGAGCGCCGGTCCTTGTCGATCTGTTCTTGCTGTCCCTTGCTGGGTTCGTAACGGTCCATAGGAAGCGGCGGGTGTCACCTACGATCCCCCGGTAAGAAAGGTAGGCGCTAAAACTGTGTAAGATCCGTTCACTAAAGTTGAGATCGCACCATTCCTTCCTGCTGTCACAGCGGCCGTGACTAGACTATTGGCCGGTACCGTTACGATTCCCCCGCTCCCGGTATATCCCACAAGACCCGCGTAGTCATATGTCGTACCATTCGCAGATCCCGGAAATCTTTGCCCGGCGATGGCGGCGAGGACTTGCGCGGCGGAGGAGACGCCCGCGGTGACGGTGGGCCCCGGACTGACAGTTCCAGCCCAAGGAACAAATCCCTGTGATGTCTGACTAGCCACTTCCGGGTTCGGTTGATCCGCATACACAACCGTTTGAGAAATATATTTTAAAACGTCATTATACCAAATACCCCATGACCCAACTTCTCCAAGAAACGAAATGGTCGCTCTTAACGCACCCTGTGTGGACGGATAACCATTATCCAATACCCATTGCCTTGTTAATCGATTGTTCAAATAACTTAATCCGTTATAGAGGTATGTCCCGTTTATTTGAGAAAATCCAGCACCTACCACCACCATCCGCGCCCTCGCCCCAGGCGTGACGCTTATATTGTTGCCCGAACCGCCTATGGACGTATAGGCATCCACATTTGCTGCACTTATGGCCAGGGGTGGGTTATATTGGATAGAGATGGAGTTCCCTGCTACGCCTGGTGCTACCGCCGTATAAAGAATCGTGTTGCTAGACCCGGCTGGGTCGATGCTGAGTGACGCCGCTACCGCAGCAGAACCAGTTGCATACCCGAGCACAGTAATCGTAATCTCGGTAGCTGAAGGCGAAGATAAAGGTGATGTAAAAACGTAAGTCTGACCACCACCTAAACCCAAACCATCATCATATGATTGCAAGTATTTGCCTTCATATAAATAAGTTGATGCGCCAGACGAGTCCTGAAATGCAACCAGACCATTTTCGCAGACCACCAATGCAGCATAAATCGACGACAAATTGATAGCATTACCCTCGAAATCCTTACCGTTACCCCCGAACAAAACTACCCCGGTGGTCGCATTACCTATCGTTCTTACCGAGGATGCTGGGGTAACGCCTACGGATGTGCCGTTTGCAATCGTCAGGCTTACCGTATCATTAGGTTTGTAGATCGTGACTCCCCCTACCGTGTTAGGCTTAACCGTAATAACGATTGAAGCACCTGTTCCGCTCACCGTAAAAAGTGCAGTAACAGAGCTGTCCTCTGAAAGTGATGCCCTAGCCTTCGCCGCCCATAGTGCTGGAGTGTCTCCATTCAGCACCTTCACCTGCTTAGTCACAGAAAAGAATCCATCATTCTGAAAAGCATTTATACTGATGGCGACAGTAGTCCCAGATGCTGATGTTATATTCCCAAGCGCTGTCGCCGTTTCGGTCTGTGCATTACCTGCGACAAAAGCGCTACCAGAAGATACTGACGTCGCTTGATCAATCGTAAGCGTAGATTCTGAACCCACCATGACGGCACGGACCGTGTACATCACATTGGCATTCGGAAAACTTTCTTGCGCCGAATCGACCCCTATTTTTAAATCATTAAAAATATTCGTCCCCGTTGGAGCAGCATACGAATTCAATCCGTAGGATAGATTTGCACTATTGAACTTCATTGTTATGCGGTGATTCCAGTGACAGTGATTTGCAATGCCCCCGGAGCGTTTGGAGTGAAAATATAGGTTGTCTCAGCAAGACCCGGAATAAACTGAGCAGCACCATTTGCCCCGATGGTAAGCATGTCGTCCACGTTGCCATCTACCACAAATGCTGCCCCGACGGTTTTGAAAATCTCGCCGGTCACGGTCGCAATCGTTGGTAGGGCATAGCCCTCAAAATCCTTCGCGTCACCATCATAAACCAGCACCCCAGACGTGGCCACACCGGTCGGAGAATTCACACTGGTTGGTGCGGCAGTGATGCCTGTAGTGTTAGCGCCCGCAGCCAACGAAATGTTAAAATCAACATTGGCGTAATGCAGAGGATGCGTGATGCCTGCTGACACCACGGTGGCAGGCTTGCGCGTCAGCACGATCAATGCAGCCGTTCCACTCACCGCAAAAAATGAAGAAACATCGCTGTCCGCGGAGAGTACCACCCTAACCTTGGCCGCCCATAGGGTCGCAGTGTCGTTCGCCGCGACAGCAACAGAAAAGGACTTTGGCGTATTCGTCATCCCAGCGGCCGTCACAACGACGGTGACGGTCTTCGTGCCTGTACCCGACGTGGCCACCGTTCCCACCGCCGTTGCAGTCTCCACCTGGGCGGTCCCTACCACAAACGCTGGCGTTGAAGAGGTCGCTCCGGTGAGATGGTTAAGTGTAAGAGTGTTCCCAGAAGCGGAGAAAAATGCCTGCAACGAGTAGGCAACATTCGCATTGACTGTGTATGACTCATTAT
>Ga0209443_1001895_pt1 | contig 12698 bp, 11 predicted proteins | sample LauGreBMM110DCMD_2_FD_187571 | JGI IMG/M metagenome (GOLD analysis project Ga0209443, IMG submission 187571) | Freshwater lake microbial communities from Lake Michigan, USA - Su13.BD.MM110.DCMD (SPAdes) (version 2) | ecosystem: Environmental > Aquatic > Freshwater > Lake | place: Lake Michigan... | reverse complement strand
TTTCATCCCATTTATTATTCTCAATAATATTCAACATTTTAGTTGTTCTTCTAAGACTAAAACCACCATTTCCTATAAAGTCTCTTTCTTTTGTAGGAACATATCCACAGACTAACCAGGGCGCTCCAATATAATCGTAATTAGACGTTACAAAGTGATTCATAAAATGTGCATTCTTTTTGAACATTATCGAATCTGTTTGAAATACTAAAAAATACTCGGTGTCAATATAATCGTAAATTATACTTTTAGTTGCTAATAGTTGGCTATATGTTTTTTGATTTAAATTATCAACATCTAATTGCACTAATTGTATTCTATTATGAAAAATTGCATCTAAGTGATAAACTATATTTTTAGAGTATTCAACATTATGGATGCCATGAAAAAATACTATTTTCCACTCTTTAGATAAGCATTCTAATATATTATTCAAAACAAATGATAGTGCCTTATGTTTCCTAGGTTCAACAATAATAGCAGTATATAAAAAGTCCATGTATACAAATATAATATTTTTTTTATATATATTTATTTTATTCTTCTGATTCAATGACTTGTAAAGCCTCATTACATGCAATTTGTTCAGCCTTGCGTTTAATCTTATGTTGTCCTTCTCCTAAAAATATAAATGCCTTGCCATTTACAGAAACATAATCTTGAATACTTTTAAATGAGATTTTAATTGCATCTGATGTTACAACTTGATGAATGGGTTGACCTAAGCATAAATAAACACCCATTTTATAACCTAAATCAGGATCACACTCTATTTCTAAATAATGCGGCGTGACCTTGAATGCTTTCTGTATTTTTACTTGCAAAATGTTTTTGTAATTATCATCATTTTGGATTAAAGCGACCCAATCAATGTGTTTTTCAAAAACATTTTCAATGAATTTTTGCGCCATTTGAAACCCCGGACCCGTAACAAACATATTTTGGAACCAGTTGTCTTCATCTTTTACAATAACTTTATTAAAATCTAGAAATAATGCACCAATAAAGGACTCAAATAGACAACCGAGTTTCTTTAAATTTGTGCGGATCTTTTTTTCTTCGGCATGTTTCGACAGGATGAGCCATTTATAGATCCCCATTTCGAGTGCAATTTTACCAATGGCCTCGTTCTTTACAATGGCAATTTTCTTTTCTGTCATAAAACCTTCGTCGGCTTTAGGAAATCGTCTATATAACAAATATTTGGTGACACATTCAAGCACACCATCGCCCAAGAATTCTAATCTTTCGTTCGACTTACTACTGAGCGGCATACAATCAGACGGCCTATCTACAATGGTAATGTTTTGCTGAATATTTTCAAAACCGGGTCGCTTGGTGTAAGAACGATGTACAAATGCACGTTCATACAAGGCCATATTATCTACTTCAGCTGGAATCCCATATTTTGTAAGAATAAATTGAATATCACTCAATGTAATCTTAGAATTCAATGGATTGTATGGATTGAAAACTAAACCTTCATCCGTCTTAATAATATCATCATCTCGTAGAAGTTGTTGTTCTGTCATCTGTATATAGATATAGTGCGATGGGTTTAAGTTTGTTTTACAATACATTAAAACTTTAGAAGATACAAATATTTATATTATTATATGAATCATATTGATGGAAATAAATTGAATAATAAAGCAGAAAATTTAGAGTGGTTAACATGTTCAGAAAATAATTTACATGCACATAAATTTGGTTTGAATAAAGGTAGCAAGAGAGAAATTATTCAGTATGATTTAGAAATGAATGAAATACAAAAATTTAATAAAATTAAAGATGCTAGCATTAAATTAACGATTTGTTATAGTAGTATAAAAGCAGTATTATATAAAAAACAAAATACTGCAGGAGGATTTATATTCAAGTATTTAGAAGAATAGAAATTAAATCTTTAATTAAATTATTATCTTTTTCTAGTATATAATCATGGTGTATATGTCCGGATCTCGCAATGCTCGCAATGCTGCTTCAATTGTTAATAGAACCAACGTTTGTGGAGGAAACAAAAAGGCGGGGCTTGCTCCCCGTGTAGGTTGGTTTTTATCTAGCAACACAATGTTGATTGGTGCTCCCCAAACAATTCCTCGTTTCTGTATCCCTAACAGAACCATTCAAGTCCAACAAACAGGATATCGTGCCACTCTTGGTCCTGGTTAGTCAATTTAATAAAGTATTATCTGAAATGATAGTTTACATATTTGTTTATGAAAATGATTTCATAAATAAATGATTTCATTAATATTTGTGCGTAAAGTAAAATATTAATTTATAATATAGATGACACAAAATAAATCATTCACAGACATATGTGTTTTTTGTGTTTTTGATGCAGAACTAAAAACTCTTCTCTATACTAAATATAATTTCAATTTTGATTTATATTCTACCTCTAGAAGTTTAGAACCGAATCTAAATAAAACGCAAATATTCCAAGAATTTTTAAAAGAAAATGGAACAACATTTGATAAACCATATTCGTTAACTCCTGGCTTAGAAATGTTTTTTACTCCAATGACACAAGAAATTATTGATTATATCATTTATATCGGTAATATTCATGGTAATTATATGTCTTTTTCAAATCCTAGTACATATGTTTCTAATAATTACTTGATAGATAATCAATTTGACTTGGTACCTTATGATGATATTCAAATTCGTTTTATTCAAGATTATACATATATTACTAACGATAATGGTCTTGAAATTACAAAATATAATTTTGATTTTGATTCTTATTCCAAAGATTTCAATATAATGGGTTCCAAAATACTTATTTTTACAGATTTTGTAGTTCGTTGTATTTATTTAACAAATGCAATTTCTGGATCCTTTGGTTATGGTTTACCAGATCAATTTGTGAAATATTTTATTGTAAATAATGAAGTAGATGATTATTTAGTAGACTATGGTGTTACAAGTAATAATTTATCAACTTATAAAAATCCCGCAAATATTGATTGGGCTAGTTATGCTGCAAAAAATCCTGATTTGAAAAGTACTGATGCTGTTATATTGAAAAAACATTACTACATGTATGGTCAATTTGAACTAAGACCTTTTAATTTTATACAAGAAACAAAGGTATTAAAAAATGCAGAAATAATTATAAATTCTATAGGATCTGTTTTTTCAATAGACGGAACAACCTTTTCACAATCTATAGCATCATCTTCTGGATTTTTATATTCAAATGGTGATGGAAATATTTATCTTGTGACTTGTTATCACCTTATTAGTAATGAAAAAAATATTGATATTTTAAGAGCAGCCTTTGGTACTAGTAGTAATATTACAAATGTACAATCTGCTACTACCACTGCGGATTTTACAATTATTGGATATGATATAATGGCGGATGTGATTGTCGGTTTATTTGATCCAACTTTACCTTATAATATTGTAAATAAAGTAGATTTATCATCTTATAGAACGATTGAATTAAATTATGAATATACATTAAACAGAGGAGATAAGGTTTTCTTCTTAGGAAATGTTGGAGATATTGTAAATAATGGACTCATTTCAGCAGATGTTATGAATGAAAAATACAATGGAAATATTTTAACTTCCAGTTTTACTATTGGATCACCAGATTCTATACTTTTAGACTCGCAAGGTATCGGTGGACTATCAGGTTCATGTATATGGAGTGGAGATCCTGAAGGAACAGATGGTAGTATCACGTGTGTAGGTATGATAAATAGCGCATCTGTTTCTATGAATGAGAATGCATCATTTCCTCAGGGAATTCAAAGTAAAATGTTATTAACGATTATAAATAATATTCTTAAAAATTGGTCATATTACAATTCTGATCCGATCATTTCAAAAAATTTTATTTTAATTAGCTACTTATTAAAACTTTCCAATCAAAAATCATGGTTCGGTACTAGATGTTGCTATTTTAATTCTAGTATATCTATTAAAAAATATCCTATATTAAACAACTTTCCTTATACTGGTGGATTAATAGTCGAAGACTTTATACTTGGATTCAACATAATAGAAAAAAATTATATTACAGATGTTTCAGAACTTGGTAATTTTTCAACAATAAAATTAAATACTCCATTATTGAATACAAAAATGTATAACAGATTTATTGATTCTTCAAAAACACCAATTGTTATAAAATCGTTTCAATATTTTAATGCTCTTACTTCTGAATATAATAAATTTAATGTTGGATTATATGGTAATCAAGTTTCTTATTCAAAGGTGACATATGGATTACTTCCTATATTTAATACTCCATTAACAATTCCTGATGCAGATACTTATTTATTTCCTACATATGAAGTATATCCTAAGGTTCAAATAGAATACTACTATTACAATGGCGCAAATTGGGTACTAGAAAAAGAAGTAGTCGGCGGAAATGATCCTTCAAATTATTCTACGTATACAGATGAAATTGGTAATAAATTTTATCAACACAATTTTATTGTGCCATATACTTTATATACTTATAAAAAACCATATTACGATACTCAGAAAGATATGATGGAAAATTATTCATTCAAATATCTTGTACCAAAACCACCGAGTTCTGCAGTTGCGGCTTCCTAAAGGTATAATAAATTATATAAGTAAGAAAATAATTAATATTTTTATATATTTTAAAATATTAATAAATAGTATAATGGCTTCAGTAATCAGTGATATTTGCACTTTTAGTGTGTTTGAACCTGTATCACATAACCTCCTTTATTCAAAGTATAGTTTTAATTTTACCTTGTATTCTACATCTAGAAGTTTAGATCCTACTCTAACAAAACCTCAAATATTTAAACTTTTTCTATTAGAAAATAATACTACTTATGATAGCCCTTATACCTTGACACCAGGATTAGAACAATTTTTTAATGCTATTACACAGGATATGATTGATTACAATAATTCAAATGGTAACTATCACAAAAATTATATGTCTTTTACAAATCCAAGTACTTATACTTCTACACAAACATATGTAAATAATCAATTTGATTTAGTTGCATATAATGATACCAAAATCCGTTATATTCAAGATTTTACATATACTACAAATTCAGATGGACTTCCATTTACAAAATATAATTTTGATTTTGATACGTATTCTAATGATTTTAATGTATGGGGATCTAAGTTATTCATTTTTACAGATTTTGTGATTCGTTGTATTCATGTATCCAACGCAATACCCGGCACTTTTGGTTATGGATTACCAGATCAATACACTAAATACTTTCTTGTAAATTCTACATTAACTAGTTATTTAGTTAGTAATGGTGTTACCAGTAATAACTTGGGAGTATATAAAAATCCAAAAAACATTGATTGGAATAGCTATGCATTATCATATCCTAAATTGAAAAGCATAGATCCAGTTGTTCTTAAAAAACATTATTACATGTATGGACAATTTGAACTAAAGCCTTTCTTATTTTTAGTATCTGCTTCTCAGTTAAAAAATGCGGATTTAATTATAAATGCTACGGCTACTATTTATTCTAAAACCGGACAATTATGTTCTGGATTTTTATACTATAATGGCGATGGTAAAATTTACTTGGTCAGTTGTTACCATATTATTGATGATTCAAGTAACAAAGATATATTACGCGCATCTTTTGGTTTAAGTAGTAAAGTTTCAAATGTCCCATCTTCTACTACTACTGCGGAATTTAGAATCATCGGATATGACATTATGTCCGATATTATTGTAGGACTATTTGACACCACATTACCTTATAATAGTATCAATAATATAGTTTTATCTCCTTATCAGCAAGTAGGATTAACAAGTAGCTATTCTGTGAGTAAAGGTGATAGTGTATTTTATATAGGTAATATTGGTTCTATTGGTAATAACGCTTTAGTTTCAGGAGAAGTTGTAAATGATAATTATTATGGTACTCTTGACTCCCCTTTTACAATCGGAGCACCAGATTCTATTCTTATAAGTGCTGAAAGTGTTGTTGGAGTATCTGGTTCTCCTCTTTGGATTGGAAACCCAGCGACATTAGATGGTGCTCTAACGTGCGTAGGTATGATAAATAGTAAACTTACTACAAGTTCCGATACAACCTCCTCATTTACTCTAGGAATTCAAGGAAAAATGATGACCAATATTATTAATAATATCATTGGAAATTGGTTTTATTTTTCAACAAATCCTCTTTATGCTAACAATACTATTTTATTAAGTTATTTATTAAAACTTTCTAGTCAAAAAAGCTGGTTAGGAACAACTTGCTGGTATTATAGTACAAGTACAATTTCAAAATTTCCTATATTGGGTACATTACCTTATACAGGTGGATTAATTATTGAAAATTTTATACTTGGATTCAATATGATTGAAAAAAAATATATTACAGATGTTTCAAAACTCGGCGAATTTTCAACAATAAAATTAAATACTCCATTATTAAATTCAAATATGTATAATAGATTTATCAAGTCTTCAAGAACTCCTATTGTTATTAAATCAATAACATATTTTAATGCTCTTACATCTGAATTTAACAAGTTTTTTATAGGTAGATATGGTAATCAAACATCATTTGGTTCATTTACTTATGGATTGTTGCCTGTATTATCGTCACCATTAACAATTCCAGATGCGGATACTTATTTATTTAAAACATTTTCAGTATATCCGACAATTGAAATAGAATATTTCTATTATAATGGTGCAAATTGGGTACTAGAAACAGAAACAATAGGTGGAACTTCAGCTGCATTTTATTCTACGTATACAGATCCAATTGATAATAAATTTTACCAAAATAATTTTATATTGCCATATATTTTATATCCATACGTTACTCCATATGAAACTGGAGATTTGTTGGAGTTTCCTCTTGGAGTAGTTCTTGGACAATCGAGTATAGGTGATAGTTTTACTCCATCTTGCAATCCTCCTCCTCAACCTGTTGGTCCTATTCAAAAGCCTTCTATTGGTCCTAGGTAAAAGTAATTTTTATCCAATTGAGTTTCAAAAAAACAATTCTCTAAGGCTAGTCATCATTGAAATTTATATTATACATTGAAAATGATTTAATAACAATTTATTAAATCATTTAATAAGGTAATGATTGTCCGTATTGATGTGAGAGAACAAGATTTATTACAACAAATCAATCAATTAATAACAAATATACCTATTTTTAAGAACATTATTGTAAAAAGTGAGGTACTACCTATTGGCGACATTATTATTGCCGATGAAAAGGAAGAAAAACTGATTATAGAGAGAAAAAGTGTTAGCGATTTATTAGCCAGTATTAAGGATGGTAGATATGAAGAACAATCATATAGACTCAATGGCTCGGAATATCATAATCATAATGTTGTTTATTTAATTGAAGGTGATGTAAACAAGGCAAATCGATTTAAATCGGAAAATGCAATGGGTTCTGAAAAACTTACTCTTTATTCCGCAATGTTTTCTCTCAATTATTACAAAGGATTTTCGGTATTTCGTTCTCTTTCTTTAACAGAAACAGCAACAATTATTTGCAACATGGCATACAAGTTAGCCAAAGATGAAACAAAACAACCCTTTTATAAAAATACTTTTTTAAAAGAAACTTTAGAACCAGTAGACACTTTAGAACCAGAAGACACTTTAGAACCAGTAGAAAAATCAGAAAAAGACTATGTAAATGTAATTAAAAAAGTTAAAAAAGAAAACATTACAACTAAAAATATAGACGAAATAATGTTGTGTCAAATTCCAGGAGTTAGTCCAGTAACTGCATTAACAATTATAGAAAAATTTAAAACTTTATTACATCTCATGAAAGAATTGGAATCAAACGAAGATTGTCTTAAAAATATAACTTGTATAAACGCAAAAGGACAACCAAGAAAAATAAATAAATCAAGTATAGCAAATATTGTAAAATTTCTACTGAAAAAATAAAAATATAGTATATGAGCGAAGTATATTGGAATGTAATATTATTTGCAATGATTCTTTTAGGACTATATGCATTTTTCAGAAATTATGATGTACAAGTAAATAGAGAAGGTTTAGATACATTGGATTCAAAAAGCAGCAATGTTGGAAATGGTATTGCAGGCAATTCTCAAACATATCTAACAACTATTAAAGATTTAAACACGAAGATGAAAGATACTCTAAATGTAAGTAATGCTGAATATCGTAAAAATTACGAAGATATTATTTTAAATATGGATGACTTGATAAACAATCTCATGCTAAAAAATACTTTATCAATTGATAAAGATAAACCAGAAGTAACAATCATGAAATTATCAGAATTAAATCAAGCTAGATCTGCATTGAATAATGTATTAAAATTTGTTGATAAACAATAATAAATAAATATTGTAAACTATTTATTATTTTATACACTTAATGTGACTTCATTATCTTTGTAATATCCTTTTTCTACCAAATTGTCTGTATATTCCGCACCACCCCAATTTGAATGCATAGGATCTGGACTCACTTGTGCTTGTTCCGCTTGTGTATCCATTCCATCTAGTGGTGTTGTAGTACCAATATAATAATCCGTTGGATCATGTGCAGGATATGAATTTACGTTGTATGGTGGATCATTTTGAGTAGCATCTACAAGTAATGTTGAATTAGAATAAACTGCCACATTTGGAGTTCCTAAATCACTTTCTAAAATTACTTCACCCGATGAGGAACTAATAGATGGTGGCAATCCTGCTTGAGGTTCGTGAACATTAGGTCTAGTTTTATACACTTTATTTCCTTGTGCATCATACGTTTCCTGTAAGTATAATACAGGACATCTAATATTTTGACTCCTCTGCCAATCTAAAAATTCAGAATAATCTTCTAAATTATTGAATTCAACCGGATTTACTCCAGGAATAGTAGCCAGTTTAGAATTATACAAATAAAATCTAGAACCTTTTTGAATCAACAAGTTTGGACATCTTAGTCCTTTAGATTCATCTGGTGTAAAACCTTCAGAAAAAGTATACGTTAAATCATTTCCTTTTGCATAAAAAAATAATCCAACCAAAAATAATACTATAAATAAAAAGGTTAGTAATGACATTATATTATATAAGGATAAAAATGTTATACAAATTTATTTTCTATTTATTTAATAGAATGGTTTTTATGCATATTGATAAAAAAAATTGCATGAACGGAAAATGTAATATGGTTAAAAAATTAGATACTATTCTTGGTAATAAAAATACAAAGGCATTTTTATTAATTTTTATGGAAGGTTGTGGTCCATGCAATGCTACACGTCCAGAATGGTCTAAACTTAAAAATGTGTTATCTCCCAATTTTTTAAAAAGAAAAGATATCGTAATTGCTGCAATTGATAACGATTTATCAGAAAAATTAGTACACCTGAAAACAAAACCCACAGGGTTTCCAACTATGAGATTTATAACGGATGCTGGCAATACTTCTGAAAATTATGAAGACAGCAACATTATAAAAAAAGATCGCACAATTGATTCTTTTATTGAGTGGATTCATTCAAAAACGGGTCAAAGTGTAACGGGTCAAAGTGTAACGGGTCAAAGTGTAAATATGAAAAAATATAAAAGAAATCAAACACATAAAAGAAATATAAAACAAAATGGTGGTAAATGGTCGCTAAAATATAAAAAAAGTATAAATTGTAATCGACCTAAAGGATTTTCACAAAAACAACATTGCAAATATGGTAGAAAATGAAAAATTTTCTAAAAAAATTATTCAAAATTTGCTTTTGAATAACCAATGACTGCACATGCTATTCTTTTACCAGAATTGCCAGTTTTTAAACTATCTGCATTATCGCCCTTACCACAATCATCTGGATCTGCATGGATTACTAAACCTCTTCCAATAATATTACATTTATTTCCTCTAAGTTTAATTATATCGTCATAAAAAGAATATTTTGCTTTACCCTTTGCATCCGTGCGAATGTTACCCAAATCACCAACATGTCTATTTTTCATACCAGGACAACCATGTGTTTTACCATATGGGTTAAAATGTGCACACATACTTGTACAACTATCTGTTAAATCGCCTGCTTCGTGTACATGAAAGCCGTGATCCGATTGCGGATGTAAACCAGTTAAATTTAACTCTATGCGAATTTTGTTGTTCTCTTCTGTAAAGATAACATATCCTTTTACTTTGTCAGTAAATACTGCAATAGCTTGAATATTATCGCTACTCATATGAATATATAAATAAATATTATATCTTTATATCTATAATTTATATAAAGAAAATGACACGAAACTAGATATATTTAATTAAATATAGTTAAATACAATAATTATTATAATATAAATGAATATATTGACTTCATTTGGCGTCATTGTCTCTGTATTTTCAATTTCTACAATAACTTCTTTTCTTATTTGCATAGCAAATAATTATCCATTCATAAATCCTACTTTTAGCAATGAAGAAAAAATGACTAGAATCAATGAGTATATAAGGAACGTTCCTTTATTGATATTTCAATCCACTGGACTTATGTATTTTGTTTCTGGTAATATAATTCCATATGGACAACATACTTGGTTTGAATCATTATATTCAATGTGTTTATATTGTTTGCTTATTGAGGCAAACTATTATGTATACCATCGTATTATTCATAAATATTATTATGCGAATGTTCATAAAAAACATCATATGAATATTATTGTATATCCATTTGATACTTTTTATTTAACAGAATTGGATGACCTAGCATCCATTATTTCCATTGGTATGCCAATTATTTTTATAAATATATCTGTTTATGAACAAATAATAATTCTTTATATATACATCACATCGTCTTATTTATCACATTCAAAATTATATTGGTCTCACCATAGTATTCATCATACACTTTTGAATTATAATTATTGTATATTATTTCCTATTTTTGATATCATTTTTGGAACATATAAATAAAATTGAATGTAAATAATGAAATAAACAGAAATTATTATATTCAAATAACAATGGAACACGTTTTTAGACTAGTTGATTTTAACGTCTACAATGATGCACAGACAAGTGATTCTGAAGATGGAACCGCCAATGTGTATAAAGATACATCCTGTTTTGCAATTCAAATGTTTGGTGTCGATGAGCAAGGAAAAACTTATTCTTTAACTGCAGAAGGGTTTTGTCCATTCTTTTATCTAATGGTAGATGACAATTGGAACATTAAATTAAAGGATGAATTATTAACTCATTTAAAAGTTAAAATGGGTTCTCGTTATGAAGACTCTATTACAAAATGCAAAATAATAAAACGAAAAAAGTTGTATGGGTTTGATGAAGGTAAAGAATATAAATTTATATTTTTAGAATTCGCAAACTTACATGCGTTTAATAAAGCAAAGAATCTTTGGTACAATGATTACAAGTCTGGTCATACTTTGTTAAAAAATGGATACAAGTTCAAGGATACAAATCTTCTTTTGTACGAAGCAAATATACCACCATTGTTGCGTTTCTTTCATATCCGCGACATTAGTCCTTCTGGGTGGGTGGCAGTACCTAAAAAAAAAGGAGTTGATTATTCAGATTCTTCTACAGATAAACTAGTGAATTGTGATTATATTATTAAAACGGATTATAAAAAAATTATACCACTCAATGAAAAAGAAACAAGAGTCCCTTATAAAATAATGAGTTTTGATATTGAAGCAAGTAGTAGTCATGGCGACTTTCCTGTTCCAGTCAAAACATATAAAAAACTTGCCACGAATATTGTAGAATACTTTGGTAATCTGAAAATGGATATTACCAAAGAACTTTGTAAAAACATTCTGCGTCGTGTTATTTTGGCAGCATTTGGTTATGAAAAAATGGATCAAATTGATTTGGTGTATCCAAAAGTTTCACCTAAAACAAAAAAGGATGTAGAAAATTTATGTGAAGTATGGTTAGAGTCTCTTGTAAAATCAAACGATGAAATTTCAACAAATGTAAATCAAATTGAGAATTTATTTGAAAAAATGGCTTTAGACGAAGATGATGACCATGAATATAGCGGTCCTATAAAATCATATACAAATAAAAAGGCGACTATTGTAGATATACTTTGCGATAAAAAATTTGAACGCGAAGGAAAATTGAATGAACTCAACGAATCTTTAAAAAGAGTATTTCCTAAGTTGGAAGGCGACAAATGTACATTTATTGGTTCTACCTTTATGAAGTATGGCGACACAGAACCTTATTTCAATCACTGCATTGCATTAAACACATGTTCTAAAATGCCTATAGATAATTCAGTAGTAGAAAGTTATACTACAGAAAAAGAAGTTCTACTTGCCTGGCAACAATTGGTTCAACGAGAAAACCCAGACATTATTATCGGTTATAATATATTTGGGTTTGATTATGAGTTTATGTTTAGAAGAGCTGAAGAAAATGAATGTGTAGAGGATTTCTTAAAATTGTCTCGTAATGTTGATGAAATTTGCGGAACACCTATCAGAAATGACAGGGGGTATAATACAGGCAAATATAAAATAGAAGAAAGTACTCTACAAATTGCAAGCGGTCAGCATGATTTGAGATTTATTAAAATGAATGGCCGTCTTCAAGTAGACTTATACAACTTTTATCGGCGTGAAGCAAATTTAATATCTTACAAGTTGGATTACGTAGCCGGCAACTTTATTGGCGATTTTGTCAAGTCTATTGATTCTCCTCA
>Ga0209443_1001894_pt1 | contig 12703 bp, 12 predicted proteins | sample LauGreBMM110DCMD_2_FD_187571 | JGI IMG/M metagenome (GOLD analysis project Ga0209443, IMG submission 187571) | Freshwater lake microbial communities from Lake Michigan, USA - Su13.BD.MM110.DCMD (SPAdes) (version 2) | ecosystem: Environmental > Aquatic > Freshwater > Lake | place: Lake Michigan... | reverse complement strand
TCCCAGACCCAATTGCTATTTCTAGCTGTAAATACACCTCTTCCAAGCCTGCGAGTGCTGCAGGCAACTCAAGCTCAAACCTGCTAAAATTCAGGTTGGCATTTGGGAATTGGGCGGAATGACCTAGCAACATTCGCTCCTGATAAATCCCATCCAGACTCGTGGACCAAGAAATATGTACTAGGGCAGGGCGAGTGCCCGTGCCATTTTTTAGGGTTTTGGCCCAAAAAATAACGCGTGGGTTGCCCATTCCTTTGGGAGATAGTCGAACCCATACCTTTCCGGTGAAGGAGCTGATGGGCTGTACCGCCAAGGCAACTGATCCATTGACTCCTCCCGTTGCAAGGCGAAAAACCCGAGAAGAGGTCGCTCTTAGGTCGTTGGCATACCAGCCAGGAAGAAAGGGCTGTGGGTAGGACTGAACCGTAAATGGAGCTTGAAATCCCTGCGTTTGACTTTGAGAAAATGCCGGAAAAGCAAGGGCTGTCAAGCTAGACAAGAACAGAATTGCTGCTCTCCTAAAAAATTGAAACATGGTCGTATAGTTTAAAAAGTAAGTGAATATAATTTAGGATTATCCGCAATCCTATCAGTCGTTCCAAATAACTAGTAAACACTGCGGATAATCGTCGACAGTTGACCGTCCACGGACCACAGCAGGCTAAATTGATCCTACGCTTTAGAAATTTGTTTTAAATGAACTGTATTATTGCGTTAAGCCTCCGTACTTTTGATAACTCAACACCAAGCCCCTCCAAACCTATGAAACTTGCTGTAGTAGGTGCTACTGGATTAGTAGGCACCGAAATCCTAGAAGTGCTTCAAGAGCACAAATTCCCCTACGATCTACTGCTACTTGTGGCCTCCGAACGATCCAAAGGAAAGATCATCGATTACATGGGCAAATCCCATGTGGTAATCGGCCTTGAGGAAGCTATAGCCGCCCAACCTGAAATCGCGATCTTCTCCGCCGGCGGAAGTACCTCCTTGGAATGGGCTCCCAAATTCGCGGCAGTAGGCACCGTAGTCATTGACAACTCTTCTGTCTGGAGAATGGACCCCAGCAAAAAATTGGTCGTCCCAGAAATCAACGCACACGAAATTACTTCTACCGATAAAATCATCGCCAACCCCAACTGCTCTACCATTCAAATGGTCTTGGCTTTGGAGCCCCTGCGCCAGCGCTACGGCATCAAACGCATCGTGGTCTCTACCTACCAGTCTGTTACGGGTACCGGAAAAGCGGCAGTGGATCAGATGATGGCAGAACGCCAGGGGAAAACACCAGAGATGGTATATCCGCATAAGATTGACCTCAACGTCCTTCCCCATATCGATGTGTTCCAACCCAATGGCTACACCAAGGAAGAGATGAAGATGATCAATGAAACCAAGAAAATCTTCAGCGACGAATCTATTCAGGTGACCTCCACTACCGTGCGGGTCCCAACCATGGGAGGCCACTCTGAAGCGGTCAATGTGGAGTTTAATCAAGATTTTGATTTGGCGGAAGTAAGAACCTTGCTCGAAAATGCTCCTGGCATCATTGTTCAGGATGATCCGGCCAACTTTGTTTATCCCATGCCGATTCATGCACACAAAAAGGATGAGGTATTTGTGGGCAGGCTTCGTAGAGACGAGTCTCAACCCAATACGCTGAACATGTGGATCGTAGCGGACAACCTCCGAAAGGGCGCTGCTACAAATGCCGTACAAATCGCGGAATACCTTCTAGAAAATAAACTGGTCTAATGCACTTCAGTGAGGTAATTACCGCTGAATTCCTCCAATTTGTGCAGGATCATCTGGAAGAAGATCCTGCACTTTTACTTTTTAAGTACCAGGGAAAAGTGGCATTTGACCTCAAAATGGCGGTACAGCAAATTGCCGCTCGGCAGAAGGCAGCAAAAAAATTACCTTCTTGGTCCAAAAATCTAGACCTGCTTTTCCCTGCCAGTATCTCGCTCGAACAAAGTTCGTCGGAGCAAACAGCTTCCTTCAAATCAGAAGGGCAGTCGGGAAATTGCCTCATCGACCTTACTGGGGGCTTTGGTGTCGATTTTTTTCACTTGAGCCAAGGATTTGAAAAAGGGATTTACTGTGAAGAACAACCCGAACTTTTTGAGATCGCAAGACATAACCTATCCACACTCCATCCAGATAAGTTTGAATTCATAAATGGGGATGGATTGGATTTTTTGAGAAAAACGGAATTGCAATTTGACCAGATTTATGCGGATCCCGCCCGACGGGGTAGCGGCAATCAAAAGCTGTACAAACTCCAAGATTGCGAACCGAATGTGGTGGATGCATGGGCACTTTTGCGAAGTAAATCCAAAAAAATTCTAGTGAAGGTTTCTCCCATGCTGGACCTGACTCAGGCCTGGAACGAATTGCCCGAAGTTCAAAAAATCACGGTGGTATCGGTTCGCAATGAAGTCAAAGAACTCCTCCTCCATTGGGATAAAGCCCAAGAAGGAGTCCCAAGAATGATTTCAGTGATTGATCTAGAAAGTGGATTGCCACCTTTTGACTTTGCCCCCAGTGCCGAAGAACAGGCACATTCCAAATTTGCCGAAGCAGGCAAGTACTTGATCGAACCCCTGGCAGGAATTCTGAAGGCAGGAGCATTCAACCTGTTTGGGGAGCGATTTGGTCTTAAAAAACTGGAAAGAAATAGTCACCTCTACACAAGTGATGTCTTTTCTGCGGGTATTCCGGCACGCATTTTTGAGGTGATCCAGGAAATCAGCCCAAAAAAACAGGAGGTCAAAGCCCTCTTCCCTTCAGGAAAGGCCAATATGATTTGCCGTAATTACAGCACAGGAGCTGAAGAACTCAAGAAAAAACTGGGGGTGAAGGATGGCGGGAAGGATTTTTTAATTGGAACCAAAACTGCATCTGGCTACAAGTTGTATTGGTGTACCCGAACCCAATAAAAAAAAGTGAAGATTAATCCTTCACTTCTTCGTAGTCTACATACTCTCCTCCTTCGATGTCTTTCTTCATTTTCTGAGGAGATTTTTTCGGAATAAAGTCCACATGAACCCCCTCTTTGGGGCGCTGGGCTTGTTGCTGGGCACGCTGCTGCTCCATGGCGGCCTCGTTTACCCTACGAGCGAGCTGGGCCAGCTTGGATCGAAGAAAATAGCGGATTAACTGGCCCAAAAGCCATCCAACACCCAGAAATATGAGAAAAAACTTAATCAAGATTTATTGTTTTAATGCAACACTACTTGCTCAAGTAAATGTTACGTTCTGCATAAATTTTCAAGAAATAATCATCCATCAAATCGTCAATAAAGTAGATGGATTCACCTGTAGACTTCATTTCAGGCCCAAGTTCCTTGTTGACATTCGGGAATTTATGGAAAGAGAACACCGGCTCCTTGATTGCATAGCCTTTTTTTACAGGCTTGAAATTAAAGTCCGTCACTTTCTTCTCTCCTAGCATCACTTTTACGGCATAGTTGACGTAAGGTTCTTGGTAGGCCTTGCAAATAAAGGGAACCGTACGCGAAGCACGAGGATTTGCCTCGATTACATACACTTTGTCATTTTTGATGGCAAACTGCATGTTGATCAAGCCCACCGTTTTCAATGCAAGTGCAATTTTTTTGGTGTAGGTTTCAATCTGTCGAATCACCAAATCTCCCAAGTTGTAGGGAGGAAGTACGGCATAGGAGTCTCCAGAGTGAATCCCTGCTGGCTCGATGTGCTGCATGATGCCGATGATGTAGACATTCTCCCCATCACAGATTGCATCGGCTTCCGCTTCGATTGCCCCTTCTAGGAAGTGATCCAAAAGGATCTCGTTGTTGGGAATATCGCGAAGCACGTTGACCACATGCTCTTCAAGTTCCTTTTCGTTAATCACGATTTTCATTCCTTGACCACCGAGCACGTAGCTAGGTCGAACAAGCAGCGGAAATCCAAGGATCTTGCAAAGCTCTAGCGCCTCATCGGTATTGTGAATGGTGCCAAACTCAGGGTAAGGCACGTTATTCTCTTTCAACAGGGTAGAAAACTGTCCTCTATCCTCTGCCAAATCGAGCGCTTCGTAGCTGGTACCAATAATTTTAATCCCGTATTTGGAAAGCTTTTCAGCCAGCTTCAAAGCTGTTTGTCCGCCGAGCTGCACAATGACGCCGACGGGGTTTTCTTGTAGGATAATCTCGTAAATATGCTCCCAGAAGACAGGTTCGAAATACAGCTTGTCCGCTACATCGGGATCTGTAGACACCGTTTCTGGGTTGCAATTGATCATGATGGTTTCGTAGCCGCATTCTTTAGCTGCTAAGACTCCATGCACACAAGAATAATCAAATTCGATACCTTGACCTACACGGTTGGGGCCTGAACCTAGGACCACTACTTTCTTCTTTTCACTACGGACAGATTCATTCTCCTCCCCGAAGGTGGAGTAGTAGTAGGGCGTCTTTGCGGCAAACTCCGCGGCACAGGTATCCACCAACTTGTACACGCGCTTGATCCCCATCTCCTCGTAGCGCTTGTGAAAGACATCGCTTTCGAGGCAATCCAACAAATGGGCAATTTGGCGATCGGCATATCCTTTTTTCTTGGCCTCCTCCATCAATTCCTTTGGAATAGTCTGAAGCTTGTACTTGCTGATTTCCGCTTCCAGATGAATAAGCTCTTCAATTTGCTTCAAAAACCACTTATCGATTTTAGTCAGATCCTGGATCGTACGGAAAGAAATACCGAGTTTGAAGGCATCGTAGACGTGAAACAACCTATTCCAGCTTGGGTTGGCCAAGGAATACAAGATTTGGGCTTGGTCTTTAAGCTCTTTGCCATCCGCACCCAATCCATTTCTTTTGATTTCTAGAGATTGACAGGCTTTTTGTAGGGCTTCCTGAAAATTTCGCCCAATACCCATCACTTCGCCCACCGCCTTCATGGAGAGGCCTAGTCTGCGGTCTGCACCCTTAAACTTGTCAAAGTTCCATCGAGGGATCTTCACGATCACGTAGTCGATAGACGGCTCAAAGTAGGCCGAGGTAGTTCCTGTGATGGAGTTGGACAACTCATCCAAGTTGTAGCCGATGGCTAGTTTGGCTGCCACCTTGGCGATGGGATAGCCGGTAGCTTTGGAGGCGAGGGCCGAGGAGCGAGACACCCGCGGGTTAATTTCAATGCCGATGATGGTTTGATTGTCTGGACTTACAGCGAACTGCACGTTACAGCCTCCTGCAAAATTACCAATGCTATTCATCATCGTGATGGCATAGTTGCGCATACGCTGGTAAACCGTATCGGGAAGGGTCATGGCAGGCGCCACCGTGATGGAGTCTCCTGTATGTACGCCCATGGGATCAAAATTTTCGATGGAGCAGATGACAATCATGTTGCCAATGTTGTCTCGCATTACCTCGAGCTCATACTCTTTCCAACCCGTGATGCTCTGTTCGATAAGCACCTCGTGTACAGGAGAGGCTTGAAGACCTACCGAGAGGTAGTGCTCAAAGTCTTCCGCTTTTTCTACAAAAGCACCTCCTGCTCCACCTAAGGTGTAGGAAGCACGAATAATGAGTGGAAAACCAATTTCTTGGGCGATTTCTTTTCCTTGAAGCATGGAGGTCGCGGTAGCTCCTTTGCAGACCCCTACCCCAATTTTTTCCATTAAGGCCTTGAATTTCTCCCGATTTTCCGCGGTATCGATGGCGTCAATGTCCACGCCAATCATTTCCACACCGGAATTTTTCCAGATCCCTGCCTTATCGCATTCAATGGCTAGGTTGAGGGCAGTTTGGCCTCCCATGGTAGGGAGTACCGCGTCGATGTCGGGGTGGTCAGTGAGAATTTTCCGAATAGATTTTTTCTCAAGGGGTAGCAAATAGATGTGGTCTGCAGTCACTGGGTCCGTCATGATGGTGGCCGGATTGGAGTTGATCAGCGTAACCCTAATGCCTTCTTCTCGAAGCGATCGGGAGGCCTGGGAGCCTGCATAGTCAAACTCACACGCCTGTCCAATCACTATGGGGCCTGAACCAATGATGAGTACGTGCTTGATGCTACTGTTTTTAGGCATGGGGGGAGAAGAAATTAAATTTTACTTAGGTCCAAATTGGCGTAAAATTAGAAAAATTATCCGAAGAGGAAAGGAGAAATTTCAATTTAACAGACTTTCAAGAGCTGCTATTTTTTGGGGGGATGAAAAACCTCTTTTCTATATGGGTGGAACCCCTATTTTTAAATACTAGTCCTCGCGCGGTGGATCTAAGTGATGGCTTCATTCGATTCGTTTGTGTTCCAGCAACTACACAGTGCTGGCAAGACCTATGGCTAAGGGGGATATCTAGAGAATCGGGACTTCTACCGGCGCAGCGAGGTCTGGAGGTAGGGCAGGTTATTCGGGTAGGGGATTGATTTACTTCTAAAATAGAACGAATTAAAGTTTTTAGTAAATTAATAAGTGAGAAAAATTGCCTATTTAAAAAACCAAATTCAAGAAATGTCAAGAACGGCTAGTTGACAAATGGCTTTGAAATATTTTTCTGAATGAATTTTATTTGAAAATCAAAAAATTTATTATAAAATTATCTAAAATATATGGAGCCAGAGACCATTTAAAAACGGGGTATAATCGAAAAACCTTACGATTAAACATACAAAAAAAAATATGACCCAACCTATCCCCGAATTTAAAAACGACCCTGTATTGGTATTAATACTGGGTTTTGTCACCTGCGGATTGTACCTGATTTATTGGAACATTAAAGTCGCACAAGTAATCAATGCAGTAGCGGAACAAGAAGTTATTTCTCAGCCTATCGCTATTTTCTCAGGATGTTGTATGCCAGTGAACCTCTATTTCTATTACATCATTGGAAAAGACGCTCTTCCAAAAATTTATGAGCGTACTGGACAGGTTGGGAAAGACCAATCTACTTTATTGTTGGTCTTAGGCTTTTTTGTACCAATGGTTTCTGCAATGATTGTACAAGGTGACATCAACAAGCTTTACGAATAAGCAAGTCATTAGAAAAATATATGGGATTGCTGGCGCGTTTAGCATGCTGGCAGTCCCATATTTTATTATGCTCGCAAGTCACGGGCATATTGAATCCGAACAATCACTTTGTCCTTTTAAAATGGTATCTGGTTTTCCTTGTCCAGGTTGCGGAATCACCAAATCCATTATTTTTTTTTACCAAGGAGATATTTACAAAAGTCTATCCTATCACATTTTAGGACCTCTAGTACCCATGGCAAGTTTGGCAACTATCCTAGTTTTAGCTACTGAACTTTTTACTAAAAAAACTTATTTTTCAACTATACTCTATAGCCAAAAATTGGCTTATGTGTTGGCAATCCTGTTGGGGACTTACCACCTCTACCGTTTGGTGATTTTTGTGACTACCCACAGCGTTCAACAGATTTTACATGAGTCCATCTGGCAATAAGTAGCCCCTACTTCCTAGGATGAAATTCCGTCAGCACCTGCCTGAGGTAATCTCGATCCAAGTGGGTGTAAATCTCGGTGGTGGTGATGCTTTCGTGGCCTAGCATTTCTTGTACCGCCCGTAGATCGGCCCCTCCTTCAATGAGGTGTGTGGCAAAGGAATGCCGAAAGGTGTGGGGACTGATACTTTTTTGAATACCTGCTTTTACTGCAGTTTTCTTAATGATCAAAAACACCATTACACGGGTTAATTTTTGTCCCCTACGATTGAGGAAAACATATTCTTCATGCCCTTTTTCCGGGGTCTGATGCGTGCGTACGTGTTCGTCATACAACTTGAGGTAATGCAATGCAGCCTTGCCGATCGGTACCAGGCGCTCCTTATTGCCTTTCCCGACAACTTTCAAAAACCCTACCTCAGTAAAAATTTGGCTCTTTTTTAACTCCACTAGCTCGCTTACACGTAGCCCCGAACTGTAAAGCATTTCTATCATGGCCCTATTGCGATGACCCTCTGACTCGCCGAGAGGGATAGCTTCCAGCAACATTTCAATCTCAGGGAAACTCAAGGTGTCCGGAAGTTTCCTCCCCAACTTAGGAGCCTCGAGCAATTGCGCAGGATCCTCGGTGATTCGATCCTCGTACATCAAAAAGCGGTAGAAGGCCTTGATCCCTGAAATGATCCGGGCTTGGGAGTAGGCGGAGATCTCCAACATGGCCAAGGCTGTCACAAATCTCCGCAAGTGCTCCAATTCGAGTTCAAGAGGACTTTTGGAAGGAAATTCACGGGAAACATAATCCGCAAGCTTCTGCACATCCCGTGTATAGGCCTCAATCGAATTGGCGCTCAAAGAACGCTCAAGGGTGAGGTAATGCCGAAATTGACGGATTAGCGGGGTCCACATGAAGGGTAGATTGAAGTTCTAAAGTTACATGTAAAACCTATTCCAAATCACTAGGACTAAGGATGAATTGAACTCAAGAAATTGATAAAAACTTGTACAAAAAAATAAAGTACTACTTGGCTATGATCTTGATTGCATCTTTAGGGGGTTCATTTTTGTGGGAAAAAAGTCAGTCACCTGAACTATATTCTGTGATTCTTCAATGAAATAGATGATTTTTATCTCAAAAAATTTGGTCTCCTTAAGAAGGATAAACCTAAAAATCTGATCTCTAATTCGAATTAATTTTTCAATACTGCCTCTTTGCGGATCAAATTGCAGGTTTAATAACAATTTTTTTAAGTTATTCTCGACTTCTAAAGCTCTGCGATCACTAAAACTCTTGCTGATATAACTTAAAATCTCATTTTGAAATCGATCCCTTGCTGGCTTAGTTACAATTATTTCGTAACGGTTTTTTTCAGCCATTCTTTATTAGACTTTATAAATTCATCCAAGGTTAATACCTCGCCATTTCGAATTGCTTCAAGGGATTCTTTTGTACGGGCTTCCATTTCGGCTTGAATGAAAAGATCCTCCAATTTTTCAAGCGATGAAGATTTTTCAATTTTCACCGCCCCTTTTATTAATTCTGGTTTCCTTTTTTCTGTCGTCATGGCTATTTTACGATTAGTCTCTACTAAGTTAACGGAATAGGTGGATAAACAGGTAGGAATCCAAGAAAAAAGGGAGCAAACTAGTTTGTTAAACCCCCTCATTTTTGAAAATTTATAGCTAATCCTTTTGCTGGGAAGACTTAATCCAAAAACTTCCAGCTAGCCCGGTGGTCCTTGGTAAGCGTCTTGCCTGTCACCTTTGCCCGCAAAATTTCTATCGGCATCGCGTTCTGTGTGAGGATCAAGTCATGAAATGTTTTCTCAGGCATTTTTCCCGAGTCTACCATCTCCTTACGAAGCGCATAGATCTCTAGCGCCCCGATCATGTAGGCAATTTGGTACAAGGGTCCATAGCTTCCCTCAAAAGACCTTCGAACCTCCGCGGCTGCATTGGCAGGCTCGTGACCTACACGATTAACCAGCAGGTCGATGCATTGCTGCGGAGTCATTTTTCCTAAATGGTAATTGAGGGAAAAGATAATTCGTGCAGCCCGGTGCATTCTCCAAAAGAGCATGCCCACCTTGTCTTTGGCATCTCTTGGAAACTGCCGATCCCACAACACAAACTCCCAATACAAGGCCCAGCCCTCCGTCCAGAACGGCGTGCCAAACGGTCGGCGGTGGGTCATGTAACGCTGGTTCATAAATTGCTGGAGGTGGTGCCCCGGGATCAATTCGTGCTGCACCGTAGCTCTAGAAAAATGGGGGTTATTGCCCCGCATAGACATCATTTTATCCTCGTGGCTCATTTCAGAAGTTGGATAAGCAATCTGAATAACCTCTCCTCCCAAGAAAAAAGGACTTACGCGCTGTCGCTCTGCTGAGATCATACTCGTTCTCCAGGTTTCTATGGCTAAAGGCGGCACCGTCAACCAGTCGTTTTTCACCATCAGGTCTATGGCCTCGTCACCCAAGCGAACGACCTCCTGAGGCCAAGCACCAGCAGGGAGATAGGTGTTCTTCACCATTTCAAGGGCTGCTTTCCAGTCGTTGCCGAAACCTAGTTCGTTGGATGCCTTAAGCATCTCTTTCTCGCACCAGGCAAACTGCTTTTCAGCTTCTGCGATCAATTCCTCTGGCGTGTAAGCAATCATTTCAAAAGCCAGTTGCTTTTCCAAAGCCTCCCTTCCAATGGGCTTGCCGATGATGCCACTGCCATCGTCTTTCACTGAGTTGGTATAATGGGCACGTAAAGCCTTGGCATAGGCTTTCATGCTCGCATCTAACGTTTCCCAGGGTGCAGGCATCCACCAAGTAAAAGAGGGGTCAAAGTCAAAATAAAAGTCGTAGGATTCTTTGACCACTTTACCCAAACTTTCCACTGCCTGGGCGGCCAAATCTGCCTTTTGCCAAGAATCGTATTTCGAACTAGTGGCAAGCGCCTTCTGCTGGGAGTCTAAGGCTTGGGCTACCTGATTCCATTGGGCGGCAAGTGCCTGTGCATCGGGCTGAACAGCCCTGCGTCGGCCAACTACAAAGGCTTCCAAAGGCTTTCCAAAGGCGATTACGGATTGGATTTGCATAAAATCACGCTTTTCCAAATCGAGTTCCGCCAATTGCTTTTCAAGGTAGTTTCTGAAAAGAACGTAATCGATCTTCCCATCCTCAGAAAGCGCTCCATAGTTTTGGGCTTGTAGGGTCTTGAGGTAGTCTCGATTGAAGGACTCCATCCGAGTAAAGTACTCGCCGGAAAGGCGATTGGTATACAAGCGGCCTAAAGCCCCACGGTCTGCTTGGTAGGTTTGGATCAAGTTGACAAGCTCGGTGGCCTGCGCTAGAAATGAGAACAGCGAGAGGGAAAGAAAAAGAACTAATTTTTTCATGGCTAGAAAAGGGGTGAATAGATTGAAGTCCCCTGCTGAAACTTAGAAAATTTTCGGCTACAAAAAAATCTTTCTTGATCCCTAATTTACCATTGCAGATGCTGGTGCAACTTTTCGTAAAAATGTGGACCCCTATCCTCCTGATGCCGCACAAATCCCGCTGAAACTTTGGAATTTGAAAGAATATAATTTTTTACACCACTTAAATTGGTATAGAACTTTAGTATAATTAAGTTAATTGATTCATTTTTGATCAATAAAATATTAAAATGAACTAATACAGGAACAGAATTTTTTGTTGTCCCTGCTTAGCTTTGAGAAAAAAAATCAATCAGCCACCTCTGGCCCAAATCAAACCCATATGAACTGGAAAGGCGTATTTCCCGCAGTGACCACCAAATTTCATGCTGACGGCAGTCTAGACATGAATCTGTTTTTTAAGAACCTAGACTTCCAACTAGCCAGTGGTGTACACGGCATTATTTTGGGAGGAACCTTGGGCGAAAGCTCTGTCCTCTCCCAAGAAGAAAAAATCACATTGACTAGAGAAACGGTCAAATACATTAACGGCAGAGTCCCCGTAGTGCTCAACATCGCCGAAGGAGCTACCAAAGACGCCCTCTTTTGGGCTAAAAAAGCAGAAGAGCTCGGAGCTTCTGGCTTGATGATTCTTCCTCCAATGCGCTATGGAGCAGACCCACGTGAAGTAGTCACCTACTTCAAAACAGTAGCTCAATCCACCTCCTTGCCTATGATGATCTACAATAATCCTGTGGATTACAAAACCCTAGTGACGATCGACATGTTTGCCGAGCTGGCAGACTGCCCCAACATACAGGCAATCAAAGAATCTACCCGTGACATCTCCAATGTCACCCGCATGTTCAACCGATTTGGAGATCGATTCCAGATTCTTTGCGGGGTAGATACCCTAGCGCTGGAAGAGTTGCTGATGGGTGCTGTAGGTTGGGTAGCAGGATTGGTTTGTGCGTTCCCGAAGGAGACAGTCGTGATTTACAACTTGGTTCAAGAGGGAAAAATCGAAGAGGCACGAAAGATTTACCGGTGGTTTTTACCGCTTTTGGAACTCGACATCCACCCCAAACTAGTTCAATACATCAAGTTGGCAGAACAGCATTGTGGTATCGGATCCGAACATGTGCGTGCACCACGCTTGACCTTGATCGGTGAAGAGCGCGTACGAATTGAGAAAATAATCACAGATGGGATTAAAAATCGGCCGGCACTTTAAAATAAACTAGAAATAAAATAAATAATCAACCATGCCTATCGATTCTATATTTCACGCAGCCCAAGCCGCTTTTCTAGATTATAAAAATCTATCTGGAAAGGATAAAGGGCATTTTTTGGAGACCCTTGCTGAAATTTTGGAATCCAATCGAGCAACCCTTGTTCCCCTGGCCGTACGGGAGTCCAACCTTCCCGAAGGACGAATCAACGGAGAGTTGGGGAGGACTACCGGCCAAATTCGGCTGTTTGCTAATTTGGTAAAGGAAGGTTCCTGGGTAGAAGCCACCATCGATCCTGCAATGCCAGATCGAAGTCCACTTCCTCGAGTCGATATTCGCCGATTTTTAACCCCACTTGGCCCAGTGGTCGTGTTTGGAGCCAGCAATTTTCCGCTTGCTTTTTCTACGGCTGGAGGAGATACCATATCTGCCTTGGCAGCGGGCTGTTCTGTCGTTTACAAAGCACACCCCGCGCATCCAGAAACCTCCAGAAAAGTGGCTTCCTGTATCCAAGAAGCCCTTAAGGCTTGCAGGCTAGCACCTGCCATTTTCACACATGTGGAGGGAGGAATTGCCGAAGGCCAAGCATTGGTCAAGCACCCCATGGCGAAAGCAGTAGCCTTTACAGGTTCACATGCTGGCG
>Ga0209443_1001886_pt1 | contig 12723 bp, 27 predicted proteins | sample LauGreBMM110DCMD_2_FD_187571 | JGI IMG/M metagenome (GOLD analysis project Ga0209443, IMG submission 187571) | Freshwater lake microbial communities from Lake Michigan, USA - Su13.BD.MM110.DCMD (SPAdes) (version 2) | ecosystem: Environmental > Aquatic > Freshwater > Lake | place: Lake Michigan... | reverse complement strand
TATCTTCAACATTTGTATATAAACATACAGTGAAAAGACCTTCTAATACAATTTGGTTATCAATTAGTTTACCTGCTGTCTTAATCTTATATCCTATAATCTCACCACCATCTTCAATAGTTTCAGGATGTGTAAAATAGAACACCTTTAAATCATCTCTCAACTTACGAGCTTCTCTAAATAGCTCCACTATATCTCTAGCCATAATGCTAAATTTAGTGTATCCCACCTCTGTAGCTTTTGATACAATAGCAAATCCCATTATATAATTAGAATCCTCAATAATGATGTTTTTAATGTGAGGTGCTTTCTCTGAAATGTTCTTCAAAAGCCTTGTAATTTCATTAGCATCATCAATTTCTTTGTAGTTTTTTAATTCATTATTGTATAGTTTTTCACTTCCTTTAAATGGAAGCTCTTTTTTAGCTACATTAATGATGTAAGTTTCTTTTGAATTTAAATGTTTGATTGAGGTGGATTTACCAGTGCCTGTAGCACCAACAATTCCAATTAATTTGCTTGCCATGTTTATATATTTGTTTTATTTTTTAGGACTATAAAGGTACAATAATATCTTGAGAATACAAAATATTTTCCTTAGTTTTTAGCACACTTGGGTCACTAATTATTTCGTCATAAATTGCTTGTGCAGTCTCTTTATCTCTACACCATTTTACTGTTTTATCATTCACTCTTACACCAAACCAAGGGCTGTCGCTAAATGGTTCTAATTGTTCAACCATTTCAATTTTTACTGTGTCGCTCATATGTATTTAATTTTATCTTTATCAAAAAATTCTAGTGCTTTCTTAAGCCACTTTTTCTCAACCTCTTCTGTAGAACAAATAATGTATATATGTGCTTTTTTATCAGGAGTGTTATATTCCATAGCCATACATCTATTTATCTTTTGTGCTAGGTTTTCACCATTACTATCAAAATAGTTGATAATCACCTTATTAAGAGGTTTATATGTAACTCCTGTGTTACCTATCTTTACAACAGCCAGGTGGTTACCCTTACCAGATGCAAAATCTTCAAATACATCTTTATCTCCTGCTTTGCTATGATAGACAGGAATGCCTAATTCATCAGCTATCTTTGTCAAACCACAAAACACCAAAACACGATCATATTCATGTGCTTTTAATAAAGCTTGTGTCTTACGTAGCTTGGATAAACTATTTTGTATTAGTCTCATCCTAGCTAGTCTTAAGAACATAGTTGCTTGACCCTTCTTCTCCATCTGATCTATTACCCAACCATAAGCATCGAATTGCTTCTTTTCACTCTTCCACTTACCCTTATAGTTGTTTTGTGTGACATTATCCAGAGGTGTGCTCACCACTGTTATAACATAATCTGTTATAACACCTTCTTCAATAGCCTGTTCTATTGAATAGGAGGCTATTACAGACAGGGTGAGCTCAGATTGAAGTGTACGTTCAGTTTGTGCAGAAAGGGTCCCTGTGAGCCCTATCACTTTATTGTGACGTTTTATCATGTCTTTAACCACTTCTATTTGTGCATCCGAAAGCAAATGTATCTCATCAATGACCAATAGGTCAAACTGGATGTCTTGCACCTTATGCATTGATAGGTGTGTGGTGTACACTATATTAGGATTCTTATATTTCCTGGTTTTTAAATCTTCTTCCCATGCTGACTTAATCTTTAAATCAGGATAGGCTATCATTATATTCATATCAGCAGGCAGTTTCTCTAATATATTAATTGTTGTATATATTTTACCAAAGCGTGGACATAGATTCAAAATACCAAATTTGCCATGATTCATCCATACATCAGCAAATTCAGTTTGTCTAAGATCTCTTAGCGTAGGAATAAGGCTGTTTTTTGCCATAATTTATAATTGTAGTGAATGACCAAAATAGATATTCAAAATTAACAGCCACATAGGGCTCATATTTTTGTATATTGTTCATTACACTAATTGTAGGTAGTAAGACTATTTGCCACCAATGTGACTTATTATTGGGTATTGTGTTATACACCCTTGTTTTTATATTCATTTTATTTGTTTAAAAAGTACGATTTATTCAAAATTGCATCATAATCACTGTCTGTGATATCTCTTTGCCTGGGTAGTTCTTTGAACATACCAATTTGACCAAGGAAACCAAGACCTATTCTAACATCATCTTCTCCATAGCTATTCTTGATAAGTCTAACACTTCTGAAATACTTTGCACCATAATCATCTCTAAGTTTATTAAGGTCATAACCACTAGGGTCTGCCACTTTATAACGCATAGGGTCAAATAGAGCTAATACAACATCAGCATCATTTTGTGTGCTTGAACTATCTGCAAAATCTTCTAGTTGTGGTTCAACATCACCATTCTTTAGTCTCATTGGACTACTAATGTCTCTGTTAAACTGACTCACAACCACTGGACTATATCCATAGAAGTCTCTAGCATATCTTAGTTCATCACTCATCTTATCAATAGCCTGTTTTTTAGTGGGCTGTGCTGTTGTGGTTTTCAATAGGCCAATATGATCTAATACAACTAATGTAAGTTCATCCTCGTTATTAGGAATATATATTTTATTGTATTGATCCAACTGTTCTATCTTACCATTTGCAAGAGCATGTGTCTTTAGCTCTTTAGCAATACCCACTGGGTTCTCTGGTCCACTGATGATTGTTATAACATCTTTCATTTTTTCTGCATAATCCTCATACATTAAGAACAGATCGTGCTCATCTTTAGTCATCTTCTCAGTCCAACCTAATAGCTTATTAACAGAAATGATTATTCCTTGTTCCAAAAAGATTTTTCTACTAATCCATTTAGCTAGCTTATAGGTTCCACTTCTCTCCATAGATCGATAGATGATTTTAAGCTTTATATTAGTTTTGTTCTGTTTGCTGATGTACCAATCAAATGGATTAAGTACATACGCATCATCAATGAATGATGTTTTACCAGATCCCGTTAGACCTCCAACTAATGTGTACATAGACTTCCTGATACCTATATATCTATTAAGCCTGTTAAAGCCCATAGGGATACCGTTGTTTCTACCATCAAGCCCTGCCTGCACCTCATTTTTAAGAATTTCAAAACTCATATATCAGTTCCTCCTCTAATGATTGGTTCTTCTACAATCTTTTTACCTTCTCTGATTAATTCAATGAAGGGTTCAAATGTTCTTTGATTTAAATATGTAAGACTGTTCTGCATAAACGTTAACCTATTGGTTTTTGTTTTAACAGAATTCTCTTTCTTTTGTAACACCTCATATTCTAATGCTGCTATCATCTCTTTGATAGTATATTCACCTTCAGCTAGAATATTCTTAAGCTTTAGCTTACAATCATCCTTCTTTGCACGCATACTTCTTGTACCTGTGAAATCAACCTTTTTATGTGAGAATGTATCAGTGCCTGGATAAGCTTTCCACCAATCATCAAAATCGTTAGAGACTATTTTGCTCTTAACCAATTTCATTTCTGGTTCTCCTTTCTCATCTAGAAATCCTAATACAGACTTACCAATAAGGGTGATTTTAAAGTTTTCTGATAGTAAACCTTTTCTCCTAACTGTCTGACAGAGAACACTCATCCTTTCATTTTCACAAAGAGAAGATGCATCATTACCCTCTTCTATTAGTTTTAAAAGATAGAGCATGTCTAATGTATAGCCAGCTTTATATATCTCCTCAAAATGGTAAAGGGTTATGTTCATGTTCTTTCTTTGGGATTTTGCTAACAACTTTTATTTGTGCAGGTTGTCTGTTGTTTAGTTCCTCTTGAATTTGTCTATCTAAGAGTCTTTCTTCTTCATACAAATATATGAAATCTTTGAGAGATTCTCTTTCAAAATCATCAATTATTTTTAGGTTCTTCATCTTTATATCCTTTATTGTTCCAAAAATACTCACATGTTAATACCACTGTACCAGCACCTTGTGTTTCTGATGCTATTGTTAGTTTATATGGAGGATCAGAGAAAAATGATTGACCTAATTCTTCAGCCTTAGCTGTATATCTGTGGCACATTGTCTTCAATAGACAATATCCACCTTTGCACATTGAAATGTCTGGCATGTTTATTTGTTTTTTTTTATATTGTTTAGCTAATTGAGCTTTTCTTTTTACTAAAGGATCAATTTGTTTAGGTTTAGGTTTCTTTGCTTGATCTTTTTGTCTTTTAAAAAATGCATCTATTTCTTTTCTGCTTTTTCCTTTTAAAGAACCTGCTTTAAACAGGAAATATGGTGAATTGTATATACTCATAATTATTCTGCTGCATAACCAAAGAATACCCACTCACCATCTCTTTCATCAGTAGCTTTTTTGTATGTTATCTTAGCTACTGTAGGATCAGATTTGATTAACACCTTACGCATTACAATCCTTGTAGTTTTTTGATGCTTCTCTGTATATGCTCTAGCCATCTTAACAGCATCACCCTTGGTCATGCATGAAGCTATTACACCATCTTCAAAATAGTTCTCCACTTCATATTTAAGAATCCATTGCTTTGTACCAGGTGTAACTACATGTTCCACTTGAGACTTTGTCTTGTTCTTATTAGCAATAGGTTTTAGAACACATATAGCTGAACAATCACGTTTATTCATAGCATGACTATCAAATCTACTATATATATAAGCAGATGTATTATCAAACTTACTTTTATTATATGCTTCTGTTTCATCATTAAATCCATGAGTAGTACTAATAGTACCATTGTAGCCATCTTGATGACCACATTCATCTTCAGCTATTTCACAAGCTTTTCTATATGCTTCTTCTGCTGTTTTACCAGTGCTTCTTACTTTAAATTGACATGCTCCCATAATTGTGTTTTTTAATCTTTAATACGTAAACCAAATTGTAAATCGAACCAATTGAATGTACTCTCAGCTCTTGATTTATTACATTTAAACACTTTTTTAATTAGTGGTAATGCATAAGCTTTGAACTTCTCATGTTGTTCTGTTGTCATGGTCCATTTGTCATACCATTCTTTTGTCATATGTGCTTCTTGCATAGACTTATCTATCATACCTAATTGATAATCAACTAGATAATCGGCTATTGTCTCTCGATTTACTTTCATAATAATTTTATTTCTTTTTTAACATTCATCCAATAGTTAAGAATATGTGCTGGGCACCAATGAGTTATCTGTTCTATTATTTCATTAACTGCTATTAGGGCACAACTTTGTGCATCTCTATAGCCATATGGTTGATGATTAGATTTAAAAAACTTATTTATTAGCTCTTCAGCTTTTTCTTCAGTTGTTGGATATGTTTCCATTTTAAATTTTATCTTTGCCATTAGAATGTATCTATAAGTTTAATAATTTCATCATAGTCATAAATATCTTCTTCTTGGTGTGCTTTCATTAATAGCTTTGCAGCTATTTTAGCACATTTTTTACCTGTGTCTATACCTGTATATGGATCTTGTCCTACAATTGATAGGAATTCCAATACTAATTCTGCTGCTTTGTGTTTGTTGTCCATTAGAATAATGTTGTTTGATTAGGGTTAACAATAATTTTTCTCTTTCTTCCTGCAAATTGAATCTTTTCAATTATGCGTTCTGCTTTCTCTATATAATAAGAATGGTTAATGTTATCTAGTGGGTGATCTATATTAAGATGATTACACACTTTCATTACCCATTCACCAGCTTCCACCTGGCTAACATCAGCAGCATTGGTTGTACATTCAGGGTTTTTCACCTTTAACAGTTTCTCTCCTACACCACTCACATAATATCTGATGAGTTTATTGTAGACTGTTCTGTTTTCTTTCGAGTGTCCTTCGTAGTGAAAGTCTTTACTAGCTTTTTGACGTAAACAAAAATCATAAATGTTTGTATGATTACAAATGGTATCAGCCACAGGCACATCATTAGTATAGTAATGCTCCAATGCAATAGGTACAATCCTAGCACTCTTATTTTTGTGTAACTCAAAGTCAGTAAGGAAATCTCCTTTTTTCTTAATTTCTCCATTGGTTTTAATTGCTAAATAGTCATTTACTGTTGAAAATATAATCTTCTGATAATCAGTGCGTTCAAGCTCATAAGTGGTTAATTCCATCCACCATTTATTAATCTCATGCATCTTATCCATTAGATCGTTTGTTACCATAATGGTTACACCATCTGTGTTAGCTGATATAACATGTATATCATTTAACTCATAGGCTTCTATTAACATCATAAGACTCAATTCACCTGTAATAGTGGTGAACATTGTTAGTTGTCTATCATATATCCAATTCTGCATATCAGAACTCTTACCATATACACTGTTGACAGCAAGCTTTAATGCACCAACAATACCTGCTATTTTCTTATCATTTTTAGCTAATGGCTTGAGTTCTAGTCTCTTATCAAACATTTGTTTATAGCCTCGTAAGAACTCTTTACCCAAGTGTTGAGGGTATCTACCATTATTAATAATGATAGCAGGATAATAGCTAGATACATCCCAATCAAGAATTTTAGTTTTATCATCAGCTTCAAATACTTTAGGTTTATTTTCTGTATGTAGGCCACCCTTCATAAATGAATAGGTGTTACCATGGAATTCAATGGATTCTTTAAAATCGTCCTGTAATCCAAGCACAGTCTTTTTCATTTTCTTTAAGAATTCTTTAAGCTTTGGTGTTTGAAACACTACATAACCAGCAATACACTTTTTTAATTCTATTTCTTTACGAAAATATCCTTTTTTAGGTAGTTCATTATAGTGAATATGTTTCTCCTGACAATAGTATTTCTTAATCATCTCATCACCAATTTTACTATCTGAATAGTTTAAACAGGGTATACCAAACTCTTCGTATATATCTTCTCTTAATTCTATTTGATTTTTACCCTTATATAATGGGTGTTCTGTTTGACCAATGGTTATTTTATAGAATTCATAGGTGGCCATAACATCATTAATACAATAGTTGATGGTGATTTGTACATCTTCTTTCGACATGTCAATCTTTTCATGGTGAATAGGCATCTCTTCAATGTTCTCCAAATCCATCTCAAACTCTAGTCTTTTCAAAGAGACCATTCTATTCTTATTATCATAATGATTAATCTTGAATAGGTCTAATTGTTTTAATGATAACCATTCTTCTTTATATTCAGGGAATACATCATAATTAGAATCATGAATAGTGTCTGCAGCTTTCTGTGCTATTTTAGCACATATATCTAGTCCACTCAAATTGTGCCAATTCTCATAGTTTCTAATAATGTGTTCAACCACCTGACTATCAAAGCGTAAGTTGTTGTATCCCACCCAATAATGCTCATCGTGTTCTTCAATGAACTTTATGAATGCATCTAATTGATTGGTCCACCTGCTCACCTGGAATTCATATGTTACATCGCTCTCTGGATTGTATATAACAACAAGGAACAGCTCTTTTAGTGTTTCTATGTCATAGATGAGTACATTCATTATTTATATGTTTTAATGTATTCTTTAATACACCATTTAATCATGTCCCATATGTAATACCTCTGTTTTGATTTGGAAAGCTTATGTAAGCTCTCATAATAACTAAAATATTCATTCATAATGTGTAATTTAATGCACTAAATTAGATATTTATTTCTTTTTTACTGCTTTTACAGGTGTTTTAGGCACTTTATTGCTCTTTTTAGAACTATGTTTCTCTTTTGCGTCAAGAACTGTAATAAATGCAGCACTCAATACCTTAAATAATTGTTTATCTTTTTCTAATACACTTGCAAATGCAGCACCAATTGCTAAACCATTGTCTGTGTTATCATGATAAACTATATCTACAGTGTTACCATCTATACTCATAAAGAAATACCCATTTAAATCTTTTATATTTGGAACTTTAATCTTTACCATATTGTTTTGTTTTAATTATCTAATTCACTATTTAATGCTATTTGCACAATTGAATTTGCGTGGGTAATAGTCTCATTTTCATCACAGCTATTACCAATTAATAGACACACATATTCTTCTAATATTGAATATGCTTCTAATACTGATTGTAATGTATTATCAGATTGTCCAATCTTTGCTCTTAACTCTATATTTTCTTCTTTTACTCTAGTGAGCTGTTCTCTCAATACATCTATTTCTGCCTCTAGTATTGTAGTTTGTCTTAATTCGTAACTCATTTCTTTTTGCGTTTAATGTTACCATCACTATCCATATATGGAGCCCTATGAAATTCATAGAGCATCCATATCCAGACAATAACTATAACAAAGATAATTAAATAAATCATCGTACTCTAATTAATTTTTGTTTAGCATTTGTATAATCCTCTGAAGGTGTATACAAATATCTACCATTTTTAATCTCTAATCTTTTTGAGACTGTGTGTTCTTTAGCCTTAATAAATATCCTGTCAATAAATGTGTTTACAGCCTGATCTAATGATTCAGCTGTATATGTAAGAATGTTCTGTTTTGAATGCATTCTTGTGGAATAGATGAGTGTTGCCATTTGTGTGTTTTATTTGGTTACCAATATAATCTTAGATGATTGTTGTACATTACAGCTCTACAAGTTTTAAAATCAAATGAGAATCCAGCTGGTAATGCCATTCTGTTCTCTCTTTTTAATTTACCCCCTGTTTTGCGTAATGTAAGTATTTTACAATAAAGCCCTGCTTCAGGTCTTTTCCATTGTTTAGATAGTCTTTTAGCAATTGCTATACCCTTTTGGTTAGTAGCTGCTAATCTTTTTAATTCATTGTTTTGTTCTTCTGTGTAGAAGAATGATGATGTTCTTGCCATTTTATTTAATTTTTGCAACACAACACATGTTAGATGTATCGTGATAGTTAACAAATATATATCTACTGCCATTATCTGTATCATAATATGTATGATTAAATGGATGAGTTGATTGTAATGATGATATAATCTTCTCTTTACGAGCTTTAAAGAATGTCTTTACAGTCTCAACATCTTTTATCCTTCTAGAGAATGTCATAATGAAATTATCTTTAAATTTCTTTATATGTTCTGTCATATAACGAGCTGTTACACAATAATCAAAATCATACACTGTATTTAGTCTACCAGGTTCAGCATCTAATATATTACCAAACCTCATTCTAACAGGATAATTGATGTTCATCAACTGATGTATTGCTACTTCATATGTGTTCTCCCATATTTCTATGTCTTTATAACCTTTTGATTTACACCATTTTATGTATTCATTGATGTTAGGACCAGCTAGTCCTACAATAGCACTATATTTAAAGAAAGAGAATAAAAACTCTCTAACCATGTGCTTATTTACTGCATCCATGTATGTATGTTTAGGAACATTTGCCATTTGTTTTTGTTTTATATGTGAGAAATAAAAAAAGCTCCCCATAATTAAATGAGGAGCTTTAACACACAAATCTACCAACTAACCAATATGTATAATCTTTTTATCATATGTTAAGCTAACATTATATTGTTTGCACCACTCTTGAAATGTTAATTTTTCAGATGGTGTAACTGTAGATTTAAGCTTAACTGTAATTTTAGGTCTTTCTTTCTGTTCTTTATTATTTTTGTAGAACAGGTCTAATACATTTTTCATATGTTCTATATTTTCGTTACTAATATTATTTTCTTCTGTCATAATCCTCTAGTTTATTTTTACTAAATTCATATCTTATTTCATCCTGAACCAATGTTGCTTGATGAGCAATTGTTTCATTGTCATCATCTTCCCAATCACAGTGATCTCTGCATTCAGGACATATATCAAGTTCTGTCATTGTGGTGTGTGCTCCACAGCATTTTGAGTAAGGCATATTTTGTTTTTAAATTGTTAGCTTATTCAGATCCACCTATTTCCCAATATTCATCCTCATCATCATCCCATTCATCTTCTTCTTCATCATCTTCAGGCATGTCATCAGCTGTTCTAATAATAACTTTACCATCTATTAGAATAGCTACCATGTCTTCTGTATCATCACTTTCTGTGTCTTCCACCTCAATACACATTTCACCATCATATTCTTCTAATATGAGGTTAAAATCTTTAATATCTATTGTGTGAGCACCACCTTCATCATCATTCATAAACCAACCTATATGTTCAGGCTGTACTAATACAGTCTCTTTATCATCTGAATTTTGGTTTTGAGCTATTATATAGGGCTCAACAGGAAATCCATTTTCATTTATATATAACTCTTTGTCTCTTGGTATATAAACTAATGTGTGTAATTGTAAATATTCATACACCTTACCATACACTGTGTCTGTTTGTTTGCTTATAAACAACATGTCTTGTTCTAATTTTAGAGGCACATAGTTCTTAAACACTAGCTTTGCTAATATATACATATTATATGTTTTTAGAATGTGTTGTAAAAATAGAGCCCTGCTAGGGGAAGCAGAGCCCTATATAATCAATAACCCAATAATAACAATCTTGATATATCAGCCTCAACAAAGACTGATCCTTTTAATACTGTCATGTGATAAACAAGATGGCTATAATATTTAGCCCATAGTTGTTTAAACTCATAAAATTCCTTTGGTGTTAGTTCAATAGTCTTCATGTTTTTGCTATATTAATGTGTGATTAAACTTTAAGGATTGACATGTCATCTATCTCACCTGAACTCACAGCGTACATAATAGCTGTAATGATGCAATAGAAGAACATAACAACTATCCATACTTCTGATGTAACAGCAATATGATAGTTATATATAAGACCTGTAATTAGCAAAATGAATGCTAAAAGAATGTGAGGTATGCTCCATAGGAACATAATGTTGATTAAATGTTTAATAATCTTCATAACTAATTGATTTTGTGTGTTTTATTTAATATATTTTCCAATTACAATGAGCAATGCACTGAACACCAGTGATCCTAACCAAGTGAAGACGAGTGCTTTTTCCCAAACATATGGATGGCAATCGTTTTCAAAAGATGGTTCAGCCATTAATAATAGCACGAATGGTATCATTAATAAAATGAATAATACCCATCCTGTTAATTCAATTTTGTTAAATTCTTCTTCTTTTTTTTTCATAAATGTGTGTTAAATGATTGATTAATAATGTGTTATAATATGTCTCCGACATGTATGTCGTGAACATAAGAGCAAATATATATCGCCTTTGGTACGCTAAAGGCTAATGACAGAGATATATATTATTTAGTTATATAAGGTGAGTTTCTCTTTAGTTTATCACCATTAGATTTACCAGCTTTAATCCTTCTAGCTAGTCTAGACTCTCCTGATGACCATTCCATAACAAACTCTCTACTATTCTTCATCTTAGGTGGTGTAGATTTGTGTTGAGCTGCGTTTCTTTCTAATTTATTCATAGTTGATTGGTTTTAAAGCGAATATAAAGCCTAATGTTGCCTTGGCTGTATATTCTTATGTATTCATATGCAACAAATCCCTCTGTACTCAAATGTATAATACCTGTATGCTTAATAACAAAACCCTATAAGAGCATTTAACTCTTGGTATTACTACATCTGTCTATCCTTGGGAAATAGAAATGGTACATTATGTAGTCCTAATATACATTATAATGATAGAGGTATCAAAGTTCCAAACAAACCCATCAACCTTATACCATATATTATTGAATATAACAAGATCATCCTTATAAGGAATATATTGAACATCATTTAATGTATATGTAAACTTTCTATCATTATAGCATCTTACATCTATTGTCATAATATGTTAGTTAATGCTATATATATTCTATTACAAATGCTATTTAGCTGTTATCAAAAATTGTGTTTAAATCCATGAGAGGCTATACATCTTCTCACTAACATACAGAGAATCAATGAGTTATATCGTTTAAAAGAGCCCAACCCCTAACAATGGAACATTATTCCCACCCCATATATAGGTAAACAAGAGAACAAGCTTGTTAGCTCATTCTCTTGTTGATAGCAACATTACATTGCTATTAGTTCTTCAGGCAAGAACTCTTCAGTTCTATCATAAGACACAACATTGATGTCTTTCATTGCAATAGTCTGCAATGCACCTGTTGAAGGCATTGATACAAAACTTACACCGTTCTCATTCTCTAACAATGACAAACCTGCAATCTCGTGGATTGTGATTCTGTTAGCACGAATCTCTGCACTCACTTGTGCAGAACAAGAAACAACACCTGTAACACCATTGCTATCTTTCAATAACAGTGCAACACGCTTGTTTGGGTCTTTCAAGTTCTTTCTAATGAAAGTTATCGAACCTTTTGGTCCAATAATTTCAGCAATAGTACCGTTGTCTGTTAACTCAACAGATTGTCTTGTGTAGGCAGTTAATTTGAATGCCATAGTTTTTTCGTTTTAAATTACAAAATGTGTTACCTTAAGCAAGGAGGGGTATCCCAACTTACTCAACACTAGGAGGGGTTTCAATGGGAAGTACCCTCCCCTCCCATACATACAAAAGGGGGGGCTATATAAAATTTTGGGTCTAGGCACAGGATAGTTCCACAAGGAACCTTTTTGCATGAATTTTTCCAAAAGTTTCATGCACGCACTTCCTGGTTTGGCTGTGTTTCACTTCTTGATTTGGCAAGTTATAGCTTGACTATATTCTGCCAAAAGTCAATCTATAGCTTTACATAATGTGTCTTATAAGGGACAAGCTCAGATTAACAATGTTGCTTTTATAACACATTATGATATGTCTTTACATATAATGATGGAATTAGTTTACA
>Ga0209443_1001884_pt1 | contig 12727 bp, 9 predicted proteins | sample LauGreBMM110DCMD_2_FD_187571 | JGI IMG/M metagenome (GOLD analysis project Ga0209443, IMG submission 187571) | Freshwater lake microbial communities from Lake Michigan, USA - Su13.BD.MM110.DCMD (SPAdes) (version 2) | ecosystem: Environmental > Aquatic > Freshwater > Lake | place: Lake Michigan... | reverse complement strand
TAAAACTGTTCGAAATAAAAAAACTAGGCATATGTTCAGGATATAATTATGAAATATGTAAGAAAATGGTTCCATATTCGTACAGTCAACACGGTGGCAGCGAATATTATGTTAAAATGAATAATATTAAATGGATGATCGATGATTGCGATGGAAACAGATTAAATAATGCCATCGATAAGCATCTAGATATATATAGTATATATTTCAGGTCAACGTTCAATCAATCCATCGAAACCGTCGCCAGCTGTACAAAAATTCAATATATTACTTTTGGCGAATATTTCAATCGACCCATCGAAGCCATCGCCAACTGTACAAACCTTCAACATATAACTTTTGGCTATTATTTCAATCAACCCGTCGAAGCCCTCGCCAGCTGTGCAAATCTTCAACAAATTACTTTTGGCCACCAGTTCAACAAACCCATCGAAGCCCTCGCCAAATGTACAAACCTTCGAGAAATTACTTTTGGCACCAGATTCAATCAGCCCATTGAAGCTATCGCCAATTGCACGAGCCTTCAACACATTACTTTTGGCTACGGCTTCAATCAACCCGTCGAAACTTTTTGTTTTAATTTATGTAATTGCAAGATTATTAGATATGATTAGCGATAATTTTATCTATATTTTAAAAATTAATATTAAAAATCGTTAATGATGTTAATTTGCAGTAGATATCATACTTTATGAATCGAATAAATTCTGATGTATTAAATGGAATAATATCGTATATATTTCGGTTCAACGCTCAATCAACCCGTAGAAGCCCTTTCTCGCGAATAAGCCTTCGACAAATCACACTTTTGGTTCCGACTTTGATCAGCCCGTCGAATCTCTCATCGAAGGCTCTTTGCGGAATCTCGGCCACAACTATCTGATAATACAAGTATTCTCACGGACACCGGAAACAATTGCAAATCTCAAAAAAATATAATCATACTAATCAAAACAGAATATGATAATTATAAATCTTTTATCCGCGCATTTAAAAGATCGATAAAATCGTGTATAATAACAGGTTTTGTGACAAACCCATCACACCTATATTTCATACATTCATTATAAATATCATTCGTAAGATTTGCAGTTATGATTATTATTTTAGTATTACATAGTAAATGCCCGTTTCTTATGGTTTTCAAAATTTCTACACCTGACATATCAGATAGGTTAACATCAATTAAAAGAATATCTGGGATACATTCTATTGCTTTTTTGTACCCGCAAGTTCCATTTAACTCGTAACAATAAATAGAATTCGGGAAATATTTATTTATTATTTTTTCCATGAGAAACAGATTAAAATTATTGTCTTCAATGTAGAGTATCTGCCCAGTAAAACTATTATTCGGTTCAATCTCTGCGACATGATTTGTATCTTTACTGATTATGTTGCTCTTAACATATTTCGCTATTTCGAAACCAGCACTAAATATGCTTCCCTCGCCGAGAGTGCTTTTTACTCTGAATTCGCCATTCATTATATTTATCAGATTTTTTGTGATAGTTAAACCTAGACCAGATCCTTCGATATCAGACGCTTCGTTTCCCAGTCTGTTGAATGGCGACCCTATATTTTTTAAATACTTTTCTGATATTCCGATACCAGTATCTTTTATGTCTATAAAAAATTTATTTTTGTCAATTGATCCTTTAATAAATACATGGCCCATATGCTTGTTATATTTTATGGCATTGGATAGAATGTTTGTAATAATTTGTTTATATCTTTGTCTATCAGCTTTAATATAAACATCTTCATATCCAGTCAGATCGATTATTAGTGATACATTCTTATCGTTGGTTAATATTTTGAGATCATTGCATAGTTCCTTAATCTTTGTTAAAACATGGAGAGGTTCGAATGTGAGTGCAACCATATTTTCATTGATTGTGTTGAGATCAAGAATATTGTTAATCAAGCTGAGCAGATATTTACCAGAACGATTTATTGAATCGATATATGTCCGAATATTATCTTTTAGATTAATATCATATTCGATTAATTGACTAAATCCTAGAATTGCATTAAGCGGAGTTCGTAGTTCATGTGATATATTGCTTATAAAATTTTCTTTTGCACGAGTCGATTCTTTCTTGTCGGTAATCTCGTATCCTACTAAAGTCACACCCATAAAACTACCAGTATCATCTTTTATTTTCGAATATGTTATTTGATATGGAAATTTTATCCCATTTATACTGGTTTCATTCAATATATCACAAACAGGTTCATTATGCATAATGTTTGTAATATTTGATATGATTAACTCGCATCCTGTAACATCTTCCATAATATTGCGCAGATTGTCGCCTATTTGTATGGTTTGGGTAAATATATTATTAAACACATTATTAAACACAGTGTTCACATATATTATATTAAAATTTGTGTCGACCGCGCATACAGGCTGGGCTATATTGTCTAGTATAAATTTAAGATGTTCGTGTGATAGATTTATCGCAGACATATATACACTTGATATATTTATTATCAAAATGTTGTGCGATTGTAAAAGTTCAAATATTACTGAATTTATATTGTCATCCGATATCCATCGTACACAACACTCGAATGTACCGGATCTGCATACGTAAATGACTTATTCCATACATTGCTCCAAAATGGATGATCCTGTGTTGTGCCAACCCATACGACACGAGACTTGCCGTGGGTTTTTATGTCGTCCATTGCTAGCCTCAGCATTTGTTTCCCGAGGCCTTTGTTTTTATACTGTGAATACTTTCGGCCGTAACCATATACCATTATTAGGTTTATTTCTCCTCTATGTAGATTGTACTGAATATATCCTATTTCTTCTGGTGGAATAGTTTTCGTATAGTATGTTTTCCGTATGTCGTTGTACAAATCTCTGCCTAGTTCATCATATTTTATTGTGGGTTTCTCGTCGAAATCACATAGTTTTAATTTCTGATATGTACCATTATGGGGGTGTTCGAATAATTTAGTCCCATGTTGACCGACACGATTAAATGTGTCTGTAATTTTTCTACGCATTAGCGACGATATTCGGGACATCATTGATAAATATTATGTATCACGTCTACAAATAATATGCAAGAGTTAAACTATTTATATTTCAATTTTTACATGGGTTATTTATGATTGATGTATTTAATATTATTTTTGTTAATTAATTTTCGGCAAAACAGATAAACAGTTTGCGTCCAGGATATGTGCTGTTATGGCCGTAAAATATATCAATGCATCACTGACTAATCTCTTCTTTTAACATCCTGCCAATAATTTCCAGTAACAATATGGGTTGGTATTTTTTTAGCTTGATATATAGTATTTTTTAATATTTTTGTCCATATTTATATAATTTAATAGTGGGACTATAAATGAATTAATCGTGAGACGTTGTATGTTCTTATTTTTCAAAAAAGAACATGTATTGATTATAAACAACCTTTTTATGAAAATGCTTAATATATCCTCTTTTTTAAATCGTAAAAAGAACATATGTCGGTCAAAAACAGTCCTGTAATAAAAGATTCAAATTTGGTAAACTTCAATATATAAAAATTGAAATTTGAATCTTATAATTTTTATGTACATCTATCATATTAAACATGTGTAAAAAAATCATACTATATCAGGCGCCTAAACTTATGGGGATTTGCAAGCCAAATGTTAATGTACCATATGTACTACAAAAAATGCGACAAAAAATGCGCGATATCCCTCCCGACAGGTTTACAAATATTCCAGTAAATGTGCCATGGAATCTGTGCAACAGTAATAAACTATTTAGTGCATATGATTGATACATAAAATTAGAATATTATTGGAATGTTTACTTTTTTTATATAGGGTTGTATATGATCGCCACCTAATCTCTTCTTTAACAATCTGGATTGGTATTTTTCGAACTTGATATATAGTATTTTTTAATATTTCTGTCCATATCTATATAATTTAATAGTTGGACTATGAATTAATCAACTGTTGTATGTTCTTTTTAGATCCGTAAAAAGAACAGATGTCGATAATAAAACAGCCCTTATACATCAGATAGACCAATAAAAATTGAACATCTAAATATATTGATATCTTTTGATAAAATATATGATTAATCAAAGTCGCCAACCCGAATTATGAACACCACAGTACAGCACATCCAGGACAACACCATGACAAGCACCCCAGTTCAGCTGAAGATTTCTGCATCTGATCGCAACAAAAGGAAGCGTCTGAAAAAACGCCCGTGGGCGCAAAAAGCAGAAAATGAGCGCCTTGAAAAATCATCCGTGCAAAAAAAAACCGAACATCCCAAACCAGTCACCAAAGTGTCTGACGAACATGACAATGTAGATGCGGATGGGCAGGTTCCGGAGCAAGCAGATGAGCATGCCGATGTATCAGATGAAGAGCAGGATAATTTTCTTCCTCATATGAGAGACTTTGTGCGATTCGCTCACAAAGGATCAGTTTGTCACGGACAAGTGGAAGTTTTTGTTGATCCATCCGCTGACAAATTCTACCAGAAGAATGGAGGTAATAAGGAAGACCCGCCTTTTTACAATGTCAGGATCGGACAGAAAGAATTCGTAAGTATAAACAAATCAGATTTTTACCCCGACAGTGGATGCAATGTCAAAGTTTGCAGGGCAGTAAAGTATCTTCATGACGGCGAAGTAGTCAAAATCACCTACGTCTGGCATGATCGCGGCCGGTTTGTCCTTGCAAACCAGCGAATGGTATACTTTGCAGACGAGGGGAAGAAATGGGTACTCGTCTAACCAAACAACTCTATTTTATTTATTTAAAGAATTAGTATGCACCGACAAATTATAATGCATCGTAGAGATACACTTCAGATTCAATTGGACATACTAGCAACTATTGTAAATAGATTGGACGCTCAAAAACCAAATGAACAGAATAAACTAAATGAACAGAATAAACTAAATGAACAGAATGAACAGAATGAACAGAATAAACCAAATGAACAGAATGAACAGAATAAACTAAATGAACAGAATAAACTAAATGAACAGAATAAACTAAATGAACAGAATGAACAGAATAAACTAAATGAACAGAATAAACTAAATGAACAGAATAAACTAAATGAACAGAATAAACTAAATGAACAGAATAAACTAAATGAACAGAATGAACAGAATAAACCAAATGAACAGAATAAACTAAATGAACAGAATGAACAGAATAAACCAAATGAACAGAATGAACAGAATAAACCAAATGAACAGAATGAACAGAATAAACCAAATGAACAGAATGAATAGAATGAACAGAATGAACAGAATGAATAGAATGAACAGAATGAGCCAAATGAACAGAATAAACCAAATGAACAGAATGAATAGAATGAACAGAATAAACCAAATGAACAAAATGAACAGAATAAACCAAATGAACAGAATGAATAGAATGAACAGAATGAACAGAATGAACAGAATAAACCAAATGAACAGAATGAACAGAATAAACTAAATGAACAGAATAAACTAAATGAACAGAATAAACCAAATGAACAGAATAAACCAAATGAACGGGATAAACCAAATGAACAGAACGACCAGAATGAACAATATATAGTAATATCTAAATCTACTAGATGGGATAAGCACATATCTAATATGTTGAGGTTAACAAGTATACCGAGAAAATAATATCCAAGGTTGCCGCAAGGGCTGTTTAATTTTTATGGAGAACGCAGAGTATTTAAAAATATATACTTTTATACAAATATATAATAAATTATTATTTATATGAAGGAAATTGAAGGAAAAATACTAAACATCAATATAAATGATTTGATAAAAAAATTAAAATTAAGAAAAGCAAGAAGAGTCCATAAAATGATGTTGTATAGAAGATATGTGTTCCATTTAATGAATGGAATGGTTGGGTATATTAGAACAAGAGAAGAAAATAAAATAGTAACCATAACAATGAAAACTTATCCTAAAGACTCTAAATATGCTCTAGAATCAGAAATTATTGTTAATCAGACATTAGAAGAGAGTCGTGATTTCTTATTGGCACAAGGTTATAAATTAAAAGCTTATCACGAAACATTAAGAGAGAAATGGACCCTTGGAGGGTGTGCCGAAATTGCGATTGATAGTATTCCGGGAATACCAACTTATGTAGAACTCGAATGTAAAAATGAGAAAGAAATTAAAAAAATTGCCGATTTATTAGAATTGGACTATCCAAAGATGGAATATGGAGCATATGATAAACAATTCTTAGATTATTACGGAATAGATAGGGACACTATAAATAATAAAATACCAAGCCTCACATTTAAGAAAATTGATAAAGAATTAATAAAGTATGTTACCAAGAATAAAGAAATGATAAAAGAAGTCAAGAAAGAACATTTGAAATTATTAAAGAAAATATAGGAGTAAGAGGATTAAGAATTTTATGATGTAATTACATCATAAAATTATATATATATCAAATAGAATTAATTATGACAATAAGAAGCTCAATTTGGTATATGTCATAGTAACATACAAAAAAAGAATTAAAATAGAACATGTTTTTGGAAGTATGAAAAATAATAAAAAACTATTGACAAGATACAAAAAATTATCCAAAACTTTTCTTAATTTCATATTTATACATTTTATAAAAGTACTCCAACCTATGTAAACATATAACAAAAATTTAAGCATTTTTATGGGAACCTTTTTTCGCCGTTTTTTGAGAAATTTGCAAAATATATTCTTTATTAGTTACATTATAGTCTTTTTTAATCGTTAAATAATTTAGTGTCTTCTTCTGAAAATATTTGATCCAGAAGATAATTAACTCTATTCTGTAAATATAAAGCTTAAAATTTCCATATCATCAATATTTTGTTGCATATATTTTATAAAAGTGTCACATGATACATATACATTCTTTTTTTAATATGTTGTCATTACCAACAATGCTTGATATATATTTTTTTTAAAATCGTAAAAAGAACATATTGCGGTTATAAACAGCCCTAAACGCATCGCAAAAAAAAAATAAAAAATTTTTTTATTGAATTTACCATCCATTATCGTAATAATTATGTTTGATAGTATTTGGCAAAACACCATCTGGAACATATTTAATGCACCAAGGATCTACATTAACTGCTATTATACAAATTTCGGCAGTTTTCATTTCAAGTGGGACGCTTTTTAATGAATAACAATTATTTTGTACGGCCAATTTGCAAAGTTCCGGAGTTTTCATTTCATTTGGAATGTATGCAAGCGTACTACCATTGTATTGAACGGCTCTTTGACAAAGGTCAAAAGTTATTTTATCAAGGGGTATATACTTCATTGAAGTATAGCTCTTCATCAGGGCTTGATTACAAATTTCATCAGTCATTTTTTCAGGGGGAACAAACATGAACTCGTAAGCATTTTTTACTACAGCAATTGTGCAAAGTTCAATTGTTCTTTTTTCAATTGGTACATAAGATAATACTTTTCGAGAATATTGATCTATATTTTCTACAGCCAATTTGCAAATTTCATCAGTCTTTTGTTCGTTTGGAACATATTCTAACGCATGGCTATTTTGTGTAACCGCAATTTTGCATATTTCATAAGTGCGATTTTTGACAGCAATATTTATTAATACCATGCCACAGATTTGCACAGCAATTTTACATAATTCAATAGTTTGTCTATCATGAGAAATAAACTTGATCATACATGGATCCTGATTAATAGCCATTTCATATATTTCATCAGTTTGCATATCAATTGGCATATATTCAAATATATTTTCAAAACAGTATTTGTTAATTTTGCTAATCTTTTCAGTGGCTAGTTTGCATATCTCATATGTTTTCATATCGTTAGGTATGTATTTTAACACTGTGCAATCTTTCTGAACGGCGATTTTACAAATTTCATATGTTTTGTCTATAACATATTCTAGCGCCGAACCATTTTGTCCAACTGCCAACTTGCAAATTTCTTCTGTTTGATTTTTAATAGAAGATAATTCGCAACCACATGCTTTGACTAAATCTTTGTACAATTCTTCTGTTTGATATTCTTCGGGAATATATGGTAATAAATTACTATGATCCTCGTGGATAGCTAAATGACACAATTCACTATTTATCATATCTTTTGGAATTAATTCCAATGCAATACCATTTGTTTGAACAGTCACTTTGCACATATTATAATCTATCATATCTGGAGGTACATTTTGTATAGATTCATAATTTGCTCGTATTCCCAATATATATGCTTCATATGTTTTTAGGTTAGATGGAACATAGTTTATAGCATCATTACCTCCATCATAATTATGACGATTACGACTATTTAGGGCGATATTGCATATTTCTTCATTTTTCAATTCATCTGGTACATATTTCAACATATCACCATTATTTGTAACAGCTATTCTGCAAATAATCCGAGTTCTTTTTTCAATAGGTATATACCGTAGTACATTACCATCTTTTTCAATTGCCCTGTCACATAGTTCTTGTGTAGGATTTTTGGCAAACGCAATGCAAAATGGTTGTCTATTTATATATTTAAAACAAATTTCATCTGTTTGATCCGCAATATCGAACAATTCTCCATTTATTTCAACAGGCTCGTGATTGCAATATGGATCATATCCATTATAATAATATTTAAATTTAAATATGACAGTCAATCTATTATCATAATTTATTTCATCATTTTCATTAATATGTTTTCCATTGTGCAACAATATTGCATCCGCACTGGCATATATTTTATAGCTTTCACATTGTTCTAGTTTTTTATGTGGAAATACAGGATGTTGAGGTTTTTTTATAAGATGATACAAATGCCTGTAATGTGTATAATTTTTTTTGACACGCAATACTTGGTATATTTCACCGGATAGAGTAAGTAGATTTATCATTTGAATGTGACGGAAAGTATTTATTTTATTCATATATATGTACAATGTACAATGCATATATATATATCAATTTTTTGACAATATTACGTGGATAAATAAAAAATTGGTTTCACCATACATAATTTTTGACATAATCATATGCATTATACGTTGAATTGTAAAGTTTGTATTTTTTATTTTTTACGTACTTTACGTACTTTATATTAACAGCAATATTGCATATTTTAAAAGTTTGTTTTTCTATTGGAATATACTCTAACAAATACCCATTATGATCTAAATAATATGCGTAATAATCGTGTCGAGTTACAACAGTTTTGCACATATTATTTGTCATATATTGGACTGATACATATTTAATTGCACCAGTTGCAGATAGAATTGCTACATCACATAATTCTTGTGATTTATATGTGAAGTCAAAGTATTTTTTAATATTTTTGTATGTATTTATATAATTTAATATTGGGTCTATAAATGAATTAATTGCAAGACATCCCATAAACACTATTATATATTCTTGTTTTTTAAAAAAAGGATATGTATTGATTATAAACAGTCTTTTTATTAAAATGCTTGATATATATTCTTTTTAAAATCGTAAAAAGAACATATGGCGATCATAAACAGCCCTAAAATAAAAAATTTCAACAAGTCTAAAAATAATTTGTAAAATATCTAGTTATAATATAATGTTCCAAGAAAAATACATCAAATATAAGAACAAGTATTTGAACTCTAAAAAAAAGAAATATTTATTGCAACGTGGTGGAGATATAGGAGAACCAATATTAGAATTATATCAATATGAAATAAGAGGGCATCCTAGCATAACGACAGAACCAACTGGTGACCAACCTAATGATTATCAATATCTCTCTGATTCAGAGGATGATGAGTGTTCTGAATATTCGTATAACAAAGGAGTTGAAGCAAATAACAATAATTCTTCATGCGACATAATAAAAAACGATGGTCCTGCAATTGAAATAAAAATTGGGAGCCAACCGTATTATATCTATTTACGAAATCTGTATAAATTTGCCAAACTTAAAAGCATTCCTGATGTGAGAAATAGTGAATATAATCATGTTCGAATTCCGTTCAGTAGTATTGTTACTATTATGAAAACAAACAAAGAATTGAATAACAAATTTCGCGATTTTTTGAAAGGATCTGAAATGCCACAAGTTCCTCCAAATAGGAAGGAAAAAGGAAATCGTGGAAATTTTGGACAATCAAATGAAAAATTAAATTATATTAAAAAAATTATTATAAATAATAATAATAAAATTATATGTATTGGTGATATTCACGGGTCTATTCATACCTTTATCAGATTACTATTTAGATTTCATAAATATGGAATACTTAATATAAATACATTAAAAATTATTGAACCGTATAAAATTATATTTTTGGGTGATGTTATTGATAGAGGTATGTGGGGAGTTGAAATTTCAACTATTTTGCTATTATTATTAAATAATAATTCAGATAAAATGTATTGGAATTCTGGAAATCACGAAGAATTCGGAATGAATGGAAAAGATGGTTTTGGAAACGAAATTATTCTAAAATATGGTGAAGAACATGGAAAATTGTTATGGCAATATTTTAATTATATTTTCGGTACGTTATCATGTGCAATAATAATACATAATATTGAAAATAACCAAAAATACTGGTTGGCCCACGGAGGACTTCCATTTCCATATCAAGATGGAAGTATATATATGTTAAATAATTTTTGCAAATACGATGGAACGATATATGAACAATTAGTTCAGGGGTCATCTGATGAAAAATTTGAAGGAGTTTATTTAGTGGATCCGTTTACTGCATCAGATATTAGATGGAGTGATTTTGAATATCCGAACATGAACTGTCTTGAACGTTCAGGTCCGCGTCAATTTTCTTCGTGCAATACTACAAATTACGCTCTTCAATTTATGAGGCGTAACGGGCTATTTGGAATAATTAGAGGTCATCAAGATTCAATGGGAAATTCAGTTATAATGGCTAATCCTACAGCAAGTAATTTACCAACTTCAGTAAAGTTTTCGGATGCGACAAAACCAGAATATCATAATATTTTTTGGAACAACTCCCGCGAAGGTTTAGTACGACAAAATGGTCCGATTGCAAGGGTTAAACTTCAGCCAATTTATGAACCGCGTGAAGGTAATTATGTACAACCTATCATAACTTTATCAACAAATACTGATCAAGGTAGAAATCTTACAGCCGATTCTTTTGGGTTGTTGAGGTTTGATATTGATGGCGAAAGTATCGCACGTTTTGAAAAAACATTGAGCTCTATTTCCAAACTCGAATCAATTATAGAAGAACCAGTACCAGTACCAGTACCAGGACCAGGACCAGGACCAGTACCAGTACCAGTACCAGGACCAGGACCAGGACGAGGACCAGTACCAGGACCAGTACGAGGACCAGTACGAGGACCAGTACGAGGACCAGTACCAGGACCAGTACCAGGACCAGTACCAGGACCAGTACCAGGACCAGTACCAGGACCAGGACCAGTGAAAAGAAAAATAGGTCAATTACCAGCCTCTACAATCTCTACTAAAATTCATAACCTGGGTAAAAAAGACTGAACTAGTTGTAAAATCTTAAGATTTTTAATCTCTATTTTAAGAGTTTTTTATTATTTTACTAATATCCCCCTGAAAGATCAAACCGAAGAAATATGCAAATTAGCCGTTCAGCAAAATGGAAATGCATTAGAATATGTAAAAAAACAAACTGGAGAAATATGCAAATTAGCCATTCAGCAGGAGGATGATGCATTCGAATTAGTCAAAGAACAAACGGATGAAATATGCAAATTTGCAGTTCAGCGATGTGGTAGAAACATATATTATGTAAAAAACCAAACTTAAGAAATATGCAAATTAGCTATTCAACAAGATTATTCTGCATTAGAAAATATTGAAAAACAGACAGAAGAGATTTGTAAATTTGCGGTTATCCAAAATTACGCTGCATTAGCGTATGTACAAAAACAAACAATCGAAATTCGTATACTTGCAGTTGAACAAGATATGTCAGCATTAAACTTTATTAATAGCTGTAATTTTATAGAAGAAATTCTTAGGAAGCTTAAATATTATAGGAAACAAATAAAAAAATTAGAGAAAAAATGTAAATCGACTAGAAAATAATATTTTTATTGAAATACTATATTCTTTATGATAAAAATATAAAACATATTCGAATATTTTATTCACAAGATATGATAACATGTTATCCAAAATGTAAATTATAAAATTGCCAATCTAATACGTAAATTTAATTTTGATAAATAATGTAAAAATCATATTTCCATAATATATTATACATTATGAAATATGATATAATTATTATTGGAAGCGGAATAGCTGGATTATATGCTGCATATAATATCAAAAAAAAGTATCCTGATAAATCTTTTCTAATTCTCGAAAAACATAATAAAAATTTGATTGGTGGTCGAGCCCATACTGAATTATTTTACGGAAATGAAATTATTACTGGAGCAGGAATTGGTAGAAAAAAAAAGGACAAATTATTATATAAACTTCTTAATGAATTAACTATAAAAACTAGTGATTTTGGATTCAAACCTTTTTATTCAAATATGTTTCAGCCTGTAGACGTTAAAGATATTATTGATTATCTAAAAGGGCTGTTTATAATCGCCATATGTTCTTTTTACGATTTTAAAAAGAATATATATCAAGCATTTTTGGAAAATGACAACATATTAAAAAAAGAATGTATATGTCCGAAAAAGGTTTATTATGTGTAT